>ERZ1292642.1360-Hain-H14-01um-R1-1360-length-11653-cov-4_pt1 | contig 11653 bp, 7 predicted proteins | sample MGYA00564403_ERZ1292642 | MGnify/ENA primary metagenome ERZ1292642 (study PRJEB36523, sample SAMEA6512643) | groundwater metagenome | collected 2019-01-09 | study: AquaDiva: Metagenomics assemblies of 32 groundwater samples | reverse complement strand
CCGACAAAATCTTGAGGCCAGCACCAGCGGCTAACGCAGAACCGGGAAATCGCGGCATTATCGGCGGCGGCGCTTCCACTACCCTTCAAGGAATCTCGCGAGCAGAGGCCGCCAAGAAACGTGACGAGGAACGTCGCGCTGGCCGGGAGCAAGAAAGCACAACAGAAGCGCAGAAAACCGCAATCCAAGACCAATTCAATTGGGATCGGCGCAGTCTGTCAGATACCGAACTCTTGGCTAAATATAAGGGCACCGCTCTTTACGAGAGCCTTTCACAGCCGCAGAAAGACGCCATTTATTTGCTGGGCAGAAAAGCGATTGGACGATAACTCATGGCCGAACCTCAATCACCAGCCTCGTGGGATGAGTTCGTAAGTCAATCCTCTTCTCCGCCGGGACCCGTCTCGTGGGATGAGTTTATGGCAATCCCCCCCGATGAGATCGGCCCCACCATGCGCGGTCTCAAAATCGGAGGGGGCCAATTCATCCCCACATTGAAGGGTGCCGTTGGGCTTATCGGCGCAACGGCTGAGAAAGTCCTTGGTGAAGGCGGCGTTTCGACGGCTGTAAAAAATTGGGGCTTGACCGGTTTCCAGCAAGGCATGGAAAAACTCCAACCCTTGCAGCATGAGAACGATGACGTAACCGTTGCGTTTGGCAAGGCGCAGGAGGGCGATGTAGGGGCGCTCGTCGACTTCGTGAAATATGCCTTTGGCTACGGCGCCGCTCAGGTCTTGCAAACTGCCGCAATGGGTGTGGCTGGCGCTGTTGTCGGGGGATTGGCGTCGGGCGGCGCTGGTGCCGTGCCGACTGCCGCCGCGAGCATGGTCGAGAAAACGGCTGCCCAGGGCATTATCAAAGGCTTGGTAGAGAAAGAGATCGCAAAGCGCGTGGAAGTTGCGGTTGCAGCAGAGGTAGCGACTAATCCGGCGATCACGGAGGCACAAAAGGCGGCGATTCGAGCAACAGTGACGCCGTTAGCCACCAAATCATTGGCGCGAGATATCGGCGCAGTCACCAGCTTGTCGGTCATGAATCTCGCGCAGGAAGCGGGGCAAATCTACCCGGCTGGCGTTGAACAGGCACAGAAGGAAGGCCGAGAGTTGACCGGCAGCGACATCGCGCGCATGTGGGGTGCGGCAACCGTTGCCGGCGCATCTGAAACCATTCCTGACGTGATCGGGCTTGGTGCTTTGACCGGTAGGTTCAGAGGTCTGACCAACAAACTCGGCACCACCCGCGCAGGTAGGGCTGCAACGGGCGCGGCGGCAGGTGGTGCGCTCGAAGCCGGGCAAGAGGGCTTCCAGACGGTTGTAGAGCATTACGGCGCTGGCCAGCCGCTTGCCGACGAAGCCGGGATGAAGGACATCATTAACTCGATGGCGATGGCCCTTGTCCCTGGCGTTGCTGTAGGTGGTGGTGTCGGGTTTATCTCGCGTCGACCCGCTGTCGCCCCGCCTCCTGCAGCCCCAACAACCGGCGAGATCATCGCCGCCGTCACAGACCCCACCATTGGCATTGATGAGTCTATCCGGCGCACCGCAGCTGCAGTCGAAACTCCACAGCCGGCAGGGCTGATCGCCGGCGGCCAGAGCGACATAAATGCTGCACTGCAACGCGCTGCAATCGCAGTAGAGCCAAATGCCATGCAAGCGGCCGCGCAGGCCGCGATACTTAAAAAGGAGCAGCAAGATGCCGAAAGCCTACGAAGCAATGCGGGACAAATTCGCCCAGGGAGCCAAGAAGAACAGCTCGGCGTACAACCGGGCCCAGACCAAGGCGGCGCGGATCTACAACGCCCGCCGCAAGCCGGGGCAGCGCCCAGTGACGGGGGGCCTGATCAACTCGCGCCGGGGGTCATAGCTCCGCTCGCCCCCAAAACCGTCGCGGGCATTGACGTCGACGGCCATACCGACGAGCAATTGCAGGCGCTGGCCGCGAATCCTGAGACCCCCGCCATCACTCGCCACGCCGCGGCAACCGCTTTGCAGGCTCGGACGGCGGTTCAGCGCGAGGCTATCCAGGCTCCGGTCGCCGCCGCTCCAATCGTCCCACAGGCGCCGCAGCCAGCCCAGGCGCCTGCCATACCACCCGCCGCCGTAGCGCCGCAGGGCGCCCCCGTAGCGCCGGCGCCAGCCCAACCTGTCGCATCCATCCAAACAGCCTTCCGCCCTCTCGTCGAATCTCTGATCAAACGCCGTTCTGCGGCCAGCCAGATTGGTCGTGAGCGCGCGTTCAATAAGGCGCTCGAAGCTGGCAAACGCATTCTGGCTGGCGGGAAGTTCAGCAGCGCGGACGCATTTACCGTATGGTCTAAAGCGATGGCGGAGGACCCGGTTTCAGCACAAATCCTGCGGGATATGGCCAAAGCGGTAAGAGCGCCTATGCCAGTCGCGCCAGTCGCAGCACCACAGCAACCGGCAGCGCAACCCAAGGCCGAGATAGCCAAACCAGCCGAGCGTGCGCCTGAAGCCCAACCGGCACCAGAAGAGCTTGCTGCTTACGACACCCTAAAACAGGCTAAGCGGGCGGCCAAGTTGGGCGATATTCCGCAGCGGGTTATCCCGCACCCGACCGAAAAAGGCAAATGGGCCATTGTCGAGGCCCCGAAGCGCGAGCGCAGTCCGGCGCAGAAGGCCAACGATGCCAGGTTGGCCGCCGCCAGAAACAACGTCGACACTCATCGGGACTCGCTTTTCGCGGCGATCGGCAAGCTGGGCGGCATGAGCCGGGATGCAGTAGCTTCGGAATGGGGTATCGACCCCGAAGAGACGCCGAGATCCGGCGTCGTCGGCAAACCCGTGCTGCGCGCGACCGGCGGCATGTCCGTAGACGGCATGGCGGAAGCCCTTGGCGAGTTTGGCTACCTGCCCCTGGACGAGAACGGCAAGGTGGATTTGCACGACTTTGAGGAATTGTTCGCCCAGGAATTGCGCGGGGATAAGGTTTACACCATAGGCGACGTCGAGGTCCAGTTCGAACGCAAAAAGGCGGAAAGGGATGCCGAATTCCTAGCTGCTGAGGCCGAAAAGCTCGGAAGCGGCTTGCCCAAAGAAGTGCAAATCGAAGCCGTTGATCTGGCCATCGAACTTGCTGCCGCTAAAAACTGGACTACAATGTCGAAAGAGGAACAAGATGCAGAAATCGAATCAGCCTTCGCCCTCCCCGTCCCCGCAAGCGCTACAACTGGCGAAGAAGCTGCTGCGCCGGTTGTTGGACAGGAAAGACCAGCCGCCGAGCTCACCACCCAATCCGAAGCCGAGCTCGCCGCCAAGGTAGAGCGCGAGAACGACCAGAAAGCCGCCGAGCGTGCGCGCATCAAGCGCGAGTCCGAAGTCGCTCCCGGCGCATTCCAGCTTCAACCCCAGACCAAACCCGCTAAGATCGCCGAGGCCGAAGGTGCGGCCAAAACTGGCGATATCTTCTCGCAGCCAGCCAATACCCTATCCGCTGCCGACTTGCTGCGCGCTGCGGCGAGCAAGATGGACGAGGCGGCGAAGCTGGCCGAACCCGCCGCGAAAGAACCGTGGCAGATGACAAAGGAAGAATGGCTTGACCGCCCTGCCGGTAGCGTTGATGTGGTCAGAGGCGTTGGTGGAGCCGAGAGACTTCGCATAATAGAGGCTAGGCACAAGGTGGCCGTCGAACGCGCCCTCGCCGCTGGCAAACCCGTCCCCGCCGAAGTCCTCGCCGACTATCCAGATTTGAACCCGGAGCAACAGCCCCCCGCTCGCGTAGCTGAAAAACCGGAGCCACATCCGCAAAGTGAAATTCCTGAGACTGCGCAGTTAGACGACAGATGGGAGGGCGATCGCGGCGCAATTCCTGGCGAACCATATTTTATACTTGACGCCACTGACGAGAACCCTGACGGAAAGGCGTATCTCACTGAAACAGAGGTCCCAGGGAAGGGCGCTCTATGGACCGCAATGATTGCGGATGGCGCGACTAAGGATTTCTCAAGCCTGAAGGAAGCAGCATCATGGGCTGAAAGCCAAGCCCCCGCACTCTCGGAGTCGGGTGATCGTGGAGTAGCGCCCACGCGCGAGGGAGGACTGCCGGAAGTCGGCGTCATGGTCAAGCTGAAAATCCCCGGCCCCAGTGGCCCCATGAATGTCGCCGGTCGTGTCACTCGCATCATGCCGGATGGACTGGTTGAGGTCAAGACGCAGCAACACGGGTATCGCACTGTTGATGCGAGCAAGTTAACGATAGTAGCGCCCACGCGCGAGGGCGGGTTGCCGGAAGTCATTGATCGCATGCGCCCATACATCGGGATGCGCGGTGATCTGTACGCGCTTGCTGGCGACGGTAAACGTGATCTCAGGCGCGAACTTGCCACACTGATACTCGGTAGGCCATCAAAATCAGGTGATCTGACGCTCAAAGCCATGACAGCGGCCCTAGTAAACAGACTTGGCGGAAATGCTTCAACTATGGCTGGTGTAGAGCAAGAACAATTCATTGCGGATAAATTTGAGGGCGGGCCTGCCGGAGTAGAACAGCCGAAGCCAGCCTACACTGCGTCGGTCAAAGTTGATGCAAATAATTTGAGTCGTGGCATTCTCGGGCGCATGGATATTCGCCTTAAATCGCTTGGGTATGATTCACGCGGCTCTGATGATGTGCGCACCATGCTCAAGACGCGTATCGCGCCCGATGGCATCATTACGCATCCCGATTGGATTGCGGCTTACGAAGCGGCAGTTAAGGGTGCGCAGGCGACACGTGAGAGACTCGATGCGAGGACCGCCGTACGGGAAAAAGCTACTAATGTCGACTTCGCGCGTATCCGCGAGTTGGGTCTCACCGAAAATTGGAGCGAGGCCGGCTACATCACCCCATCCGGTTCGCTGATTGATCTCTCCGGTAAGCGCGAAGGCGGCGAACGGAATACCAGGGCGTTGGATCATAGAGAAGTTGGCGGCAGCAAAGGCATGCAGGAGTTCATGGCGCTCGGGAATATCCGCACGGATTTCAATTCCGGCACGATGGACATCAGCATGGAACCAACGCAGCAACAGCACCGACGAATCGCCGAATTTGCAGACGCAAAAAACGGTGAGCTTGTTGTTGATCTTGAACAAGGTCTTGGTGAAGAACGCGAGAGTTATTACAGCCAACCGGAGAGAAGATTTTCTCGCGAGTACCCTGTTGGCACAAAACCTGCGCGCATCGCGGCAGATATCCGCAGGTTCTTTGCTGGCGAACAACCGCTTGAGCTACGACAACCCAAACCAGAGTATGATCCCACCCAATTGGACCTGATATATGACCACATTGAAACTCGTCCCGACACTACCCGAGAACAAAAGGCTCTCGGAGTGTCAGCGGTTCGCGCCTTATTCGGTGGGGACCGTAAAGCTGGTGCAACCTTGCTCGGTTCCGCCCTCTGGAAAAACATCGAGGAACACGGCGGCTCCGAACTCATCGGCTTGCAAGCCGGAAGCGCAATAGAGCTTGCCATACCAGCGCAGATTCTGCGCACTCCGTATTGGGAAATAATGCGGGTGTTCTTCACCCTGAAAGGGGTGATCGTGGATCATACTGCGTGGACGATGCGGCAACCTGGCGCGGTCGATTTCAGCATCGGTAAAGGTAATACAGAAGCCGGCTTCGACGCGCGCATTGCAGAGCTGACCGCCCGCATGAAAGCATCTGGCGCGGACGGTTACAAGTTGATGCACAATCATCCGGGAGGCTTTGCGGTGCCAAGTGAAGCTGATGAAGCGATCACCATCAAGATCGCAAAGGCGATGCCCGGATTCCAAGGGCACATCGTCATCAATCATAACCAGTACGCCGAGATAAACGCTGCTGGTGAATCGCGTGTTTCGCCGTTGCCAGAAAGGGCGCGCACTGGGCCAGCCGAACCCGAGCTTGCCCATGATGTTTTGGGCATGAACGTCACCAGCCCCATGCAATTGGTGAGGGCTGGCAGCATGCTTTCAGATGGCCGCAAGGGATATGGCGTGCTCATCGCAACGAACGCGCCAGGCAACATTCAGGCGCTGGCTGAAGTCCCTGAAACACAATTACTTGGCGCAACCGGATATCAAAAGCTCAAGGCGATGGCGCGCATCCGCCGATTCATGGAGCGCACTGGAAGTTCTGGCGGAGCTTTCCTGGTTGCCGAGAATCCGTCCCGGTTCGACTGGTTACTGGAACGCGGCGCATTGACTGATGCCATGGCTCCGTGGGAAACCGCCAGTACATCGTCGCCTATAGTAACGCGCGCAGACACTGGTATCGGTGGGAGGTCGCTCAATTTCGGTCGCAGATCAACAGGGGCGCTGGCGGCGAATCAGATTACGTGGCATGGCAGTCCTTACACGTTCAAGCCGACCGAAAAAAATCCGCTCGGAGAATTCGATCCGTCCAAGGTAGGAACCGGCGAACGCGCGGGCGTTGGAACGGCACCTGAAAGCGAAGCGGACCGTCTCGAGCAAGCAGCCACCCCGTACACAGTCCAATCTCCACTAAGCAGCATCCAGAGATCCTCCCGGGTTTCAAACTTCGTCGATGGTCTGACGAGCTCACCTTCGCCGTTGGGGATATTCAACGGTCTGAATACGCAATACCACAAGGCGAAGATGCTTGCCCGCCAAGGCATACCTCAATTCCTGCATGTATTCGAGCGCATGCAGCATTACCTGAACGACATCGCGGGGATTGCTGCGCAATCAGAGCAACTCGCCCCGCAACTGTTCCGTGAATTGAAGGGCATCACGCCGAAAGACTTCCGCAAGTACTTCAAGGCGGCTGCGAGCGAAGCTGACATCGCGGCCATCGGCCCTTGGTTAAATCATGGCACGCTCTACGGGAATAGTCCGATGGAAGGCGTCATCTGGACGAATGATGAGCTGCGCGGAAAGGCGACCAAGGAACGTCCGTTGCCGAGAATTGCTCCTCTGACCGAGGAACAGATACCGCTCTATCACCAAGCCGTGGGATGGAACAAGACCGACCGTGAACTGCCCAAGCGGTACACGCTTGGCGCAATCGGGCAGTCCCTCGAATCGAGCGCCAAGGCTGTGATCTACCGGCACGTCAACAAGTACGGTATCGAGTTCGACCGCGACATGAGCCTGGCGGACGTAGCTGAAACGGTGCGCAACCAATTGAGCGATAAGGTTGATGAGTTGCAGATGGCAGTCGATGAGGCCATCGAGCGTACTGATGAAGCGTTTGTAGAGTCTGATCGAACCGGCCAGATTGCAGACGCCGACCGCAGGAACCGTGAAGCGCGCATCGCGGCTGATAATGCCAAGGCCGTGTACACCAAGACCCAAGCGCGACTGGACAAGCTGCAGGCCGACATGGCCACATTGCAATCGCTTCTTGGCGACAGACCGAAAATAGCTGAGAAAAAACTTGATCTTGCCGGCGAGGTTCCCCAACGTACCCCTGAACAACCAGAGAACCTTGGCACGATCACCGAGATCGAAAAACACGCCAAAGAACTGATAGACCACGGCTACATGCCTTTGAAACGGTTCGGTCAAAAGACAGTGACCGCGTTCGATAAGGACGGCAATACCAGGTTCTTCGGCGCCTACGACGGCACGCCGCTGGTCCCCGGCTCGGCGAATTCTGAAATGCTGCGCGTTGCCGAAGAGGTTAAGGCGCTTCATCCTGACTGGCGTGTTGTAACCGGTACGCGCCCCGAGCGGGCATGGAAGATGTATCAGGGGCTGAGTCTTGACGCGCTGGAAAACTTCCTCGACTTCCTCGATCCAGAAACCAAAGCGGAGCTTGAACGCGACAAGACGATTCAGGAATACCTGAAAAACGCGGTCAACAACAATTCGGTTCTAAAGCAACTGATCCATCGCAAAGGGACTCCTGGATTCTCAACAGACGTTCCGCGTATCCTCGCTTCCTTCATCACCTCGAGCGCGAGAAATGCTTCCGGGCTCTACCACATCGCGGAAGCAAAACGGCTCGTTTCAGAGATCCCGAAGGAGTACGGAGTGGTCGCAGACGAAGCTGCCGATATGGTGGACTACGTGACGAAGCCAGGAGAGGAAGCTGCAAAGTTACGCTCGTTCCTGTTCTTCAATTACCTCGGCGGATCCATTGCTGCGGCTGCAATAAATCTCACGCAAACGGTCATGACTACCGTCCCGTTCCTGTCGCAATACGCGAACATCGGAAAGCTGACGGCATCGATTCTAAGCGCTTCGAAGCTGGCTGTCGGAGATCCGGCGTTGATGGAAGGCGCGTTAGGAAAAGCGTTGCAACGCGCGGAGCGCGATGGGGTCACGGCACCGCAGCAGATTTACCACCTGACGGCGATGGCAGCGAACAATCCGTTTTCCGCTGACCGCCGGTTTCGCACGGCGATGGCGGTATGGAACGGAATGTTTGGTGCGGCCGAAGTCTTCAATCGGCGCGTTGCGTTTATTGCTGCGCACGAGATATACGGCGGGATGACGCCGGAAGCGCGTACCGATACCGGATTCGATACGGCGTACGACTTTGCTAAAGACGCAGTGGATGAAACTCAATTTATTTACAATCGCGGTAGTCGCCCCAACCTTGGGCGTGGCGCAATCGGCGCAACCCTGATCACGTTCAAGACGTTTTCCATCGCCTACCTTGAATTACTGCGCCGGCTGCCGCCGAAGCAACAACTGATGATGCTCGGGGTTCTCATGCTGATGGCGGGCGCGGAAGGCGTGCCGTTCGCTGAGGACATCGAGGACATGGTGGATACCCTCGGCCAATGGCTCGGCTTCACTACCAATACCGGGAAGTGGACCGGCAGGAAGATCAGGGATACGCTCGGGCATGAATTTGAGCGCCCGATCCTCAAGGGTTTGGGCGGTATGCTCCCAATTGACCTGCACTCCCGGCTTGGCATGCATAACCTTTTACCTGGCACGCCATTTTTCAAGCCCTCCGAGATCGACAAGACGCGGGATGCGTTCGACGCGCTAGGACCGTTCGGCGGCGTGTTGCAGAGCCTCTCGCAAGCGCTGCAACTGATGGCGCGTGGCAAGTGGGATCAAGCCGCGGTCATGGTGGCGCCCAAGGCCGCCCGGGATGCCTACAACGGGGCCTACATTGCGGCGACCGGGGAGTCGCAAGACACCAAGGGCAGGCTCGCCATGAAGGACATGACGCTGGGCGAGGGCTTTGGCAAGGCAATCGGCTTCAACCCGCAACGCGCCGCCGCCGAAAGCGAAATCAAGCGCGAGTTGCAGTTGGACAAGAACCTGCGAACCGTCAGGATGGACGATATCGCCTCGGACTGGGCGGACGGCATCCTGCGCAGCGATCAGGACAAGGTGAAGGATGCGCGCGAACGATATCTGGAATGGAACAAAAACAATCCTGAGCTTCGCATCGACGGCATGCAGATGCGCAGATCAGTGTCCGAGAGGGTAAAAGCAGGCAGGATGACAAGTGAGCAACGTTACCTGAAATCTGTTCCTAAAGCCCTCAAGCCGGAAGCGAGAGAACTATTCAAGTGATCGACTCATCGGGATGGGTCGTACTTTGGCTCATCCTTCTGGTTACGCTCGCCTGTATTTTGTAAATCAATCTATCACTCCCCTCTCCTTCAACTCGTCAGTCGCAATAGCCTCGGCTTTCAAAGTCACTGCGGCGACGCACTCTGAAACGGCTGCAGCGTAACGTTCCACCAGCCGCGCCTCGATATCGAACTCATCTGCAAGCTGTTCGTACCTGACAGACTTCCCGAAACACTGAGCGACCAATTGATAGACCAGCCGGCGACGCCTGATCGTCATCGGCAATCGCGGCATGACGAATTTGACCACCCCGCCTTGGGCCTTGCCTCGCTCCGGTCCCCTGGCATATATTGAAATCAACACTGCGTTGTAGGGGAATTGAAGATCGTATAGCCAACGCTTTATCATTCCCTTCTCAGCGGACGCTTCTTCCCATGACGTAGGGCGTGGCCTTGGCTTTAGTGGTTTCGTTCCTGGCTTTCGTTTGTAGATCAGGGATAGCTTTACAGCCGAACGACTCCTCCCAAAGACAGTGTCCAAGCACGACTTCAAATCGCGAAACGGCGGCAATTCAGTTACCATCATCACTCCCGCAGCAACTCATTCATGGCTTCCACGGTCGATAAACTGCTCCACGACATACGTGCGTCATATCGGCTCTGTCCTCGTCACTGATGATCGACATGCTCTCGCGCCGCATTCTGAACCCAAAAATTTCGATAACTTCAGCGGGTGGCCAGTCAATCCCGTTTGGCTTGCATAAGACACGTTTCACTCCGTGATCGAATTCCAGTTGCAACATATCGTCATCGAACGTCATGGCTACCCGCCCTCCTGTGTGAGGGGCCAGAGTTTAGTTTGCATCGTAATCATCGTCATCGTCTCGGTGTCTCGGCCACGTCATAGCGACAACGGCGACTACGATCACGATCAACAGCATGGCGGCCTCGAAAGTCATCACATCCTCGTTCCTGAGTCTCTAAAAAGTATCTCGGCCAAGCGTTCGAGGAGGGCGGTCACTTTCCGGCTTCCAAAAATAGCTTGCACACCAATATATGGTGCTCGACCAGCGCAATCGTTTTAGGACCGACGCTCACGCCGTCAGGTGTCGCGATGCTTTTTTCCAAACGGCGAAGTTCTTCCTCGATTTGCGCGCGATCTTCAGCTGACAAAATCGGCACCAGACGTTCCTGTGTCAAATCGGTCAGGTCGCTTGGATAGAACTTATTAACATCATGTACTTTTGCAAAGCGGGGATGCGTAGTTTTAAGCGCATCCCGTCCTGCTGTCACGGCGGAGAGTTCGCGTTCGAGTTGGCGAGCGAAGCTAGCGAGTTCTCCTGATCCCTCGAAGTAATGCTGGAAATCATCAAGTCCTTTATTGCAATGCCGTTGCGCCATTGCAGTAACGAAGAAATTCGTCCTCGGCGTCTCGCTCGGCTCGCCCTGCGCGGGCTGGTGGTCGGTCATGGCTGTCTCCAATATCTACGGATACGATATTCAAATCCGAAAGCGCCGTTGTTGGCTTGGTATTTTTTCAATTCATGTTCCGCGAGTGATCTGGTTCTGCAACCAATACGTGGCTCCCACTTCAGACATTCGTTCCTGACTTCAACGACCCATACGCATGCGCTGCTCATTTCCGCTTTCCTTTCTTGGCGTCTTGCTCGGCTTGTCCTGCACTGTAACCGCAGCGGGCTCGCCACACCTGATGCACTTGTCGCCGACGAAATCGTGAGACTGCCCTTCTGACCAGCAATTAGCTGGCGTGTCGGCGGTGGAAGTCATGGTTCCACCTGTTCGTAATCAGGGCATTTGGCTGCTTGTATAATGATTGTTCGCCATTCCGTTTCATCGGCTAGATATAACCATGAAGCGTCAGCGTGGCCTTTATCGCACATTGCGCTGCCGCCAGTCATCATCGGGCCTGTCATAGTGCTGCCCATACCCAACTGTTCTTCTTTTCTCCAGCGGAAATGCTCACAGAAAATGCAAAGTTTTTCGCTCATCTACCCGCCCTCCTGTGTGTTGGCTGGTTTGCTCCCTTCGCTGGCGTTTGTTAACTTGTTCATAAGCTCAGGCTTAAACAAGTCATTCCCGTCAACAACGGAAGCGGCATAAACCTCTTTTAGCAACGTCAGCAGCGACCTGACCTCGGTCTCGACCGCGGACAAG
>ERZ1292642.1359-Hain-H14-01um-R1-1359-length-11658-cov-5_pt1 | contig 11658 bp, 16 predicted proteins | sample MGYA00564403_ERZ1292642 | MGnify/ENA primary metagenome ERZ1292642 (study PRJEB36523, sample SAMEA6512643) | groundwater metagenome | collected 2019-01-09 | study: AquaDiva: Metagenomics assemblies of 32 groundwater samples | reverse complement strand
CGCATGAGGACATCGTGAGAGGAGGGATGCACGCATACCGCGTGTCGATCGAGCTGATGAGGAGTTACCCCTTCTCGGCGCTGATCATGGCCGCCATGATGAAGGCGGACACCGACAATGCGGCGCTGCTGGCCACGGCATTTCCGGATCTTTGGGCCGAGCTGAATGTGCGATACAACTCCCCGGGAGGGGCAATCACGGAGTCGGAGTACCAAGCGCTAAGGCGCATGGCATCGAAGCAGGCCGAGAAGCGCGAGGCTCTGGCCGTAGCCGAGAAGGGGGATTGAAATGGGACGGAGATCGGCGAAGCAGGACAATGACGGCGGGAGGATCCTCGAAGTAGGCCAGCTTGTGACCGCGCAGCTGGTGCCGGTCGAGCCGTCGAAGCAGCGGCAGGCCAACCCGGCTATCGAGGCGGGTCGACGGCTCGGCCGGACGGCGGCCGCGCTCATCGCCGCGCGTGAGCGGGTGGTGCGGATCGCGGCGGCACACGTCGCGGCTCGTGAGGCACTGGCGCAGGCCGATGGCGAGGACCGCATGGCGCGCCAGGCCCTCGACGAGCTGACAGGGCCGGCGGTAGCGGTAGAGAAGCCGGCCGCCCAGGAGCCGGCCAAGGAGTAGACCATGCTTGACATCACCATCTACATCCTCGCCATTCTCGCGACAGGCGCGGCGGGGGTGAACCTTGGCTGGCGTCTGGGTAAGGCCAGCGCGTATCGGCAGCATGTCGAGGCGCTGCGGACGCTGGCGCGGCTCAGGAGGGACGAGTGAACATCGAAGCGTTCGTGTCCTGGCTCATGGCATTCGCGTTGGGGCTGGCCTGCGGGCGTATCATGTTCTTCGCTGTCGCCTGGTACTGCCTGGCGAACAAACGGCAGCGGGCCGGACTCGTCACGCTCGGCCTGATCGACAGCGTCATCTGGGCCTACGAACTGGGCGTGCCGAGCTGGTCCTGGGTGGCGTTCGCCGTCGCCGCGGCCTGGTTCGGGTCGCAGTGGTTCGCGTCATGACATCGCGGCGTTGTGCCGACAAGGAGGACCGCCATGAAGCTCGACCGTGCCCAGCAGTTCGCCGCCGCGATCGTCGGGCGGCTCAGTCCCCACTGCGACCGGATCGCCGTGGGGGGCAGCGTCCGGCGACAGCGGCCAGAGGTCGGCGACATCGAAGTCGTGGCGATTCCGGCGACGGTGCCGGGCGTCCCTTCGCTGTTCGGCGCTGGGCCGCTGGTGCGGGACCAGCGGTTCGTCGAGATTGTCGATAGCTGGGGGCACGTCAAGGGTGATGCGCTTGCGGGGCGATACATGCAGCGCATCATCACGGCCGAGGACCTCGACATCGAAGGAGAGGACAGCATCGCGCTGGACCTGTTCGTTGCCGACGTCGATAACTTCGGCCACATCCTCGCGATCCGCACGGGGTCGGCCGAGTACTCGCGCCAGGTCCTGGCTGGCGGCTGGGTCCGGGCCGGCTACCGTTCGCGCGACGGCTACCTGCGTGCGGACCTGGGCACGGGCGACATCGTCCCGGTCCGCGAGGAGCGCGACCTGTTCGAGCTCATCGGCATCCCGTGGGCCGAGCCCGAGATGCGGGAAGTGATGGCGTGACGCTAGACCGGGACCAGGCTACGGCTTTTTTCGCGACGCTCTTTGGTGGCGAGCATCATTTGCCGAGCAAGCTCTCGAGCTGGGGCGATGGATGGTGCGTGACCACTGATGCACCGCTCGCCACCTTCGACGGTGACATGCTAACGGCGCTCGTAATACTTTCTCATCAGCGACTTATGCGGGCCGAAATAAGCATCGCCGACAGACATCTCAGAATCGCGATCCACAAACGGCAGCCCAGCGGGGCGAGATGGGAACGGCATCCCGATTTGACCTCTCTCATAAGCGAGCTTCAACGCCTGCACGGACCAAGCTCATGAGCGCCGCCACGTTTCTCGAAGCGCTCCGCGCTCCCATTACGCGCCAGCGCCGGACCCTGCCGCGATGGGAGCTGCCGACGATGCCGGCGTCCGTCGTGATTGTCACGTGCCAGCGCTGCCCCGGATGGCGACTGCTGGCCGAGAGTAGTGACGGCGAGTTCCTGCGCGTCTACGGGGCGGTCCCGGGGCGCGCGCGAGTCGCCTGGGCTGAGGCATGGGCGCAGGGTCCGTGCCGGTGTTGAGGATCCCGTCCGTCTCTGCAGTCCTGAAGCTCCTCGCTCGCGAGGAGCTCGAGCGGTGGAACCTCAGACGCCACGTGGTCGCGGCATCCCGTATCGAGCGCGTGGACGGGGAGAGCGACATCGCCTACGCAACACGCATCGAGCGCGAGGTGGAGGCGGCGCAGGGTGTCTCGCGTCGCGAGGGCATCGAGCTCCACAGGTCCGTTACGTCCTACCTCTCATCGCGGAAGGAGCCGGCGTCGTCGCAGGCCCTCGCCGTGGCGGCCCGGCTCGCCCCCTACTTCGACGGGGCCTGGACGACGGAGCATCCCCTCCGGAGCGCGGCCCTCGGCTACAACGGAACGCCTGACGCGTGGGCCAGCGTGGACGGAGCGCTCGTCGTTGCCGACATCAAGGGCAAGCCGGGCGCTGACGTGACCTCGGGGAAACGTCTCGCCTACGACCAGCAGTCCATGCAGCTCGCGGCCTACGCGGTGCTCGTCGCCGGTTCTCTCGATGCTCAGGGCGCGCCCCCAGACGTCAGGCTCGTCAACGTCTTCGTCGCGCGTGACGGCGGCGACGCGGTGCGCCTCCATCCATGGACGGCGCGGGAGGCGTCCCGCGCGTGGCGCCAGTTCCGCGCGATCCTCGCCTACCTCTACATCTCGAGCGAAGCGCCCGTTCCGCCGGGCCTCGCGGCGGCGCAGGCGCCGCGCTTGACTTGGGCGGACGCTTAGCCTACGATGTAGGACGTATGAGGGACGTATGAGGGATCGCGATCTACGAATCAGACTCACGCAAGACGAGCGGCGGAGACTCGCGCGCGCCGCGTGGGAGCGTGACCTCCCGCTCGCTACGTGGGCCCGCGCTGTACTCTTGGCACTGGCCAGGGTAGACGAATGTCGGCCGGCCGACAAGTAGCGGAACATGCCTAGAATCATCGACATCCGCAGGAGATTACGTGTCTGACATCTCGAAAATGACATGCACTCACCACCACCACGACAGCCGTAACGACAGCGACATGGAGGACTGCCCGTCGCCGTGCCCGTGCCCGCATCACGACGCCGTGGTTGAGGCGAGGGTCAAGCTTGAGTGGGAGCTCGCTGAGGTCGAGGCGCGGCTGGGCGAGATGGACGAGGACGCGCGCGACTGCCTAGAGGCTGGCTTCGCTCTCGGCCCGAGCCCAGAAGAGAGGCAGCCAGGGCGGCGGCTCACCCAGCGCTTCGAGGATCTGAAGGCGCGCCAGCGCGAACTCGGCAAGATTATCTACGGGCGATGACATGTCTGACCTCTGGAACCACCAGCGCGACGCGGTCCAGTTCGCCGAGGACCGCATAGCCTCCATGCTCGCGATGGAGGTAGGCTGCGGGAAGACCCTCGTGGCGCTCAGCCTCGCCGACCTGTGGGGTGCCGAGCGCATCCTCGTCGCGTGCCCCCTCAGCGTAGTGGGCGTGTGGGAGCGCGAGGTGGCGCGCCACTACCCGGGCCGCTGGCGCGTCGCGCGGCTCGACCGCGGCGGCGTGCGACGAAAGGCGGAGGACGCGGCACGCGTCTCGGCTCCCTGCATCATCGCGGTCAATCACGAGTCGGTCTGGCGGGAGCCGTTCCGGTCCTACGTCGCGGGAGAAAAGTGGGACCTCTTCGTAGCTGATGAAAGCCATCGCCTGAAGGCCCCAGGGGGAAAGCTCTCCCTGTGGGCTGCCTCCATGCGCGGACGATTCTCTCATCGCCTAGCGCTCAGCGGTACGCCGATGCCCCACTCCCCCCTCGACGTCTACGCCCAGGCTCGCTTCCTCGACCCGAGCATCTTCGGGCAGAGCTACGTCCAGTTCCGCGCGCGCTACGCGCGCCTCGAGGTCATCCGCCCCGGCACGTGCCGCCGCCCCGGCTGCGGGCACCATGGCAAGATCCACGGCGAGGCCGGCGCCTGCCTCTACTGCGCGTGTCACGCGTGGTTAGGAACGGTGGCGCAGCGCGTCGTCGGCTTCCAGCGTCTCGACGAGTTGGAGGCCAAGCTCGCCACGCTCGCGTTCCGCGTCCGGAAGTCGGACGCGCTATCTCTCCCGCCCGAGCTCGACGTCGAGCGAACCTGCCGGCTCGACCCGGCGACGGCGAAGATCTACGCCTCCCTCGAAGCGGACCTCGTCGCGGAGGTAGAAGGGGGCCGCGTCTCGGCAAAAAATGCGCTGTCGAAACTCCTCCGGCTCCAGCAGCTCACCGGCGGGGTCGCCGTCACGGAAGACGGCGCGCGCCGCGTCGGCTCCGCGAAGGCGGACCTCCTCGCCGACGTGCTCGAGGACATCGTCGAGCCGGTGGTGGTGTTCTGTCGCTTCATCGCCGACCTCGACGCCGTTGCCGACGTGGCGGATCGGCTCGGGCGCCCCTACGGGGAGCTCAGCGGGCGGCGGAAGGACCTCACTCCGGAGGCGACGATGCCAGAGGACGTGGCGATCATGGCTGTCCAGATTCAGGCCGGCGGCGTCGGAGTGGACCTCAGCCGCGCATCCGTCGCGGTCTACTACTCGGTGGGCTGGTCGCTCGGCGATCTGCTCCAGTGTCGGGGCCGCGTCCATCGCCACGGTCAGACCAGACCCGTGACCCACGTCCACCTCGTCGCCGAGGCGACGGTGGACGAGACAGCGCTCGACGCGCTCCGCAAGCGGGAGGACCTCGTCGAGGCGGTACTCGCGCGGATGACCGCGGCGCAAAGGAGGACAGCATGAGCGTAGAGGCGGCCCGCGAGTACGCGGCCCAGGCGCGACGCAAGGGCGAGCTCGAGATAGAGCTCCGCGACGTGGCGGCGCGGCTCGCCGTGCTCCAGGCGCAGGTCCTCGAGTGGTTCGCGGCGAGCGGGGTCCAGAGCGTCCGGATCGACGACTCGACCCTCTACCTCCGCCGCGAGCTGTGGGCGCGAAAGGCGGAGGGCGTCTCTCACGAGGCGGCCGCGGCGGCCCTCACGACTGCCGGCATCGGCGAGTTCGCCGAGCCCAGGATCAATGTTCAGCGGCTCTCGGCGTGGTGCCGGGAGCGAGACCGGGAGGGCGCCCCTCTCCCGGAGGAGCTCCGCGGCGTCGTGGACGTCGCGGAGGTCTTCAAGGTGGGGCATCGGACCGGCGCCTGAGCGCGCCACGAGGAGCAACGAACCATGAGCAAGAATCAGAAGCCAGAAACGGCCGTCGCGACCCGCGCGCCACAGTCGCTCGCCATCCCCGAGGAGATGGCCGAGATCATCCGCGAGAACCTCGGCACGGGCGGCATCAGCCCGATGGACCTCGACCGCATCCGTGTCCCGACCGGCGGGGCGAAGACGTGGACGCTGCCCGACGGCGAGAGCGCGAAGGAGGTCCAGGGGGTGATCGTCGGGTGGTCGGACCCGCGCGCCTACTGGCGCGAGAGCTTCGACGCGACGGGAGGCGGCACGCCGCCCGACTGCGCCAGCACAGACGGGGTCCACGGGACCGGCGACCCTGGCGGAGTCTGCGCCCGCTGCCCCATGGCCGCGTGGGGCTCACAGCAGCGCGGCGGGAAGCAGACCCGCGGCCAGGCGTGCCGCCAGATGCGGCTCCTCTTCGTCCGCCAGGGTGGCTCCGTCCTGCCGACGGTAGTGGTCGTTCCGCCGAGCTCGATCAAGAACGTCAAGCGCTACTTCCTCGGGTTGGTCGGGAAGCAGCGCCCCTTCTGGAGCGTCGTAACGAGCCTCACTCTCGAGCCCGCTAGCAACAAGGACGGGATCAAGTACTCGGCCGTCCAGGCATCGACCTCGGCCGAGCTCGACGAGACGCTCACGGCCGAGGCGTTCGCCTACAAGCGCTCACTCGAGCCGATCATCAAGGTCGCATCTTCCGTCGCGGCCGACGACCTCGCGGCCGAGTAGGTTGCACGGCGGGGGCGGATGAGGTAACGTGATCACGCGCGGAGAGCTTACCGAGGCTAGCTACCTCGGGACAGCCTCCACGGTTCCCGGGTTGCTCCCGCGCGTTATCCTTCGGGGACCGTACCGGATCGGGGGAACCTATGTTAGGACTCGACGGGGCTGCGGTTTGATGTCTGGCCCACGCCGCATCCCGCGCACCGCGCCCTCCCCCCTCCTAGAAGCCGCTCTATCCTATGCGGTCCGCGGCTGGCCCGTCTTCCCCTGCCACATCGACAAGACACCGCGCACCAAGAAGGGCTTCAAGGACGCATCGCTACTCCAGCCCGTAATCCGCGAGTGGTGGGCGCGCTGGCCCGACGCGTCGATCGGATGTCCGACCGGATACCCGACCGGGTTCGATGCGCTCGACATCGACGGCGAGGAGGGGCGCGCGTCCCTCGCTCAGCTCGAGGCCGAGCACGGCCCACTCCCCGATGGCCCCCGCCAGCGGACGGGGGGCGGCGGAGAGCATCGCTTCATGGCGTCCGGCTCGCTCCACACATCGGCTCGGCGGCTCCCCGGACTCGACGTCAGGGGCAAGGGGGGCTTCGTCATCATGGCCCCGTCTGGGCACCCGAGCGGCGGCGTCTACGTCGCGGTCGGGTTCGAGCTCGAGCTCCCCGCTCCGCCGGCCTGGCTACTCGCCGCGCTCGCGCGCGCGCATGACGGCGGCCAGCTCCTCGGAGGCGGAGGGGCGGTCGTCAGCTTCGACGATGCCCAGGCCGAGACCATGCTCCGGATGGCCGGCCTCGAGCTCCGAGAGGTCACGGAGGGACAACGCAACGACGCGCTCTTCCGCGCCGGCTGCGCCCTCCGGCGCTACGGACTCGACGGGCCAACCATCCTCATGGTCCTCTCGACCGCGAACGCTCATCTCTGCCGGCCTCCGCTCGCTGCCGGAGAGGTTCGGAAGATCGCTGAGAGCGCGGCGAGGTATGAGCCCGACCCGGCGTTCACCCGCGGCGTCCAGCGCGACGCAGCGCGGGTCGACAAGATCGCGGCCGATGCAAAAATAGACGGCATCGTCGAGGCCGCAGTCGAGAGAGACGACAAGGCCGAGCTCCGCGAGCTCGTCAGCCGCGCAGCCGGCGTCCGGATTGAGCGCGTCATCCAGGCCGGACGCGACCACCCCCACTACTACCTCGACCTCGGCGACGGGGAACCGATCCTAGTCGGCCCGTCCATCCTCCAGCCAACGCCCCTCGCCGAGGCGTTACTGCGCCATCGGCAACGGTGCGGCTTCCGCATCAAGGGCAAGGACTGGGAGCGTGTCCATCGGGCGCTGATCGTCCTCATCGAGGTCTCGGATGACTCGGAGCTCGAGCGCAGAGGCCAAACCCTCGGATGGCTGCGCGACGTCCTCGACGAAACGATCGAGCGGCGAAAGACCTGCGGTCGCACCGTCGATATTGTCCGGCTGCGACTCTCGTTTGTGGAGGACGGATGGCTCTACCTGAACGCTGGGAAGCTGCTCGGGCTGTTGGCCGCCAGGAACGTCAGGATCACCCAGCCAGAGCTAGTCTCTCGACTCAAAGAGGTCGGCGCGTCTCGCCGGCCGGCAACCGGAATCATCCAGGCAAGCGACGAAAAACGGCGCGCCCAAGCCAGATACTGGGCCATTGAGGCCGCGGCGGCCGCTAGCTTTGATGACACCGGGCGCCCTATAAAGGGGGGGGCAGGTGAAAAAAAACCTAAGACCCCCCTGTAATCAGTGTAATCACTGTAATCATGGCGCCCCCATGCCTTTTTCGTGGGGTGCCAAGGTGTAATCACCATGTAATCGGGTGTAATCATGGCTTCACTATGCGGAGAACGGAGGATCTGGAAAAGATAGACATGAGCAACCAGCTATGGCAAATCACGGGCCCGCCCGGGACGGGCAAGACAACCTACCTGGCCCGCCAGGCAGAGGCCGCGGTCGAGCGCCACGGTGCCGATGCCGTCGTGGTCACGAGTCTCACGAAGGCGGCGGCGGCCGAAGCGGCGGGGCGGGGGACGGGCGCCGGGTTCGTCGGGACCATGCACTCTCTCTGCTACCGCGCGTGCGGAGATGGCAGGGCCGTGCTCGATAGCCCCAAGGGGCTCCGGACCTGGAACGAGTACGCGGCCACCCACGATCGCGACGCGTGGCAGGTGACGACAGGGACCGACCCCGACGACCCGCTGGCCGATGGACCGGCTGACACGCTCGGGGCCGAGCTGCTCGAGGGCATGAACCTCCTTCGGCACCAGCTAGTACCAGCCGACCACTGGCCCGAATCGATCACGGCCTTCGCGGCACTCTGGCGGACGTGCTTGGCCGACGCGAACGCCATCGACTTCACAGGCATGATTGAGGCCGGTCTCGAGCTCGAGAGCGCGCCTGGCAATCCACGCGTCCTCGTGGGCGATGAGTGCCAGGATTGGTCCAGGCTCGAGGGATTGGTCTTCCGCCGTTGGGCATCGGTGGCCGACTCAGCCGTGATGGCCGGCGACCCCGACCAAGCCATCTACGAATGGCGAGGTGGGGACCCGCGCATCTTCCTTGACCACCCGGTCCCCGCCGCTCAGCGTCGCGTCCTGCCACAGTCCTACCGGGTTCCCCGCGCGGTCCACGCGGAGGCTCAGCGGATCATCCGCCAGATCCCCGACCGGCTCGACGTCGAGTACCGCCCTCGTGACGAGGAGGGCGAGGTCCGGACCCTCGAAACGGAACGCTGGCAGATCCCAGACGCCTGGCTCGACGAGCTCGAGAGCCGGACCGGATCCGTAATGCTACTCGCGAGCTGCGGATACCTGCTGACCCCAGCGCTCAAGGAGCTCCGCTCGCAGGGCGTCCCGTTTCACAACCCCTACCGCCGCAAGCAGGGTGCGTGGAACCCGCTCGGCAGTCCGGACGACCGGCGCCTCACGGCGGCACGCCAGCTCAGAGCCTACCTCGGCCACGATGACGCGCGAGGCTGGACGGCCGATGCGCTCCGCGCATGGATGCCGCTGCTCAGGAGCTCCGATGTCCTGGTGCGCGGCGCCAAGAAGTGGCTCGAGGATCTGAGCGGCCACCCCGACGCGCGGCGCTTCTTTCGCGACCCAGCGGACTGGGACCGCGCGCAAGCGCGGCGGGAGGATTGGCTACTGGACCGGGTCGCGACGAAGGAAGCGGAGCGACTCCGTTTTCCGATGGCTTGTTGGAGGCGGGGGGGGATCGCCGCGCTCGAAACTGAACCGCGCATTGTCGTGGGTACGATCCACTCCGTGAAGGGGGGCGAGGCGGACAACGTGGCAGTCATCACTGCGTTACCCGGACGCTGGGCCGAGGAGCCGGATGCCCCTCACCTCTGTCGGCTCTTCTACGTGGCTGCTACGCGGGCGCGCGAGTCGCTCACGTGGCTCTGTGGAGACCGTGGAGGATTCCAGCCGTGAGCTGCAGCTCGGAAAGCTGATCTATGGGCGACAAGGTCCGGGACGCTAATGCGAGCGGCGCGGTACGTGGCGCCAGTGGTTCAGCCATGACGCCGGCCGCCGAGCTCTACCTCTCGCCGAGCCGGGCGCGCTACGTCGTGGTTCGCTGGTGGCGGCGGGTCGGACGTGCGCGGCTCGGCTGGCTCGTCTACCGCGAGCTCAAGGGCCGGGCCGAGCGTGTCCTGCTCGCGCGGGTCGGTGAGCATGGGTGGGCGACCTGCTACCGGGAGAGTGGGCTCGGCGAGCTGATAGCTCGCGGCTGGCTCGAGGAAGGTGCTGGTGTCGGTAAACCGGAGAACGTGCTGGCTTGTGTTCGTGCTTGTGTTCGTGCTGACCGCATGCGAGCCGGCCGGCTGGCGCGTGGGCTGGCCGGTGAGCCGCTTGGGGCATGCGAGACGCGGGCTCAGCAAGCGCTGCGTGAGTATGAGCGCAAACGGGCGGCCTGGGAGGGGCAGCCGTGAAGGTCGGTGACGTATGGTGGAGCGGCGACCATCGCAACGCGCGCGCGCGATATCTGCTCGTGGTCGAGGTGCGCGAGCGGTCCGTGCTGTGCCGGCGGTATTGCGATGCGAAACTGACGCGGCCGGCTGGGACGGTCGCGGTGAGCTTCGAGGCTATGCGCGTCGCGTCGCGGCTTGTCAGGAGAGGGGTTGAGACATGCGGCGCTACCCGTTGACACGGCCCGTGGGACGTGCTAGGCTCATGAGTGGAGGTGACGTATGGAGCCGAAGTACCCGGAGGCGAAAGTCAGGCTTGTGGGCGAGGACGGCAACGTGTTCGCCGTCCTCGGTAGGGCCGTGGCTGCGCTGCGGCGGGTCGGGGCTGACGAGGCCGAGGTCGGTCGATTCTGCGATGAGGCTGCGAGCGGCGACTACGACAACGCGCTCCGGACCGTGATGCGGTGGGTGAGCACGTCATGAATCGCGAGGACGGCGCCGTGTTCTTTGCCTTGCGCGATGTCGAGCAGGCCCTTGACGCGGCCGGTGTGGGCCGGGCCTCGCCGTGCGACCGAGACGCTACGGCGGCCGAGCGGGTGCGGGTGCTGGCGGTCGAGCGGGATAAGGCTCAAGCGCGGTCGTTCGAGTGGGCTGGCAAGGCTGGCGCCACGACGGGCGAACTGAACGATCTGCGGACTTCGTTTGCCGCTCTGGACGTGTCATATGTTGTGCGCGGCGCGGCGCTCGACGCGGTCCACCGGGCGCTTGGTGAGGCGCCAGAGAGCGATGATGCGAGCCTCGGCGAGACGGTGGCGACCGTGATCCGGGAGCTGCGCGAGAACGATGAGCGCCTGACGTCGCGCGTTGCCGAGCTGCGCATGGAGGCGAACGTTTTGCGCGCTGAGATGGAACGACGGCTGGACGCCATCGAGCGGCGGCGGACGTCGTGAGCGATTTCTATGAGCGGCTGGCGGCGACGATGACGATCGACGCTCCAGGCGAGAGGACGTCGTGAGCATCACGGGGCTGCGTCCGGGGTCTCAGGGCGTGTTGCCGGATGCGTTGTGGGCGCGCAAGGAGTTGCCTGCGTGAGCGATCGGTCCTTGATCTTCACGGGCTGGAAAGCGGCCTATGTCGCCGCGCTGCCGGCCGGCGCCATTTTTCAGACGCGGCGGATCGTCAAGCCACAACCGCGAGTGAGCGCAACCGGGTGTCCGTCCTGGGGAGAGCCAGGAGGGCCGCGCATCCGCATGGGGCCGAGGTCGGCGTCTGGAGGCTCCGATGTCTCGATGACCGACCTGATCGCGCGATACTGCCCGTACGGCCAGCCCGGCGAGGACAGGCTCTGGTTCCGCGAGGCGTGGATCCTAGTAGGTGAGTCAGGCGAGGTCCTGGAAGGGCAAGCGGATCTACTGCGGCGTGACGCGGTGCCGATGCGCATCATCTACCGAGCCGACGGAGAGGTCATCATGACCGATAGGTTCGGCTGGCGCTCGCCCATTCACATGCCGCGCTGGTCCTCACGCGGAGCCGGCGAGTTGCTCGAGGTCCGGGTCGAGCTGGCCTCGGACATCAGCGAGGCGGATGCGCTGGCCGAGGGATGCGGAAGTGGGGAGGCGTTTCAGGATAGTCAGGGGTTCGATCGGGTGCGTGACAGGTTCCGTTGGGGCTGGACCGCGATGCACGGCGCCGACGCCTGGGATGCTTGGTGCTGGGCGTTGA
>ERZ1292642.1356-Hain-H14-01um-R1-1356-length-11698-cov-9_pt1 | contig 11698 bp, 9 predicted proteins | sample MGYA00564403_ERZ1292642 | MGnify/ENA primary metagenome ERZ1292642 (study PRJEB36523, sample SAMEA6512643) | groundwater metagenome | collected 2019-01-09 | study: AquaDiva: Metagenomics assemblies of 32 groundwater samples | reverse complement strand
TCGGTATCCGCGCCGGTTGCCGCCCTCTTTTGCTCAGGCGAACAACGGAAACCTTTACATCGCCTACGGTGACGAGGGAGTCCGTAAGTGGGACGGTCTGAGTACGACGTACCCATTCGCTGGCGTGCCGGCTCCGACAGCCACTCCCGTCCTCGCGGGATCAGGCGAAGGCCGCATCATTGGGGACCGATATGCGTACTTGCGATATCTGGATACGGACGGTCGTGTCAGCAATCTGTCGCCGATTAGCTCGCGTGTCTTTGTGCATGGCACGCAAAAAGCGATCACAAACGCGACGAACGCAGCACCGATCGTGATTACATCGACAGCACACGGTTTAGCGACTGGCGAGCAAATCTATATTGACGGCATCCAAGGCAATAAGGCCGCGAACGGGCTGTGGAACATCGTGAAGGTTGATGCAGACACGTTCTCGCTCGTCGGTTCAGCAGGTGACGGCGAGTACACAGGCAGCAACTCAGGCAGCGTACAAGTCACAACGCTGCAAAATGGTGCGGCAGGTGTGAACGAAGTCCAGACGATCACAGCGTCAGCGACACCGACAGGTGGAACGTGGACAATTTCGTTTGACGGAGCGACGACATCTGCCCTGCAATACAACGCAAATGCGGCGGCAGTGCAGACTGCGTTGGAAGCGTTGCCAACCATTGGATCAGGCAACGTGACAGTGAGTGGCGGCGCGTTGGGTACAGCGGCGTTCACCGTGACATTCATTGGCACAGAAGGTTCACTCAGTCAACCGGCGATGACCGTCAGCAGCAGTCTCACGGGTTCAGGCATCACGCTCTCGATAGTGGTTCTGACGGAGGGCAATGCTGGTACGAACGAGGTTCAGACGTTCGCGTTGTACGGCACACCGACAGGCGGGACGTTTACGCTGACGTATGACGGTCAGACGACGGGAGCGATTGCATACAACGCGACCAATGCGACGGTCGTGACGGCATTGGAAGCGTTGTCGAACATCGGCGTCGGTGATGTGCTTCTGGGCGGTGGGCCATTGCCGGGTACTGCCGTGACCGTGACGTTTCAGGCCGTGCTGGCGGCAACCAATGTGCCGGAGATGACGATCAACGGTGCCTCGCTGACTGGCGGTGCCATCACCATCACGATGAGCACGCCGACGGCGGGAGTGGCAGGTGCGGCGACAAGTCTCGTCAACTATTACACGCTCAATGAGACAAGCGGAACGCGATACGATTCAACTGGCGCGGCTGACCTTTCAGCAGTAAACGGAACTGTGTCATCTGTGGCTGGTAAGTTAGGAAATGCAGCAACGCTGGTTGTAAACACTGGTTCTGGAATTTCATTAGCCTCCCCTCTGACGACTGGCACGTTAGGTGCCTTGTCATCAAATTGCAGTATTAGTGGGTGGTTGAAAATCGGATCGTTACCGGCTAGTACCATCAAAACATTCATCATAGTTCGCACCATCAACGACAATCCGCATTTAACCGTAACTGTGTCGGCGGCTGGCGTCATTGGCGGACAAGCTTACTTCAACGGAATCATTGCCACTGCCACAACCGTTACGACAATGTCGTTGGCAACATGGTACTTTGTGGCTTTGCGATGGAATGCCTCAACGGGCACACTGACCGTGTCCGTAAATGCCGGCACAAACTACACAGCCACAACAGGTGGTTCTGCCGGGGATTCCAGTACGCAATATAGCTCGCAGTTATTCAGTGGAAATGAAGCGATTGGTGCGACATTTGATGAAGTGGCGACATTCGCCCGGGAACTGTCCGCAGCAGACATCACCTATCTCTACAACGGTGGAACGGGGCGAACATACCCACTCGCTTCTGGAACCAACGAAGTCCAACGCATCACGATTGCCGGAACACCAGCACAAGGCACATTCACGCTGACCTACGCCGGCCAGACCACAGCCGGCATCGCTTACAACGCTACTGCGGCAGTCGTTGACGCGGCCCTGGAAGCGCTGAGCAACATCGGGGCAGGTGATGTGACGTGTTCTGGCGGTCCTCTGCCGGGCACGGCGGTTGACGTGACGTTTACTGGCACACTAGCGGCAACAGACGTGGCGGCAATGACCGCTGATGCCAACAAACTCACAACGTCAATCACAACTACGACCGGCGGCAGCCCGGCTGTCAGCGAGATTCAACGCATCAGCACATCGCCAGCACCAACCGGCGGGACATTCACGCTGTCGTTCGGCGGCAATACCACTTCCGCCATCGCCTATGACGCCACTGCCGCAACTATCGACACCGCCCTTGAAGCCCTCGCGTCTATTGGGGCTGGTCAAGTCACTTGCACCGGCGGACCAATCAATACCGCTCCCGTGCTTGTGACATTCGGCGGCACGCTCGCTAGTACGAATGTCGCCACAATCACCGGAGCATCATCGCTCACAGGCGGGGCCGGTGGTTCTGCCGTCACGCTCACTGTCGCCACGACAACTGAAGGCAGCGCAACGACGAACGAGAAACAGCAAATCTACACGCAGGGCACGATCAGCGGCGGCACGTTTGACCTGACGCTCGATACGGTTACCGCCGCAGCCATCGCCTACGATGCTACCGCTGCGACTGTTGATACCGCTGTCGAAGGCATGTCAACGGTTGGATCGGGTAATGCCACCGTCACTGGCGGACCACTCCCAGGCACGCCGGTCACGGTTGAGTTCGTGGCGTCTAAGGCCGCAACGAATATGACCGAGATGACGGTCAATAACGGCGGCATCGTGGCTGGCGGTTGGTCACGCGGTGCGGCACTCATCACGTACACGAACCTGCAAGTCCCCACTGATCGTCGAGTCACGAAGCGTCAGGTATTGCGCAACAAGTTTGGTGATGCAACGGTGTTCTACGTTGACCTCGATACGACGGACTTGACCAGCACCTCGTTATCGAGTGCGAATACGGACGAGATGCTCGGCACGGCGGTCGCGTTGCAAGACAGCAATGGCAACGACCTGAACGTGGTGCGACACGGCGAACCGCCAAACACGAAGCGGGCGATTGCCAGTTTCCTCAACCGTCTGTTCCTGGCGGTCAATCACCGCAATGTGCTCGGCGAACTGACGGTCACGGCGTCGTCAACGACGATCACGGGCGAGGATGCGTTCATCCGCACGGTGTTTGACAACCGCACCGTCTATCCGCAGGGGACGTCGAACACGAAAGCCTACGTCATCGACTCGTTGAGTGTTCCGAATCAGACGGTGACAACAACCGTCGCGTACAACGGCACGACGGCGAATGGTGTGACCTACGGCATCGAGCAAGCGGAACCTGACGACCTCGTTCTGTACTACAGCGAGATTGACGATCCTGAATGGTGGAACGCACTCAGCGGATTGACGATCGCGCGCGAGGAACAGGATGGCGAGATGACGGGGTTGTTGCCGCTCGCAACATCCATGTTGATTCTATTCGAGAATCGGAGTTCAAAACTCACGTTTCGGACATCGCCTTTACTTTCGTCGGCCCCAGAGACGGGAGGTGACGGAAGAGTTATACAGGCAAGTGCGCGGGGATGCGTGAATCATCGTTGTGCCGTGAAGGCTGGACCCGTGGCGTGTTTGATGGATTATCAAGGTTGCTACCTGTACGACGACACGACGGTCACGGAAATCAGCGATCAGATCGCACCGATGTTTTCGCCGGGCCACGAATGGTCGATCTATTGGGAAGCCAAAGAATCGTTCCACGCGGTCTATGACCAAGAGAACGTGACCGTCAGATGGTTTGTGGTGATCGGCGACGGTCAGTATCCACGCCATGCGATTTGCTACCACCTAGACCGCAAGAGATGGCATATCGAAAAGTTTCCGTGGCCTGTCACGTCGTCCTGTGTAGGCCGGCTAGGGACGCGATACGTCATGTTCTATGGCTCAACAGCACGGCGTCTGTTTGTAGCTACGGAACATCTTGACGGCGTGGATATCAATGCGAACCGGAATGTCACGCTTCGTGGAACTGTTACGTCATCAGGTCCGTTTACTCTGACGGACAGTACGGCCTCTTTCTCGTCGTCATTGGTCAATTCGCCAGTTTTCATCGCCAGCGGCAAGGGGGCACGACAGCAAAACATCATCGTCTCAAACACGGCTACGAAACTGACGTTGTTGCGACCGTGGCAGATCGCACCAGACACGACCAGCACGTATCAGATTGGTTCTGTGGACTGGCAGTGGACATCCTCGATGATGAAGTTGGCCACCAAAGGCAGCGAGATGTTGCGTGGCGTGCAAGTGACATTCACTCCGACCGAGCGAGCCTCGACGATTGTGCTCCGCACCTACGGCGACTTCGCGTCAACGGCGGACACGTTTTCTGCGGACTACGCCAGTGATGGGGTCACGACAACGAACGCCAGTGATGAGATAAAATTGGACCTGACGCACTCGACGGGATTCGTGGAGATTTCGTCCGACACATTCTACTCCGGACGCGGAACGCATCGTCGTTATCTCACTATTGAACTTAACGGCGCGACGAATGGCGAATCGCAACGACTATCAGAAATTTCAGTCCTTGGTGTAGAGGAGTGAGATATTTGTCGCTGGTGTCTTATTGATTTGACTGCGTTCTCAATTGTGTGGTCGATGACGACATGGGCATGTGTGTCTCGTCGCAATACCTTAGATATTGTTGCACATGTTACGTGGAAAACATCTGCTAATTGTTTAAGGATGAATTCACCTGTTGCGTACATCGAGAATGCCTTTACGACATCATCTTTAGTAAGTTTTGTTTTGCCTCCACGGCCAGCAACAGTCATGTCGTGGCTGTTATCCTTTGATGTTCCAAGTATGAGGTGTTCTACGTTGCAACAATGATTATGGCCATTGTGACATTTGTGACGAACAACAAGTCCTGGAGTAATCGGGCCGTACTCAAGAATCCAAGCGGCTCTTGCAACAACAGAATTTTTACCACCAATAGAGAACATGGCTGCATTCCTGGATTGGTCGTGCAATTTCGGTAACACCTTGCAGCCATTCGGCAGAGTTCGCAGTCGTTTGGAAAAACGAGACCTATCTTTCTCGTTTGGTTGGACATCGCTGCTTACGGATGTTCGTTTTCTGGAATGATACTTCTTTCGTGGTGGCCAGATCCCAATCTCAGTTTCTGTTAATAAGTGGCGATACGAGTATCTTTTCGCCAGCCACACTACCGTAGTTTGAGAAACAGAGTATTCGTCCTCAATAACCCTGTGTGGCGTTCCAGTATCAAGACGAGACCATATTTTAATCACTTCAGAATTACTGATTTTTGATTGAGTGTGAGATTCTCCATGCGGAATAAGCCAGCGACGGTTTTTAGTCCAATGTGTGCCGTTGATGGCAATAGATCGCATGTTGTCAGCAGATGTGCCTGACGCTAAATGCGCAGGATTGCCGCATCGTCGGTTATTGCAGAGATGGTCAATTACGCTGTCTTCCTGACAGAGTCCATGACAAACAGCGTAGCACACGCGATGCCACAAACCTCGCATTCCGCAGACGTGAATGTACGAATAGCCGTCTGGTGATGGCCTGCCTATCTTAATCCAACAACCAGACGCCGGATCAATGATTCGCTTAGAAGCAATGACTGCCATCGCCTCATCTCGCAATTCAGGCGGACAGACGATACGCTTTGATTTGATGGGCATTACCGTTTCCTCTGTTGATTTGCGAGGTAGGCGTCTACGGCACGGCGGATCAAATCGGCAACACTCAGGCCGGTTGATGTGGCAAGAGCACGCAGCGATTCAATCTCGCTAACAGTCAGGTGGAAGTTTACGCGAATCTTTTTGTTTGACATGCAGACACAATACACACAACGAACATGTTAGTCAACAACCAAGTGGACGTTCTGGGAGTCGATGCGTAATGCGTCACGACGTCATCAAGGAATGGGTCAGACTGCTGGACGAGCGGGCGTTTGAGTTCTCGCTGTTCGACACAGGCGTCTGCCGCACCGTTTGCCGTGAGATACTGAATGGTGAGACGTACCCGCTGCTGCCGTCAGAAGTGCTGAATCCGAATGAGGTCAAGACTATTGCAGATGTTGGTGCGAACATTGGCGCGGCGAGCATCTATCTGTGTGACGTGTACCCGAATGCGACAGTGACGGCGTTTGAACCGTGTGCCGACGCCTACGCACTGTTGGTGCAGAACACGCAGCAGTTTCCGGTGGTGGCGCACAACGTCGCATTGGGTGCGACGGACGGGTTTGTGGACTTGTTTCACAACGTCGAGGATGACGTGTGTAATTCGATCAAGAACCACAAGAGTTACGGCCACGAGAAGGTGGTCATCGAGCGGGCGCGACATCACCTCAATAGGCAGTTTGATTTGGTCAAACTTGATACCGAAGGAATGGAGTTTGAGATACTGTCGGACATTGAGGCGTGGCTGAAGGACATCAATGTGTTATTCATCGAATGGCACAGTGAAGATCATCGGCATCGGATTGACAGAGTGTTGAAGGCGACGCATACCATGTGGTCGTCGGTGTCGAAGCGACCGCATCGTGGTAATGTGTGTTACGTGCGGACGACAATGATCCCTGAACACTATGCGAATTGGGCGATTGAGTAGGTTGAAATGTCACTTCAAGCGTTGCTTGGTCCACACGCGGCACTCATCATGGAGGCAAAGAGTCTCGATGAGTTGAAGGAGACGTTGTTCAGCATCTTCACGTCCGCCGCCCCGATTGAGGTGCGGATACCAATCAAGATTAACAATCACACTAACGCCGCACCGATACAGATCGTCAATTCGGGACGTGACGACTGGAACGGCATTTCGATCAAAGATGCGGCAGGCCGTGAAACGAAACTCGGCATTGGGTTGGGTACGTCCGGCGTGGTGGCGAATCAGGTGGTGACGGATCGCAAGTTTGCGATTGACCAGAACGTGATTCAGCAGAAGTATCAGGGCGAGAACGTCGGCAGTGGGTTCGGTCAGGGGTCGAGTTCGACGGGGATATGGGAGGCGAACCGCTTCAACCTCGAATTCCCGAAACTCAGCAAGCGTTGCACGTCTTACGCACTGGCGTATGCCGCGACCGTGACACTGAATTACGGATTAGGCGGCTATCAATACACGACGTTGACCGGCAACCTGACGGCGACGATTGATTCGACGAAGATGAAAACAGGCGAAACTTTTTGGTGGGAAGTGATCGACACGTCCGGCAGTCGCGTCATTACGTTTGCCGTCAGCGGTGGCGGTTCGTTGGTGTGGGATGGCGGCACGCAGCCTGCGGCGTTGGCGGCAACGAAAGGTCGCGTGTTCTCGTTTACGAAGAACTCGGCAGGCAACATCACAGGCGGTGTTGCGTACAATAGCTATTGATTTCGTAACATGATTGTTGATTTCACCAGCAATAACACATGGCTGTGTCCTAGTGGCGTTTTCACGACTAAAGTGGAATCGACAGGACGTGCCGGCGGCGGTGGCGGTGGTGTGAATGGTGGTGGCGGCGGTGGGGGTGGTGGTGGTTATTCACGCAAGAACACGCTGTCTGTGACGCCCGGCGTGAATTACACAATCGTTGTTGATGGTACGGGATCGTACTTTGATTCTGGTGGTGATTGTTTAGCGAATGTCGGTACTGCCGGAGGTCTTGTTACTGGCGGCTTAGGCGGTCCTGTTGGCATCGGAGATGTGATATACGCAGGCGGGGATGGCGGGGATGGTGGTAGCAATCCTGGAGATGGTGGCGGTGGAGGCGGTTCGTCAGCGGGATCGACAGGAGCGGGAGTCAATGGTTCTAACGCATCAGGTGCAACAGGTGGTGCTGGCGGTGTTGCGCCAACGGACGGCGGCAATGGTGGGGTAGGCGGCAACAATGGCGTTGATGGCATTATCGGCAGCGTACCCGGCGGTGGAGCAGGTGGCGGCGGCGACGGCGCTAACGGTGGCGGTAATGCGGCAGGCCGTGTGCGATTGACGTTTGGGTCAGGCAGCACGTCGATCTTCCCATGTTGTTGCTGAGATTCGCTTTTGACATTGTGGCGTGCGGCAGGTAGATTTGCGGACGGTGGTGGGGATAACGTGACAGCCTACGGAGCGATGTCGTGCCCAGACCACCCAATGCTTCTTTTATTCCGGGCGGATTTAACGCTTACGGGATGAATCGGCCAACAGGTCCGCGACCACGATCGCGACCGAATGTTGTGCCGTCACCGTACAGTGGCGTCATTGGCAATGGTGGTGTCTACTTTGGGACAGATTCCATTGTAAATGCGAGACCGCCGGGACCACCACAGTCGCCGCAGAATGTGGTGCCGAGCGGTTATCCAGACCCGACGTTCGGTGACAGTCTTGGCGGAGCGTCGTTGGCGGATCGGCCACCGTTCGGTTTGTTGAATCCACCCGGACCACCACAGCCACCGCCGGGACCGCCGCAGTTGGGCGGTGGCGGTGCGCAGCCTCCCAATCCGCCACCCGGTCCACCGCAGCCGCCAAGTGGCGGGTATGGCGGTGGCGACTTCTGGGATGCCAACAACCCATACGGTTACGCCGGTGGCGTGCAATACAACCCGTTGGCTGGTGGACCCGGTGGTTCTGTGCCGCCAGGGCCACCGCAGCCTCCACAAGCCAGTTGGTTTGGTGGTCTCGGTCAAGCAGCAACGACACTCGGTTCGGCGTTGTTGGGTGCGGCAGGGCCACAAATGCGGATGGCGGGTAATGGCAGAACATTGCAACCGGGACTGACGAACTGGATGGCGCAGTAATCACAACATGAATGACGATCTTGAACTCGACTTGGCGCGTGCGACGGCGTACCTACAGGGTATCCCGTTGGAGCAACTGTTGAGCGAGCGAGCGGCTATCGAAGCGAAGCGGGATCAGCAGCCAGAGATCGAGTATCGCAACGGAACGATGTTTCAGGACGGGCAACGAGCGACTGACGAGCAAGTAGCCATGCACGATTCACGGAACCCGTACAAGTCAGAGAACTGGCTGTCTGACAGAGCACTGACGTCAGAGCAGCAGAGTGAAGACGAGAAGTTTCAGGAAGGCATTCGGCAGCGTGAAGCGGCGAGGCGTGACGCCATGATTGCGAGCGAAGGTCAATCGTTTGGTCCGATCATTCGTGGAAGCGGTGCGCCCGTGCGTGGCATTAAGTTGGAACAAACGTCCGTAGAAGCGATTCCTGCAAAGACAGCGATCCCATACAATCAGGCGGCGGGTGCAAAATCGCCGTTAAAGAACGTGATTCGTGGCGTGGCCAGTCGAACTGCCAAGCCGAGAAAAACCCAGTAGTTCTCTTTTGAAAAGGTCAATTCCATGCAATCACTTGGTGGTGCTTACAAACCGAACTTCGATCTCGACGACCCGACTGGCGCGAAGAACAACTTCCGCACTGGTGGTGGACTGACACGTCCATTGTCACCGCAAGAGGCGGAACTGGCGAAGATGGAGAACGCTGACCAGAACATGCAATACATGGCTGATAGGTTCATGCCGTTGCCAGTCAAACCGCCTGCTGCTCCGGCACCGTCTGGATCGTTTCTTGACCAGATGATGGCGTTGCTGGGTGGTGGCGGAGTTGGTGGATCGCAGTCCACGAGTGCGCAGTCAGGCGACACGACGCTGACGCAACAGAAGGGCGACACGCTGGGTTCGTTCACGAACTTTATCAACGAACTGTTGCGAACCGCGATGGGCGGCAAGACGGCTGGCGACAAGAACGCTACCGACTTCGGTACGAGTCTGTTGGGGTCGAACACGCAGGCCGCGTTGGCGAACCTTGGATCGAAAGAACGTGCTGGTCGTCAGGACTGGGTTGGGAACTCGTTTGCGAGTCTGAATCCTGCGTTCAAGCCAGCGACGGTGCCTGGTGCGAACGAGGTTGATACCGCGTTGTTTACGCAAGGCGTGCCAACCGACCAAATCTATGGTGGTGGCATCGGTGGTGCTGACCCGCTTGGCGTACTTGGTATCCGACCGAAGAAAACGTCAGCGGACATGGCCAATGCTCTTGGCAATAGTCGCAGCATCAAGCCAATGCAAATCGCCTAGTCGATGGGAGTGATTATGGAGACGTCTTCGTACCCGACGACATACTCGCCATTCGTGCGGCAACCGAATCGGAAGCCTGCGGCCAGCATGTATTCTGAGCCTGTGGCAGAACCAGTCGCGCCTGCGGCGGGGATGTATTCTCAGCCGTCGATGGGTGGCATCAGTGGTGGTGCCCCATCGACGGGTGTTGGGATGTTGTCGTCGCCATTGGACTTCAACAAGTTGCAGGCTGGCGGTACGAACGAGGTGACGGCTGGCGATACCAGCATTCGCAGTGCTGGACCTGACCAGACGGGAATGTATTCGGCGTACACAGGCTTGTTGGGTACTGGCTTGCAGACGCAGGCACAGCAGAACGTGGCCAAGACGCAGATTCAGCCAGCGATGGCGAAGCTGAACTTGCAGCAGAGTGAATACTTCCCATTCCTGAAGGAATTGTTGCTCAAAAACGGACTCGGTGGTGGATTAGGTGGATTGGCAAGTTCGTTGATCTCGACGGTCGCGAACTCTGCCAATCCGTCTTACGAGCAAGCGGCGATTAACGCTGCGGAAGCAGACACAAAGCGGGCGCAGGCTGAGGGACTGTTGGATCAGTACGGCCGGCTTGGCAGTGCCGACAGCCCGCAGGCTGTGGCCGCACGGGCGACAGCGGCAGCGTCTCAGGCTGGCAACTATCAGGACGCACAACGCAAAATTCGTGACGAGTATGCACAGCGGCGTGTCGGCAACATGGCGTCTGCGATCAGCGCGCAGAACAGTTCGATGGCACCGCTGTATTCGCTGTTTGGTTCACTTCTTGGCTAAGGGATAATGCGATGATGTCGATGCCAATGTCACCGAGGCCGAGTGGTGGCGGATTCAATCGAGTGCCGTGGGACAATAAGATAGGTCCGATGATCTGTGCAGACGGTGGCGGTACGACGAAGCCGTTCGACAATTCGGCGGTGTCGAATATGTTTGCAGTCGGCTTGCCGCATGAAGACCCCGTAACAGGCGAAACGGTTGGCGGTGGGATTCAGGCAATCAATCCGTGGGACAACAGCGGTGATCCGCCGGGTCCGCCGCAACAGCAATCGCCGTTGCCGGAACATTACACACGTCCGTTTCAACTTGCCGACTCGGACATCATGGCGAAGTTGATTGCCGCGTTGAGTCGATAATCGAAACAAAGGTGACATCATGCCAATTACCCCCGGCGGATTCGGTGCGTTTGGCAAAGGCGCGATGGGCGCGACGACCAGGCAGCCCATGTCGGCGTTCAATAAACGCGCAACGGGTGGTCAGTATGGCCTCGATCCTGGCGGTAATCGTGGTTCGTCAGGTCCAACGAGAATAACGAGACTGAAGCTGCCGCTGACGCATGATGACTTCGTTGATGAGGATGGTTTCCAGAAAGGTGCTGAGTCGAAGGGTGGCTATTTGAATGGGCGGTTCGTCCCAAATGGTTACAACCCGTGGACTGGTGGTCCGCCACCTGACCAACCCGCTCAATCCGGCCAGCGTCCCTCGCTGGAAGGCCAGATGGCAACACAGCGCGGTGGTGCTTACTACGATCCGAATGGCGGAGTCAATGGTGGCAATCCCTATGGTGGAAACGGGATGGCGTTCGGGCTACAGCCACCGGATGGTCAAGGTGGACAGCAATTCGATCAGCCATACGATCCTTATAGTGGCGGT
>ERZ1292642.1353-Hain-H14-01um-R1-1353-length-11705-cov-5_pt1 | contig 11705 bp, 22 predicted proteins | sample MGYA00564403_ERZ1292642 | MGnify/ENA primary metagenome ERZ1292642 (study PRJEB36523, sample SAMEA6512643) | groundwater metagenome | collected 2019-01-09 | study: AquaDiva: Metagenomics assemblies of 32 groundwater samples | reverse complement strand
GCCACTTCCGCATACGCCTCGCGGAACACCTGCTCCCACTGGTCGGCAATCGGGCCGCTCCAGGCGAGCGCCTGCGCCCACTCCATGCCGCGCCGCGCAATCCCCGCCGCATGCTCACGATGCTCCAGCGCCCACACCACCTTCTGCGCCATCGCGTCCACGTCCGCGCACGGCCGGAACTGGTCGTTGTCCATCGGCAGCACCGCGTCGCCCCCCTTCAGCGGCGGCACGAGCAACCCCCGGTCGTCGGCCAGGAGTTCGGCGAACGAGGTGTGCTTCGGCGCGATACAGAGGCGCCCCGCGCACATCGCCTCGGTGACCGAGAGCCCATAGCCCTCGCCGCGCGCCGTGGTCACGAACACATCGGCGGCGTTGTAGATGCGGTTCAGGACATCCACCGGGACGCCGATGCCCTCGGAGAAGTTCGCCGGGAAGCGCACGACCCCCTGCGGCAGGCGGAGCTGTCCCGCCACCTCGCCCATCGAGAAGCCCGCGCTGTCTTGCGGGTTGAGATGGAAGTAGCCGACCAGCTCGGGGAGGCGCGCCCGGGCGAGGTTGAGAATCTGCAACGCGCGCGCCGGGTCTTTACGCGGCTGGTTGCGATTGACGAACAGCATCAGCGGCTGCCCGGGCTTCAGCCCCATGACCTGCTGGCGGAACTGCTCGCGCTCGGCCTCGGGGATGGGATAGTACGTCTCGGGATTGGTGCCGTGGTAGATGACGCGCAGCTTCCCATCGAGGCGCGGCACCAAGTCGGTGATGACGCGCGCCGACCAGTGCATGTAGGCGACCGCGAAGTCCACGTGCTCGGGCACCCAGTCCACCCACGGCGGCTTCAGGAAGTGGTTGTCCACCGGGATGTAGAAGATGGTGACGAACGGCGGGCGCAGCCCAGCGGCGACCTGCTCGCGGAGTTTCTGCACCAGCGCCGGCACGAACGGCGCCACGGTGAAGTGGTCTTGCAAGATGAACAGAACGTCTATCGGCCACACGCCCGCCAGCGCCATCTGGCAGAAGCGGTCGCGCCCATACGGGTCGGGGTCGGCGCGCAGGCCGATGTTCGCCGGCCACAGACGGTAATTCTTTTGGTCGGGGTGCCATTCCCCGACGTAATTTATTGAGTAGAAGTTTGTGGTCTCACGTTGACATACATCACGTTGAAACAGTGGCTCAAAGATATTCCTATTGACGACGCCAAACCCGGTCGGACAGACTGGCCCGTCACTGTAAACTAGAATATGCATGCTACCGTCCGCGTATCTTCTTCATCACGTATTCCCCCATGCCGCCGCGATCCGCGCCGCTTCAGCGCGCCGCTGCTCCATCACATCGGTGGCCTCGGCCGTCGGCAGCGTCCCCTCGGTCACCGGCACCTGCTCGATGGCCGGCATGGACGGCGGCTGGATGCGTAGCTCGGGCGGCAGCTCCAACAGGTCCGCCGCCACCGGGGAGCGGTCGCGCTCCCAGAGCAGCGTCCAGGCCGCGCGCGTCACGAGGTACTCGTGCTCGCTCAGCTCCAGGGTGTACTTCGTCTCGCGTTTCACTGCGGCCATAGTCCGATGCTCCAGTCTGTTGCCGCCTCGCGCAGCACGCGCTCGGCGCGCGCGTGCATGGTGTGCTCGCGGCGCACCACCTCGGCGGCGCGCCGCCCGATGGCGAGACGCAATGGCGCGTCGGTCCACTCACGCACGGCGGTGAGGAGCCAGTCTGGATCGGGGGTGGGCTCGCCGTCGCTGGCGTTGTGGATGGGGGTGTAGGGGATGAAGTGTTCATTCGGCTCGAAGAGCTGCACGAGGGCGGGGGTGATGTCCGAGAACACCAGACAGCCCATCGCCATCGCTTCCAGCGTGCGCAGCGTGATGAAGTCGAAGTCGGCGCCGCCTCCGGCGCAGACGTAGGTCGTCGCGGCGCGTCCGAGCGCGTCGTAGTACAGCCCGCCCCACAGCTCGCCCATGATGGTGTTCAGGTCGCGCACGGCACCGAGCGCCTTCCACACGGCCTGGCGCGCGGCGCGCGGCGTCGCAATATGGACGAAGTCGTACTCGCGCGGACGCAGCGGCGGCAACTCGCGCCGCGCGCACGCGGGGGGCAGGCCGGTCGCAATGAAGCGCAGCGCGGCGTCGTGCCCGGTGCGCCGGATCGCCGTGTACCGCGAGGGGGTGATGCCCGTGGACCACGCGGTGTCGGCGCCCTCCGTATCGAGATGGACCCACGGGCCGGCAATGTTGAAGACGCGGAACTTCTCGCCCTGCCCCAGGATGATAGTCAGGTCGGGCCGCCAGTCGCCCGGCAGGAGCGCCTCCACGTCGCGCCACTCGTACCAGTAGAGGTGGCTTTGGACCGCGAGTGCCACATCGGGCTCATTGCCTGGTGTGCCGAACGGCTCGCCCTCGTACCACGGGCCGCAGGTGCGGATGTCGAGATCCTCCAGCTCGCGAAAGGCGTCGCGCCACAGCCCGGCGATGCAGCGGCGGTGATGGCGGTAGAGGAGCAGGAGTTTCACACCAGTTCTCCCGCCTCGTTGTAGTTGTCCTGCCTCGGCCAGGCGTACACCGTCTCCCAGTCGCCGACGGGCGCGCCGTGCACCCAGCCGGCCGCGACGCAGGCGCGAATGGACCGGGTGTTCTCCGGGCGAATCCGTCCGCGCAGGTCGAGGCCCGGCAGCATCGCACGCACCTGCGCGAGGGCCACGCTGCCGACCCGCCCGCCCCGCTCCTCGGGGTGAATCCACGTGGTCAGGACCGGCACGGACCCGAGGACGGGGTCGGTCGGGTCGATGCGTTGCATCCCAACGCGCCGGCCCTCGCGGGAGATGACCCACCACGGCAACGGGGCCCGCATGCGCGCGACGAACCACCGCACGTGCGCATGGAGCGCAATCGCCTGGAGGTGCATGCTCGCCGCGCGCACCTCGGGGTCATTGGCGAGCCGCCAGACCCACATGCAGTCGCGCCACCGGACCGGGCGGTAGTGCAGGACGGGCGGGCGAATGTTCGTCGGGGGGGTCATCGCACCTCCGCACGCGTGCGGGAGTCGCTGGTGAGCGGCGCACTACGGTCGTCAAATTCGAGGGTCAGGTAGGTGGCGTCCACGCCCTCAATCAGGCGCGGCATGGCGTCCGCCGCTGGCTCTAGGTGCACGCCCGGGCGTCGGGCGTAGTACGCCATCACGGCGTCCGCCGCGCGCTCGAACAGGCGCGCCAGCAGCTCGCGGTTGTGGTCCAGGAAGCGCCAGCGCCGGGCGTTCTGCTGCTCGACCCAGGCATCAGGGCCACCCGCCGGCAACGCGGTCGCCACGTCCCACCCGGACATCACGCCGCGCATCCTGAGCGGGCGACCCCGGTCACGGAGCGCCACCAAGAGATAGGCCCGCTCCGCGCCCTGGCGCAGGTGCACCTCGCCCACCGCCAGGCGCGCCGTCGGGCGACAGTCGAGATAGGCGGAGAGCTGGTCGGTAAGGCCGAGCACGAGCGGAATGAGGACGCGCTCGCCGAGGATGCCGAGGGCTTCCCGGCGCCGGCCCAGGCGCTCGATGACCACCGCCTCGGCGACATCATGTGGGGCATCCATTCAGCACGACGCCCACACGAGCACGCCGACCAGCGCAGGCTCCCCCCACCACGGGGGCGGGACCGGCGTCGGGCGCGGCGGGTCGCAGGGACGGACTACTTTGTGTCCGTGCCCGCGATGGGTAGTTGAGCCGGTGCGGCGGCTGGGCATGCGAGGACATCCGACTGCACCAAGCGCACAATCTGGTCGTACGCTCCCGGCGAGAATTGATTCGGGAACTCGATTGGCGTCCGGTCAGTCTGCAACGAACTCAACTTCCTCAGCCTCATCACCGTTTCGATATTGGTCGCGCGCGCACAGAGGTGCGCCACGTACAACGAGAGCCGTTCGACGTGCGCGGTCAGCTCGTCGATCTGCTCCTGCTGCTCCTGCTGCTCCTGCTGTTGCCTGGTACTCACGAGTGCTTCACCTCGACCCACTCGGCATCCTCGCCCCCGGTCGGGATGGCCACCATCGCGGTCGCGCGCAACCAGGCGACAAACGCCTCGTGCCAGCGCGCCTTCACCACCTCGGGATGGTCGTCCACAATCTCGTAGCGCCCATCGAGCAGGAAGATTTGCGTGCTGACGCCGCTGTGCCCCTGCCCGGCCGGCGTGTGAATGAGCCGGGAGACCTGATCCGCACGAATGTAGCTGATGCCGCCGCGTTGAGAGACCGGGAAAATCATGCGAGCCCTGCTTCCTGCGGCACGCGGTCCGCCTCCATCAGCGCCCCACCCGAGTCACGCTCCTCGGCCATCTCCTCCAGAATCTCCCGCCCCAGCCGTGCCCAGTCCGGGTCGGGCGAGTTCGGGTCGGGGATGGAATACGGCGAGCACCGGCAGCGCGGATGACGCGGCGGCGTCTCGTCGAGTTCTTCCATCAGGCGCCCATGATTGTCCCAGCAGCCGGGGGTCGTGGCGTCGTCCAATTCTGCCCGCCACACTGCCACCATCGCCTCGTCGCCCACGGCTGCCAGGATGCCTTCGTTCCACGCCAGGCGCACTTCGTTGTCGAGCGTGGCGTCCAACGCGCGCAGCGCTGCGTTGCCAATCGTCTCTTCGTTCGGACCGACGCCCAGGCGCTTCAGCAGCCGCGTCTCGAACTCGTCATAGGATTCCTGCTGATAGAGCGACTTCTCGATTTCATCGTAGAGCGAGCGCCCCACCAGCGCCCCGGCCCGCATGACGCGGTCGTGCGCACGGGTGCCCATCCAGACACGCGCGTCCAAATCGTTGTCGATTTGGAGCGCGAGGAAGTCCGGGTCGGCGCGCCCACCGGCCAGGTCGGCTAGACTCTCCGGCTCGTCGCCAATCGAGTCCGCCACCGCCTGGATGGATGGACGGGGCGGCAGGACCGGCCGCCGGACACCTGAACGGGGAGGCGCGGGCATCCGGGCGTCCTACACGCCCCGAGTGGGGGGCGTCCCGGTGGGGGGATGGTCTCCCACCGGAACGCCGAGGTGTGATGGTGTTGAGCAGCGGTGTGCGCGCCAAATGGTCGTCACACACCGTTATTCTGCGGGTGTTTCAATCCTTCGCAAGGGCCTTTCGACGGTCCCTGCGCTTTTTCTCCTTCGACTCGTACAGCAGGTTGCTCAACCGCAGGTCGCCGCGCACCTTTTTGCCCGGGCGCGGCGGACGCACGGCCCGTTGCTCCAGCGGCACATGCCGAATGTCACACCGCTCCAGCAGCATCTGACTGTCGTTCACGCGCGTCCAGCGGACGAAGTCGCCCTTGTCGACGCCGAGAATCTCGGACAGATACTGCCCACCGATACGGAACTCCGGGTATTGATAGCCCCGCTGGGAGCGGTGCGTGACGCGCAGAATCCCGCCGTCAGCCAGCTCCCGCCGTCGGATAGCCTCGGGCGTGGGGGCCGGCAGCCGGCGGTTCGTCGCGCCCCCGGGCGCCTGTTGCCGCGCTCTTTGTTTTGCTGTTGCCACACTGGTCTCCATTCTCGCGCCACGATATGTACCTCACGGGACACGATAGCGCGACCAGGCGGCAAAGGCAAGTATCAGGCTAGGGAGCGGGGCGCGCTTCCACGGTCCCTGCGCGCTACCGGACCATTCCGGGGTTCACCCCTCCCATACGAACTCATGGCACTTTTCAGCAACTCAACCGAGCTGTAGAGTTTTCCCTGCCCCTGCAAGGTCAGGTCATGGTGCCAATCGGTGCCGCAGAGATAGCCGATCATTCTCGTCTGCCCCGCCGCCCCCACAACTTAGTTCTCGGTGTTGACCAGCTCGCGCGCCAGGTTGCGGAACGCGGGCGTGAAGCGGCGGTAAATCTCGCGGAAGTCCTTGAACATGGCGAGCTGGTCGTCGAGCGCGCCTTCTTCCTGGCGTCGCCCACCGCCCGGTGCGCGCGCGTTCAGGCGCGGCTGCGCAAGCTGCTGCTGCTCGGGGTCTCCCTCACGTCCCCGGATGCGCACGATGACGTTCAGCCGCATCAGCGCCTGCGTGATACTGTTGGCGCCGCGCTTATAGGACTCCGCGATGTGCCAGACCGCCTCGGCCTGCGAGGCGCCCTGGTTGCGCAGCTCCCGGTAGGCGTCCGCATAGAAGCGGGCCGCGATGCGCTTGTGCACGTCCTCGCGTGCGGCGGGCGGGATGAACCGCTCCATATCCACCTGTCGCCAGGCGGCGTTGCCGGTGTTGTTGGTCTCCTCCATGCGTGTTACCTCCTCGACGGCGCCCGTGCGCAGCGCCTGCTCGATTGCCTGCCGGTCCTTTTCGGCTGCCGCGAGCGCGCCCGGCGCGACCACGGGGGTCGTCACCTTGGTGCCCTTGCGCTTGCGCTCGGCGCCCATCGCTATCGCCCGGACGAGCGCCTCAGTGGTGAAGCGCCGCCGATCACTGCCGACGGTGGGGAGAGTGCCCTGTTTCTCCCACTCGCGAATGACAGCCTCGCCCACCTCGGCCCGTTGGGCGAGGTGTCCGATGCCGTAGAGTTTTTGCGCTCCCATGATGGTGTCTCCTCTTCTTCCTTTCGACGATGCCCCAGGCGCGCGGGGCTTCTCCCACGCGCCCGGGGGCTAGGGTCGCGTTACGCCGCGACGGCGATGAGATCCCAGTTCTGGCGGGGCAACTCGATGATCATCCCGCCCGCGCGCTCCAGTTCGGTGGCGCGGTCATAGTTCTCGGCATCGGCGGCAGTGCGTGTCACCGCGTTGGCGATACCGTACTGGCTCAGATCGGCGCCCTTGATGAGATGGCTCAGCACCGAGCTACGCTCGCCCTGGGTCAGTCCAAGCTGCACACCCAGGACTTCCACCGCCTGCACCGGGTTGCCCGTGATCTCACGCCCAGCAGCCTCTTGCAGCTTGGCGAGATTCTTCTTGAACACGGCTTCCGTGAAGAGCCCCTTCACCACATCGCGCACCTGCGCGAAGAACGCGGCGTCGGAGATTTCGCGGGTCTTGTCCGACCACAACTCGAAGGCATCGCCCAGGTCGGCGCCGTCGCCGTTGCCGTTGGACTGCTTGCGCCCCAAGTGTGCCTTGCCGAACGAGGACGCCACGATCATGCCGTTGGTGCAGGCGAGGGTGTCGAAGAACCCGTCCACCCGCAGCTTGCCGTTGCCCACTTCCGAGTTCGAGATGGCAACCCCGAAGCGGACCACATCACCCTTTTTCACCTCGCCCTGGAGGGTGTCGGTGACCGCCTTGATATAGAGGCGGTTGTCGGTGATTTCGCAGGAGGCGAAGTGTGCCTTCTGCTCCCCGAGTACCGGCAGCACGGCTTCTGCCAGGTTCAGGTTGTCGAGCGGGCGGTACGAGTCAGACAGCACCGCGCGCGTGCCCCCGTCCAGCGTGCGAATGAGCTGCTGCGCCGGCTGGGTCTGGAACCAGTGGTTCACGTTGTAGCAGAGCAGCCCCGGGGCCTCGCTGAGCATGCGGTCATAGTACCGCTTGTCGATGCCCGTGCGGGCGGCGAGCTGCCCGTGCGCGTAGGTGCTCGGGGCGAAGTCCCCGAACTTGTCGACCCGCAGCGTGACGCCGTTGTCCGGCGTCGGCACCAGCACGAGCTGGCGGGTGTCGGCGACGAAGTCCCGCTTCGCCTCGGCGCGGCGCTGAATCTCGGCCGCCAAGTCTACCAGTGATTTGCCCTGTTTCATGGTCTCAACCTCCACAACTGAGTTATCTGAGATGACCTGAATCTTAGTACCGTGTCCCGTGAATGTCAAGGGCTCCGTCAGGGTGACGCTGGGACTCGAACCCAATCACCCGGGCCACAGCCGGGCGCTCTACCAGTTGAGCTAACGCCACGTCGGGGAATCTAGCTCGTGTCCCGTGAATGTCAAGGCCGGGCGGTCATAGTCTCCTCAATCGGCGGACGCCGTCCATCAGCTTCTTCCCCAGCTCCTCGGCGTCCTCGATGTCGACGACCGTCACGAGCCCGCGCCCGGGCAGCGTCACGTCGCGCACGTACACGAGTTTGCTCATGGGGTAGGGCTTCACCTCGAAGCGGTCGGTGCGGGGCTTCTGGTCCTTCTTCACGGGGGTTGTTGGCATGCCCCGCCATGTACTCCTCGTCCCGTGAGGCGTCAAGGTCCGGCCGCCGCCATTTCGGTCGCATCAGTCAGGCCGTCGTGCGGCAGTACCCGTGGAGTTCCCTCCCGTCCACGCGTCGTACTCGTCCATCGTGATGGGCTCGGCGATCCGGGTCTCGACGGCGGCGTGGACGTTCGGGAACACCGCGAAATCGCGCCCGGTCCACCCGATGGTGATGCCATCGAGGTAGGCGAGCCGCACGGCCATCGTCGCCTCCACGTCGGTCGGGTCCAGGCCCAGGCGCAGCATGCGCTGGTCGATGATGTAGGTGAGCTGCTTCAGGTCGAGCCCCAGCTTGTGCACCGTCGTGGCGAAGTCCCGGTCCGCTGCCGCCGTGGCGTCGTTGCTGCGCGCGGCGGCGACCAGCGGCGTGTTGCGGTACTCGTTGATTCGGGCCAGTTGCTCTTCGGTGATCTTCATCGTTTTACCTCCACGACGTATTCCGAACAGGTGCGGCAGAACCATTGCACCGCGCCATCACGATCCACGCCGATGACGTAGCTCTCGACCTTTACCTCCGGTCGCTTCGGTCTTGGGACAATCTCGCCGCGCACGACGGCAGCACAGAGCTGCTCCATCGCGTTGTAGATGCGCGAGCCTTTCTCGATGCGGGTCATGCCCTCGGCGATGTTCACCACGCCCTGGGCGATTGCCGCCATCATCTCATTGAACTGCTGTTGCCTCATTTAGTCCTTCACCTCCACTTCCATCCCCGGCGCCCAGTCCGTCTCGCGGGCCGACTTGATGGTCACCGTCGCCCCGTCCGCCGTCGTGAACTGCCGCGCCCGTGCCCCGTCCAGGCGCACGCGCACGCGGCACTCGTTCACCGTCACCACCACTCCGTTGCCGAAGTCGCTGGTGAAGCGGCGGCGCTTCCTCAGTGTCCCTAGCTTCACTTTCATCCTCAGTAGTCCTCCACAACTACCGAGAGCATATCATAGTGTCCCGTGAATGTCAAATCGTGTACTGGCGCACCTTGCCGCTGCACTGGCGGCAGAGCCACACCCAGCCGGCCGGGGACAGCACCGGAGCGGCGGCGTGGTTGTGGCAGGCCGAGCACTCGGCTTTCATCGGTCCTCCTGCGGCGGCTCCCCGCAGTTCGCGCACCACGAGTCGGGGTTCTCGCGCCAAGCTGCGGGCAGAAAGCCGCCCTTGCTGAGCCACTGATCGAGCGCCTCGAACGCTTCGGCCAGCTCAGGCACCGACAGGCTGACGCGACTGTAGTCGCATGCGTCGCCTAGGTCGGTCTCCGCGTTGATCTGCTCCACGGCTGCCCGCGCGATCTTCAGTGTTGCATTCGGGTCCATTCACTTCCTCCTCTTCATCGCAGTGCGGATCTCGCGCACGGTTTCGTGGTCGGGCGCCTTGGCTGCCGCGCTGGTGCATCCCGGCTCGTGCGCCTGCCGGCAGGCGTCAGAACAGAAGTCACCTCCGCACCCGACGCACACCGGGTCGTCGTCCTCGCCGATGGTGTGGGTGATCGTGCGCGCACAATGGACGCACTCTGAGTCGTAACTACCGCCCATCGCGTGCCTGCGCCTTGGCCTGCGCCAGCGCCGCTTCGTAGCGCGCTTTGAGCCGACGCACTCTCTCGTCGACGCGCACCATGTGCGCCCGCGTGTGGTCACGCTCGCCGTAGCCCCGTTCGCTAGCCGCGCGCCACGCGCGGTAGGCGCGATAGGCCGGTTCCCATATGCCCTTGGTTCTCATGGTCCAGCTGGTCAAGGTTCGTCTCGATGCCCCCAGCAGCTCAGCGCACCGGGCCGCGATGCGCTGCGCGTGCGCCATGCCACGGAAGGTCTTGCCCAGGAAGACCTGGCGGACCTTCCCCTCTTCCCCGTCGGCACCGATGATGTCGATGTGGATGTAGTGCCCCTCGGACCCGCCGGTCACGGCGTAGGAGGCAATCCAGCGCCAGCGGGTCGGCCAGTCCTGCGGCCCCTCGTATTTCGCGCTGCTCGACACCACGAAGTATTCGTCGATGAACGGCCCGTGCTCGGGGGGGCTCGGCACTCAAGCGGTCGAACAGCTCGCTATAGATGTCCGCTATCGGACGCCCTCGGTCGGTCTTGATGTAGCCGGTTTTTTCCCCCGTGGCCTGCTCGATCACGTGGCGGTCGACCACGAGCTGAATCGTGGACGGGTCATTGTGCGGGCACTCAGGACCGAGCGGGAATAGCTGGTCGCGCTCGGCGTCGGTCACGGTGTACTTCAGCGCCGTGTAGCGGTCGTAGGCGGTCTCGTTCTTCTCGGTCGTCATCACTTGGCCTCTTCGTGCTGGGTCATGTGCAGCGCCGCGCGTATCGCGTCGGGCGCCGCCCCTGCGTTGAGTTCTGTCTCGGCCCATTCCCGCTTGTCGGCGGGAACAGGCGAACCGTCGAGGTATTTGTCGTAGTCAGTCGTCATCACTTGGCCTCCCATATCGCGCCTTGAACGCGCATTGATTCGCACGCTTCAGCGAGTACGCAGCGCGCTCGTAATACTCCGGCAGTCCGGTCTGCTCGGCGCGCCGCGCCCACCGCCTCGCGCGCTTGCGGTACAGTGCCTCCGCCTTCGCGAGGCGCACCTCAGGATACTGCGTGCGCGCCTGCGGGTTGCGGTCGACCTGGCGCCCGAAGGTCCACCCGTGCCGCAGCTCGGCGTGGCTCACGATGCATGCCTGCTTCGAGATGCGCTTCATGCGCGCTCCGTGTTGAGCAGGCGCTCATACAGATCATCGCCCAGGAACGCCTTGAGGCGCGCCGCCTGCCGCTGGCAGACATTGTAGATGCGCTCGGCCTTGCGGCGGTCGGTAAGGCTGTCGGTGTCGTAGCCCAGCTCCCCGCACCATTCCTCGAAGCCATTCTGGTCGGCGCTCGATGAGTCGTCGGCGAGACACGACAGGACTGACGCCACGTCGGGTTCCTTCCCGTTGTGCCCGTAGCCCTGCGAGAAGTAGATGGTCAGGCGGTTCTGGATGCCGCTGCGCCGCAGGCGCACACGCCAATGGTCGGCGTCTTTCCAGTCCTTGTTGTTCGGGTTGTGGTCGACCCGCTCGCAGGTCGCCGTGACCCGTGCCCGCGCGATGAAATCCTTCAGTGTGTCCATCACTTCACCTCCACCGGGCAGGCTTCAGCCCGCTTCACGGGGTGGACATCTTCGCTCGCGTCGGTGAAGTAGGCGATGAGCCGGTCCGACTGGCGCCCGTTGCTGCCGCCCGTGCGGTAGACATGGAACTCGTCGCGCCCCGTCTCGGCGTTGTGGACGCAGTTCACGCTGACGCCCGCGTCCCATCCATTGGCGGTCACGCGCAACCCGCTCTGCTTGCTGCCCAAGCGGCTCGCGTCCCCGCGCTGCCCTGCAATCGTTCCTCTGAACTGTGCCATCAACTTTCCTCCTCACTACGGATGTGCTGATTCTAGGTCGTGTCCCGTGAATGTCAACCCTCCACGATGTCGAGCGCTGGGTGTTTGCACATGAGTGCCCCCGGTGTTTCCGCATAGCGGTCCAGCCCCTGCCATGTGTCGCATTCGGGGCAATACTGATCGTCGTTGCCGCGTATCAGCTCTTCGGCATAGAGCCCGGCGCACTTCGCCGTGCAGAACCGTCGGCCACGGGCGG
>ERZ1292642.1341-Hain-H14-01um-R1-1341-length-11764-cov-5_pt1 | contig 11764 bp, 18 predicted proteins | sample MGYA00564403_ERZ1292642 | MGnify/ENA primary metagenome ERZ1292642 (study PRJEB36523, sample SAMEA6512643) | groundwater metagenome | collected 2019-01-09 | study: AquaDiva: Metagenomics assemblies of 32 groundwater samples | reverse complement strand
GGACATTGGCCGTTTCCCCTTTCAAATCCCAGTAACCGCCGCCATGAAATACTTCTTCAATTTGCGCGCTGCGACTAATTGGAATTTGATTAAAAATTAGAGGATCGGTGACCGATGCCGCTCCGGGCTTTTTGCTTACTTCAAAACGATTGAAAACAATTCTATCTAAAGCGGTTTTGCCTACATTAGGACTTACTGCATTTGATGCCATATATTTACTTTAGATTAAGAATTATTTTAAGAACATTGAATCAGACATGCGAACGTCAGCCGTTCCCGCGTCTGCATTATAGTCCACAATACGTAGCGTTCCGTTGGTTGTATCATCTTCGTCAATAGTTTGGACACTAGAAGCTATATCTAAAGTAACATCCGTGTTTCTAACCGTTTCCGCCAAATTACCGCTGGTGGTTACCGCGCCTCGGAAAATATATTGAGGATTATCAAATATCCAAACATTTCCTTTGGCGGTAGTGGTATCATTCGAATCTGTGGCCGCGACCCCTATCCAATTAACTGTATTGGATTGGCCATTCACGGCTAATTTAACATTTTCAGTATCCTGGACCACCCACTCACCGGCTTTGATACTGGCCGCCGCGCCCGAAGCAACTCTATATTTAGTCGCAATCGGTGTGCTGCCGTCCATTGGATCGACTACGTGAAAATCTCCACGTGACATATAAATTAATTAGTTATCGATTTTTCAGAAATTGATCCACCGCCGTCACGAGTTTTTTCTCATTGGAATTTAACCGAACAGTTTGGGTATCATCTTTTGTGCCGTGCGTTCCACCTACGCCTTCATAAGTTCCTTCTTCTTCTTGGCGCTTGATTTCCGCGACGTACATATCCGGATACGCCATTTTTACCGCTCGTTCCAAGAGATCCATGACTGCTTTTTGGGTGCGAGGATGACCTTCGCGCTTAATTCGACCTTCAAGCAAGTCTTGATAAGCTTCGACAACTTTGGAATCAATTCCAAAATCATTATCCGCCTGCAATTTAGCAAATCTTTTAACCATTTGCTTTTTGGCTTCGGCTTCAAATTCTTTTCGTTCCAACAATAATTCTTTTCCGCGTAAAGCGGTATATTGTTCGGTGAATTTATCAGGCTTATCTTTTTTATCCTCATCAATTTCTGTTAAACCGTGTTTTTTAGTTTTTTCCCGCTCCAACTGTAAAGCTTTGTTCAAATTCGCAATTTGTGTTTGCGTATTATCCCAATCCTTTTTAGTTAGAGTAATTGCTTCATCAGCGTTGTTGACGCCGTCTGCGGCGTTAGATGAATTATTGTCTTTATCGGCGGACGCGTCCGAAGAGGTATCAATATCCTCATTATTAACGTCCTTGTTTTCCTCAGTCATAATTTGACGTATTTTTTTGACGCGGATTACGAAACCGCGAATTATGAATTAAAAATAGTGTCTTTGAAGACACTATTTGTGAGTCGTTAATGGATAGCTCCTACACAATCCATTAACGACTCACGTGAAGTGTCGTCAAAGTATGTAGGAGCTTAAATTGTATTTATTTATTTTTTAGGTTTTTTGTTTCCCCCTAATTTCTTTTCCTTAACTGGTTTTAATTTCGGTTCTTTTTCAGCCGGCTTTTCAACTTTTTCCTCTACTTTTTCCTCTGTCTTTTCTTCTACTTTTTCCTCGGCTTTCCTTCTTTTGTTTTCTTCCTTTTCAATTCTTTCCCGCGCCTTATCTTCCGTTGTTTTCTCCTGACCGGATAAAACATTATTCAAAAAATTAGAAAAATCACTTGGTTCATCCGGAGTATATTGGGCGCCATTAAAGAAAACCGAATAATTTTCCGGTGTTACCCAATTAAGGCACAGCCCTTTTCGGCTGGCCGTCAGCCCTAATCTATCCCTATTTTCTGAAATTAATTGTTCTAAAGCTTCTTTCATATAACCATCTCGTTATAATCCGCGAGAATTCCCTCGCAAACTTTTTGCAATTCCTCGGCATCGACCTCTTTTACCAAGGTTACGGTTTGTTTATCTCTCACTCGCAGGACCACTAAAACCGAACTATCCCCTTCATTTAACTGTTGTAAACTATCAAATAGTTTTTTCCCAACCGATATTTTTTCGTCTGGCATAAATTAGCTTAAAGTTAAAATTAAATTAATTTGATTATTATTCCCTTTCGCCGATATTCTCAAATAAGGATCCGCAATTTCAATAATTTTCCTTTCATCTTTCATCATAAATGAATCTATTGACCAAAATTTTACTTTGTCATAACTGCCTTCCATTAAAACATATGCCCACCCTTCTAAATATAATGTTGCCAAATCATATTTTTTACTCTCAATTACCCTTGAATTTTTGCCATAATCGTTTGATAAGATTGCTTTTTCCTCTACACTCCCCAGAACATATTGGCTCATTGGATTTAAATTTCGACGCATACTCTTTTGGTTTATATTTAACTTCATCCGGATTTAAGAAATAAGGGTATTCTTTCAAAATTTTATTTACCACCGCTTGATTAAAATTTTTTATTTCACCTTCTTTAAAAATTTCGATATAATCAGTAAATTTTAATTGCACCGTGATATTAGATAAAAGCGGATTATAAATTTTGATTTCTCCTTGCCCGGCCTTATAATCACATTCCAAATTAATTAGATTTATCATATATTACCTGTTGTTTCCTCTTTAAATTCTGCGCCTGCTTGGCCTTATCAATCAACATTATCAATTCCTTCAATCCCCCCAATAATTTGGCTTTCTGAATATCTTTTTTATCTTTACTCAATAAAATCAGTTTTTCAATCGCATCATGGTTCATTTCCAATCGAGATTGCAGATAATTCATTACCACCTCGTTCTCCGCCAAATCCAACCAACAATTAAACGCCTTACTCTTTTCAAATACCATTTTTTTTTGTTTATACCTCTTAAATAATTCTAACATATTACATCAAATTCGTCACTCCCTGGGCGGCCAAATTACGCAATGGCTTCCCCGCCTCATTCAATTGCTGGCTAGCGCTTGCTCCACTCAAAGCCGGTTGGACTCCTTGCCCAAACATCATCTCAAATTGTTCCTCCGGCGACTTCTGTTCTTCCAACTTTTTAATCAATTTATCAGGATTTTTATCATAATCACGAACATACTCCACCGCCAATTCCGGTCGGTTAGTCAGATCCGGGAAGAAAGTAACCATCCCTTGAGTGAATTCCATTGTTAAAGCTTTGCGTAAGGCCTCGCTCATCTTCACACTGGAATTAGGAATAATTCTCGTATAAAGATCCAAATTGCGAATAAAATCAATATCCATTTCAATTATCTCCAAATCATCTCTTTGCAGTTTTTCCAGTACCGCCGGCGGCGTGATTTGTTCCGCCGGTTTGAATCTAATTTCTCTGGTCCCAATTGTGCCATTATTCAAAGAAACATTATTCTGTACAAACACGCGATAATTTTTTTCCTCAGCCACATGCTGACCGATAAGTGGCCGAGTAAAAAATTGTAAAATATTTTTAATTCGCATATCAGCGCGATCCTTTTCTCCCCACTCCATAAATCGCAAAAACATATTCATTCGCTCATTAGCATGTTCTTCGGCCAAAACCACTTCCCGGGCGGTTGAACCGCTACCAACCTGGCCTTGACCAACTGGTGAAACCGATGAATCATTAAGCTGTCCAAAAAGAATATTATTCAATCTATCCACGTCATTACCACCCCCGGACACTTTCATCTGTTCCGGTTTTTCCCCATCATATTCCACCACATTATCCGTCCGCCAAATCACATCCGATAAAACCGTCCCGGTTTGCGCCAAAATCGGCGCTTTCATCCGCAATTGATTCAAATTAAACAAATCATTAAATAACTGATCAATTGAATCGGATATATTCCCTACAATATCAGGAAAAGCTTTCCCATAAAAGAAATCCGCCGCGATCGGCTCATAAATATTTTTAACCAAAGGAATTTTTTTATGCTTAAATGGAATTGGATTATCTTCTTCCGTCAATTCCTCATTATTGGCAATAATTTTAAATTCATCCAATTCCGCGCTCCACATATGAAGCACTTGAACATGCCCTTCCGGCACATTATTCAAATATTCATTAAAAAACGATTTATCATCTAAAGCTAACGAGCCGCCGGGAATAACATCTTTTGTTTTAGGATAATTGCGAAAACGATGTTTGAAATCAGCTAAAGGCATGGTTGACGCCCAATAAACTTTATGCTGTTTTTGAATATTTGGTTCACGAATATTCCAAATATAAACTTCCTCTAAAGGCAAAACATAAGCCTGTAGCCCATCCTCAACAATATCTCTTTTCTTCCAAACCGAACTGCCGTCCTCTTTGGTTTCCTTAATATCTTTAATCACCCGGGTATATTTAAAATAATCTTCCAATAAAATCCCCGTTCCCTTCATGGCCGTTTCCAGCATCCAATAAAAATTAACCACATCATGATTTGATTTATCATCCGACCATTCAAAAACATCGCGCAAATAATCAGTGACTATCTTGTCCACTTTATGACTGGAATTTTGCGGAAAAAATTCCGCTTTCATTCTTTGACTGGACAGGCGCGCCAAAATCGCCATCATTTTATTGCGAATATTTGGCAATGATAATTGGATTTCATATTCTTCCGTATCAGCTGGATATTCAATATACTGATTAAATTTACCTTGAGAATAATCAATATATTGATTTAAATCACGCAGAGTGCCATCATAGGCGCTATTAAAAAGTCGATATGGTTTATTTCGGACCGCTTTAGCCAAACCAAAATCAGCCAATTCCTCTTCCACTCTTTCGTCAACTGTATTTTTTTTTAAAAAAACCATATAAATTAATTCAAATGTTCGGTTGCTTTAGTCACATAATCTTGTTCCTGCCGACTTAATTTAATTTGTTGTTTTTCATTACGCGCTCTTTTTTTCCGGTGCGATTCAATCAATTTATCCCGTTTGGTTACCTGGAAACGAAAATGTTCCCGATATAATTTTTCCGTATAATCGCGATTAATCATCCCGCCGATTTTTGTTCCGTTTAAAAATCCACCTTTCTTTAATTCTTCTTCAGACTGGTTTTTTTCGGCAACAACAATTACTTTATAACACTCCAAGCACCAAACTTTATTAGTCTTTGGATCGGCTCGGCCAATAACTTCAACCTCTTTCCCACAATCAGCGCATTTATTTTCCAAATTACAATGAGGACAAATCATATTAAATTACCGGAATGGATTATATTTTGATTTTTGTCTTGGTTTTGATTGCCGCCGGCGCCAAAGCGTTGGTTTCTGCGCCTGTAATTGCATCGCCATCGCGTCAATTCTATCGTCGTGCTTTCCCACCGGGAAAGTCAAAAGCTCTTGATCATACTCCCGATCAGAGTGACGATGGAAAATTACTCCGGTGGCATATAGAGGCACTAGTCCCCTAATTCTTTCTTCTTTCTTATTCTTATGTTTTAATTCATTAACAATAAAAAATTGTTGTCGTTTTCTCTGTTCTTCTTCAATAAAATATTTTAAACTTTTCTGATAAGCATTTGTTTCCACCCAAACCGAGGACCGATATTCTTTATTATGTTTAAAAACCGCGTCAATCGTTTGGAGAGGAGTAAAATGCCCGGCATCTTCGCGCACCCGATACCAATTTGGTTTATCCCGTTCTTTCCCCACCGTTAAAATTACCGTATTATCCGCTTTTTCCGCTTCCGATATGGCTGGATCAACCGTGGTAAAATATTCCAATTTTTTTTCTTTTAATTCTTCTTCATTAAAATATCGAAAATAATTTTCATGAAACTCCTGTAATTCCGAGGCAACCGGGGCCTGCTGAAAAAGTGAATGCCAGTCATACAAACCAATCGCATTTTTAATATTATCCAGCGCCTCAACACTGAATTTTTCCGGCCACAACGATTCCCCGGCCAACCGATAAGGCGGTTCATCCTCGGAGGCAATCGCCGAAAATTTTATTACTTCCCATTTATCATAATCTTTTTTATTAGCCAATTCATCTTCTTGTTGTTTGGCAATTAAGCGACCAATCAAATCGTCTGAATGCCAGCGGGTAGCGATTACTATTATAGCACTATTCCCTTCTTGTCGAGTATATAAAGTGCTGGTATACCAATTCCAAATTTTATTGCGAATCAATTCACTTTCCGCTTCTTCTCTGTTTTTTAATGGATCATCAATTATCAAAACATTTCCGCCGCGGCCGGTAATACTTCCCCCAACCCCAACCGCCGTATAACTTCCGCCCTCATTAGTCATCCACTTGCTTTTTGCTTTTGTATCTTTTTTTAATCTTGTCGAAAATAATTCCTGATATTCCTGCCCAGCCATTAAATCCCTTGTCTTGGCGCCAAAATCCTTCGCCAAATCTCCCGAATAACTGGAAACAATAAACTGCATATCAGGATAATTCCCCAATAACCACGCTGGAAACTTGATGGTCGCCAGCTCACTCTTACCAAAGCGAGGTGGAATCTCCAATATAATCCGCGCGCGCTGATTATTCTTCACTCTCTTGGTTGCTTCCATCAGCTTTTGGCCAATCACTCGATGATGCCAATTCACTTGATACTTCTTGTCCATGGCCAAGCAAAAACTCATCAGGTTCTTCTGGGTCGCCAGCCGCGCAGTCTTCAATCGCTTCTCGTAAGATTGTTTTATATCGCTGGTCATTTAAAATATTTTTATTTACATCCACCCGATAAGTCGCATTCCCGCGCAGCAGTTGTTCGTTTTTATTTAAAGTATCGACAATTTGAGACAGATCCCGGGAGCTAGTAACTTGAAGTTTTTCAGCCGTTAAAAACGACAGGGCCAAACGCTTTTTTTTATCCAAGTCAGAAATAAATTCCTGAAAATAAATATTTTCATTAACTTGTTTTAAAATTGGATTATACTGTTCTAATTCACTGGCTTGGTAGCCGGCTTCCAACATCATTTCGGAAAGCGATTTGTTCAAGCCTTGATTATAATTTTCAATTACAATTAAAACCAAATTATTTTCTTTTGTATTTCTTTCGGCGAGCAATTCTTTTGTTTTTATTTGATAATCCATATTTTTTTTTGAAAATAATCCTATTTATTCCGGTTTTACCAATAGAGGGTGAGGTGGCGGCGGTAGCCATAGAAAAATAAAAAACGCATAGCAAAAAACTATGCGGTTGTTTTTTTAAATTTTAAATTTTTTACAACCATAGCAAGCACTTATGGCGGCGTAATTTTCGCCTATCTCTTTTTTCCAGCCATGCTTTGTGACTAAGGAAAAAGAGTAAACGATAATCGTTTAGCAAAAGGAGGTGAAGCCTATGTGCAATTTTATTATACTAAATTTTTTAAAAGTTGTCAAGAGGGATATTAGTTTTTTGACTTGTTTTTTTGATAAGTTGTTTAATTTTTGAAAATATTTTGGGGAGTGAGATAAAAAAATAAAAAAAGAATTGTTATATTTCGGGGTCGACCCCCTCCCCCTCCGGCACAATTGAAAACATCCTAAAAACACCTAACTGCGTCTAATCACCATTATACGCATTTAGGATTTAGCTAAGATAAGCCAAAATAAGCCAAAATAATAGAGATTTGGGTAGTTTTTAGGATTATTATACGCAGTTAGCCGGTAAAAAAACCAGAACAAGGATCGGAAAATCCAAAAATAACCCTGTTTTTTTCAAATAAGACAGAAAAAAGCCCCCTTTGGGGGCAAAATTCACTTATCTTTTTGTACACCTCATAACAGATAACACTTTTTTTCAAAAGACTTTTATAAATCACTTATCTTTAGAATATATTAGCTATACTTAGCTTTATTCTATTAGTTCATATATAATCATGTAAATATATAACAAGTGTTATAATAGTAAAAAGAAAAGCTAAAATAAGCCAATTTTTTCCTAACACTTATGCCCAAAAAAAGTGTTATAAAAAAACCTTACAAGTGTTCACTAAAAAAAGTGTTATATAAAATAGGCCTTTTTAGCCACTTTTACAGATGCAATCCTTTGACTCCATCAAACTATTGATCCTTTTTTTCTAAAATCCGACCAAAAAACCTCAAAAAACCCCTAAAAAAAAACTTATCCACAGTCAAACCCTTGACACTTTATTGGGTCCGTGATATTATTCACTTATCATACTAATATAATAATATAATTTAATCAAAAAAATATGAATCTTGAATGTCCAAAATGTCCAAATAATAATGCCTACATCCAAAAATCCGATGGCCGAATCCGCTTTATTTGCCCGGACTGCGGTTATACCGGCTTTGCCAAAAACTACCGGTCCGAATTAAAAGAAAAAAACGAAAAGAGCGAGGATTAATACTAATTCATTAATAAATAAAGAGAGCGAGGTGAAATTATGAAAACCATTACAATGTCAAAGATCGGTTATAACCACCCAAGTCAGGCCAACTGGAACTATGGGATCTGGAAGATTGACTTAATTGATACAGCCAAGCCATATTGCCAAAGCATTACGGTCCGCGAAAATTTTGGCGGCTACCAACAACGATTAAGAAGAACAATCAAAGAAAAAACCGATTATCAAATAATTGAAACTAACGGCGTTTATACAAAAACCGGCCTGCCAAAAATAACCGGAATATCAAACTTACTTGATATTGAAGGCGAAAAGATAGAAACCAAAATCATAAAATTCATCACAAAATAGCAAAGGCGCGCTCATCAACGCTTTTGCTGGTGAGTGTGAAATAGCCCCGGGCCGGTTAACATTACCAGCCCCAAGGACTAAAAACTAACTAACTAATCTATTTACCCCAAACCATATGCCCCTAAAAATCACCGAACAACAAAACATCGGCCGGGCCAAATATGTCGTCAATTATTATACTGGCAAAAAGCATAAAGATAATAGCGACTTCTATGATATCAAAATCTTTTCTAACAAACAGAAAAAAAATCAATTCATTAAATCATTAATTATCTCTAACCAATAAATATATGAACAACACCACCCCCAAACAATTCGCCCGCGACTGTATTACTATTGGCGGATACAATAACAAACAAACAACCGGCTGGGATTATATCCGCGCCAATCTGCCTAAACTTGATTATATATTCCGCGCGCCGGAATATATTGCCCAAGACGGCCTGAAATACAAATGTCTGCCATACCTCATAAAAGACCAAGATCTAACCCAAGAGGAAACCTGCGCCCTTGAAACCGCCTGGTACTTAAACAACGAAAGAACACGCGAAGAAAAAGACGAACAATATAAAAACGAAATGATTGCCGCCGGCTTTTTACCTTTATCGGAAGAGTTATGTCAAAAAGCGATAGATAATAACCAAAAACTCCATATCATCGCTCAAACTCAAAATGACTGGGCCACCGTAAACATAGACAAAATCTACACCCCTAAAAAATGGGGAGACAAATACGCTTTACTACCGCCAAGAGCAAGATCGCGCGGACACGCTTTATACCAATTCGGCGCCAATGCTTTTGCTAAATTAATATAATAATATGATCCAAATCAAAACCCTAAAACAACTCAAAGAATTATGCGCGGATAATCCCGCTGACGGCTTTATCCAGCTTAATGGCGGACTAAAATCATCTAAAATCATCACTTATCACCCCAAAAGCCGGTGGTTTGTCATTGAAAATAGCATCGACGGGTCCACTCAAACTCTCACCGCGCGGCAAATAAACGACAAACAACATACAAATATCGGCCAAGCCATCAAAAAAGGCGCTTTATATCTTGATATTGCCGGCCATGATTATGTTTGTGAGTGCGGCGCGCCGGCGACACATAATATACAAACCATTTATCATAACTATGAAATAACGCCAGAGGGAGAGTTTATCAACGAGGACCAGTGGGAGGGCAACACAAATGAGTTTTATTGCGCTGACTGTGGAGATTAAAACTTATCCCCTTTCTCCACTAACTTATCCACACTCAACTTGACAGGCGTTTGACAATCATTCTATAATAATCACAGGGTTAGATCATGGTATAAATTTATTTTTACCGATCTATACTTTCCGTAATCAGGCGGGGCGGAGGCAACCGCTTCTCCCCGCCATCAATCGGAAATGCCTCCCCGCGCCTCCCCGCGCCTCCCCGCGCCTCCCCGCGCCTCCCCGCGCCTCCCCGCGCCACCTGCTTTTACTTTATTGGAAAATTAATACTATGGCCATAGACAAAATATGCTAAAAAACTATCTAACAATTTCGCAATACGCCCGAAAATATAATATCTCGCGGACTAAAATTTATTATCATCTAACTCGCAATTCTATTATTCCCCGAGAAAATATCCGGATTATATCCAAAGAAGTAATAGAAATTTTAGATATTCCACCGAAAAAATATGATCAATAAAAAATACGGCTTTACAAGCTACATCGCCACCTACGCCGCCACTCCCGATTTAGAGTGGAAGCGAAAAGATTATTCTCGCTTGGCTTATCTTATCGGAGTAGTTGGCGCGGTCATCATCCCTATTCTCTGGTTGGCCCGGACAGCGGCACTGGACGAATATACTCGCAATCTGGTAGCAATCGTCCCAAAGTCTGATATTGGTTTTATAACAAAAAATGAAAACTGGGGCGCCGGTTGTGATCGGGATACTAAAATGTGTTATCTGTTTGATGATAGCGGGTATCTCACGGAAGGCCGGACAATAGACGAAGCAATACGCTTGTACAAACTTAAAAATCAATCTTATAGATAATATATGAACAAATGGGGCTTTAGCGAGGCGGATCTCGCCAAAATAAATGAGAAATCTGATATTAACGATGCGTGGTATTGTGAATTCTGCGGCGAAAAAGAAGGATTATGTGATTGCGCTAACGATTAAAGTTAGCGTTCTCTCGGTCAAGCCCATAACATCGTGCTTGATGCCACTGGGCTGGCCGTTAGAACCTTAATTTTTATTTATATGGATTTGGGAAAAAAAGTTTTGGCGCGCCGGGCCTTAGCTGATCCGGCTTTGCTGGAAAAAATAAAAAATGAAATCAATGGCCGGACTGCTTTTACTTTAACTGAAGTTATCCGTTATGGTTTGTTGCGCTCTCACTTAACCGGTGAAGTCGTTCGTTCCATCAATACGGCTCGGGCAATTTTACGCCGGATGAATATAACCCGAGAAAAAACCGCGATTGGTTATTATATAAAAATAGAAAATATTGTCGCTTGGAATGAAGCCGTTAAAATTATTCATGGGGAATAATTATAATTATTTATATAATTATGTCTTATACCGAAAAACAATTCCAAAGTGATTTTACGAAATGGTTGCGAGCCGAACACAGCGCCGGCCGGCAAATTGAATCCGCGGCGTATGAGCTAAAAGTTAAAAAACATGGTCAACGACTTAACTTTAAAAGTGATTTTCAACCCCAACAATTACCTAAACTCCAAGAAGCAAGCAGTAAAGAGTGCGTAAGCAAGAAGCTTTCTGACGCCGACCCTACCTTAAAGCCATTTGACATGTTCTCGCTTTGCCGGTCCGGCGCTTATGTGGTGGTACTATGGTATCAACCGCGCGCGCCCAAAGAATTTATCATGATCCCGATTGACATTTTAATCGCTTGGCGGAGATTATACTCCCCGGAGAAAAAAAGTATCATTGAAGAAGAAGCGATTAAATTAGGCCAAACTTATCAATTATAATCTATGACCTGCCAAAACTGTCCCAATAAAGCTCGCGCCAAAGGCCTATGTATGAACTGTTATGTTAGAGATAGGTATAATAACAATCCCGA
>ERZ1292642.1175-Hain-H14-01um-R1-1175-length-12803-cov-5_pt1 | contig 11769 bp, 19 predicted proteins | sample MGYA00564403_ERZ1292642 | MGnify/ENA primary metagenome ERZ1292642 (study PRJEB36523, sample SAMEA6512643) | groundwater metagenome | collected 2019-01-09 | study: AquaDiva: Metagenomics assemblies of 32 groundwater samples | reverse complement strand
TCGGCGACGTCAGGTCCGTCCGAAAAGACGGTGCCGGTGAGGTTCAGGCCACCCGGCCATGAGAACGGGCTAGCCATCGACTACCCTCCCTTACTTGGTTTTCTTCGCACTCGCGCGGAAGACGTACAGCGTGTCTGACACCACGGCCACGAACTCCCAGCCGTCGTCCTGCATGGACGCCAGCCACTCGGCCAGGGAAGCCGCCGGGTCCTCGGGGCCTTTGCCCTTGTGGTCACGGCAGATGCTCCCCAGGCTGCGGCTCTCGACCTTGAAACTCATGCGAACCTCACTGTGCGTTTGCCTTGAAGAAGTAGCGATAGCCGTTGCCGTCTTCTTCGGAGTTCACGTATTCCCAGCCCTGGCCGAACATGTCTTCGATGTAGTCGGCAATCGACATGGTGAAGCTCTCGGGGTCGTGAGCATAGGTGGCGGCGAGAGTTGAGAGACTCTTGGTTTCCACCCTGAAGCGCGCCATCCCTTGCCCCTCCCTTAAGCCGAGACCACCGTGGAGATCATACCGACCTCGCCCGCCAGGTTGGTGGTCCGCGGGTTGTAGAAGCACATGATGCCAGGCGACGTGATCCACGGGGTCGTAGAGCTGTTGTCCAGGTAGTGGAACATGTCCTCCCTGGACACGCCCGACACACCAGCCAGCCCAGTGACGGCCGCCGTGGAGGAGGCCTTCCGGTTGATGAAGGTGTTGAACTCGGACGTGATGTTCAGCGACGCCGTGGTGGCGAAGCGGACGATGCCGACGCCGACGGCCGAAGTGGCACCGGCGAAGTGGTTTCGGCGCATCACCAGGTCATCGCAGCCGATGAGGTCCATGAAGGTTGTGACCTCGGCGGCGGTCGCCCCCGTGCAGTGGTTGTCCTCCAGCGTGAGCTGGTCAGCCGCCGCGGTGGTGGTGATGCCGACGGTCACGATCTGGTCCGCGTCGAACCCGAACTTGACGCGGTTGTTACGCAGCGTGCAGCCGGCCCCCGTGATGGTGATGGGAGCTGCCACGGTCAGCGCAGCGCCGGCGGCATCAGCCCCCGCCAGGAACAGGCGGCAGTTGTCGATGGCCACGTTGTCCGTGTCCAGCAGCCACGTGGAGCCGGCGATGGTCCACGTGAACGACGCGCGGGCGTTGCCATGCCCAAGTGAGCAGATGGCGAACGAGTCAGCCGTACTGGTCGCCGAGGCCCAGTCCGCCGCGTCCACGTTCCAGGCCGAACCGGGAAGCAGGAAGATGACGCTCGCCCGCTTGGTCTTGGCGTTGAGCCGCTGCAGGGCGGTCAGGGGGGTCGACAGAGGGTACATCGGGGTCGACCCGTCCCCCGCCGGCAGGTCGGAGCGGTTGCCGCAGAACAGGATCTCTCCACCGCCGTAGTATCGCTCCATGAACGGAGCCATGGCGAGTTGGACGTTCTTGCTGAGGATGCTTGGAGGCATGGTGTCTCCTTAAGCCGCGTTGGACCCGAAGATGCCGCGCGGGTCTTCGCAACCCCAGCGAGCGCGGAAGAAGGCCACGAACACCGCCTGCATCGTGAGGGCGGGGTTGTCGCGCATGAAGTCCGGCTTCTCCCTCCAGTCCCAGAAGATGCCGTTGTCGTTCTTGGTCTGGAGGAACCAGCGGGTCGCGTTCGTCAGGAAGTCGAACACCATGACCTTCGTGCCCTTGACCACAGAAGGGTCGTTGTTGTTGGAGCCCAGCGTCTTGGCGGACGTCGACAACTTCTCGGCCAGTACCGACAGGGCGCTCGGAACGATGATCTGCTTCTTCATCTCCGGGGTGCGCATGGTATCCGGGCCGGGCACCGAGCGGAGGGTCGTGGTCATGTCCTCCAATGAGGTCTCGGCCAGAGCTGCCGCGGGGATGATGTTGGAGAAGGTCGTGCCGTCCGGCAGGAGGTGAGACGCGGAGCACAGCTCGACGTTGTCGGCGGTTACCGGGAACGAGCTGTTGAAGCTGCGGTCCAGGAACTGCGCGAACAGGAACTCAGGGGTGAGGCGAGTGGCGCGTCCCAGCGACTTGGCCGCCGAGGAGATCTTCTTGTACTTGCTGTCCTTGACCACCTCGTAGGAAAGCTCGATGCCACCGGCGTAGGTGCCGGTGGCGACGCGCTTGATGGGACCCTGCGTGATGGTGTCCAGATGGACGGGACCGTTCTCGGGCTTGAACACGAGCTGCCCCGACCCCCCGAACTCGACGAACTCCCGAATCGGGTCTTCGTCCGTTTCCGCGTGGGCGATCTGAGAGAACTGCGCGGGCTCGGAGCCCATCTCCAGCCCGTAGTAGTGGCGGGTGACGGGCTCGATTTGGCCGTACAGCGCTGCGGAATTGAGAGGCATTGGTCAGTTCTCCCTTAGGTCCCGAGGGCGATGGAGAGAGCCGGCTCGCGCTGGCCCGCGTTGAGCTTGCAGATGACATTGCAGTCCACCAGCGAGATGTCATTGTCCGCTCGACGGACGAAGCCGGTGACACGCCAGGGGATGGTGGCCGTAACCGCCCGCCCGGTGGCGTTCAGCTCGTGCCGCGACAGCAGGGTGGTCGTGTTGATGGTGGTCAGCACGACGGGGTAGTTCAGGTTCAGGTCGGTCAGCGCGATGGCGCTGTTCGCGACGTTCTGCTCGAACTCCACCCCCACGCAGTCCTGGACCACGTAGACGAAGCTGGCGTTTTCCGGCTCGGCCCCGGTCGACGTGTAGAGCGTCGCCGCCGGAAGCGCCTTGGACTCCCGCCGGACATTGGTCGCGTCGGTGTAGATGGCCCCCATGGCAACGCCGCCCTGGAGAATCAGCTCGTCGGCGCCCGCCGCAGCGGCGACGACATCTCCAGTCGCCACGTACTTGATGGCGTCTCGGTAGCCGATGGCCAGGGTGTTGTTGGTCAGGACGCGGACCTTGTCGTAGGTCACGGTCCCGCCGTTCGAGACCTTGATGGGTCGGAATCCAAGCCGGCGTGCGTTTGCCATCAGGCAACCCCCTTGAGAATTTCAGTCACACTGGTGCTCTCGGCCAGGCGGCCCCCCAGTGTTCGGGTGCGGAAGTACGTTCCATTTCCCAGGGTGTGCTTCTCTCCCCCGGTCAGGCGTGCGGAGATCTGAGCGTCAGAGCGCCTGTCCATCTCCGCGTACTTGGCGTACTCGGTCTTCGGCAGGCGACACAGGACCAACTCACCGTTGGTCATCACCGTGTCTCCGGGCCGGCCAGCGGCGTCGCGCGCGCGACCCTGCTCCAGTCCCTTGGTCTTGTGGACGACCTCCCAGCCCTCGACGATCCAGAATCCAAAGGACTCGTGGCCGATTTCGTGGGAGGCGGTCTTGGTGGGCAGTTGGTCCCTGCGGAACCACTGATACTCGAAGCCCGGGTCTCTGCCGGCCAACTGCAACGCCTGCGACTTGCCGTAAGGCTCCAGCGCCTTCGGGTCGTTGCGGGGCGGCACCACGGGGACTTCAGCCTCTGCCTTGGGCATTCGTGTTCCTGAGCCCTGCATCACCAGTCCGGACCCGGGTCAGGTACGGAGGGAGTTCGGTTTCAGGACCACCAGCCCCGGCGGATGCCGGAGGGGAGTTTTGTCCTACGACTAGGGAAGCAAGGTCACGGGACGCTGTCTAGGAATAAATGCGTGCCAGTGACCTACTTCTCGAAGCGCTCTGGGTGCATCTCGGCGATCTGCTTGGCGTACGCCTCTTCGCTCATGCGAAACTTCTTTGCGGTCTCCCTCTCTGACTTCGTGAGGCGAACCCCAGGGCCTTCGTTTTCTCGCTCGGCACTGCCGTTGCTGGGCACGCCGGATAGGATGGCGCGGTTGTCCTTGCTGAACCCTGGACGCTGCTGCTGCGTCTTGCCCAAGATGCGCCGGGTCTCGGTGAAGGCGCGGTTCCAGCGGTCGGGACCGTCCGGGAGGCCCTGGGCTTCGAGGACGCGGTCCTGAGCCTGGGACATCGGCACTCCCCGGGGGTCGGAGAGAACGTCGGCGTACTGGCTCATGACGGCCTGGAGGACGGGGTTCAGGGGGGGCGGGCCTTGGTACCCCTGCTGCTGCTGGGGGATGAGGCCCATGACGTCACGTCGAGCCCTCGCGCTCGACGCCTCCAGGAACTTCTTCTGGTACTTGGCGAAGTCCTTGTTGTCCAGGGCATCGTTGGCCTCTTCGAGTAGCTTGTCCGGGTCGGGGCCGGGGTCGGGGCGGGCTTCGACCTGCTGCTGTGCAGGCCGCTGCATGTAGCCGCGGATCTCACCGTGCAGGCGGGCGTTCTCCTGCTCTATGCGGGCGATGCGCTCGGCGTATGTCTCCCGCTCCTTGGTGATGGTCTCCCGCAGGCCGTTGAACTCAGACAGCAGCTTGTCGCGGTCGGCTTGCGCGCGGCTCTTACGCCCTATGGGCGTGACAGGCAGCTTGGCAGGATCTTCGGCCGTTTCCGTGGTCTCCGCAGTCGCGGCGTCCTCGGGGGCCTTGATCTCGTGGAAATCGTCGCCTTCGATGACGTATTCTGCATCCAGTAGTCCGGCCATCACTGATCCTTCCTGTCGATTCGGTGCTGTGTCACCCCTGATGGGGTCTTGGCGCGCTCGATGTATACCTCCCCCGACTCGATACGAGCCTGGAGGCTGACGTTGCATAGGATGTCGTCGGCGTTGATGACGACCACAGGCTCGGCCCTGCGCATGGTGCCGCAGCGGCACTGCCACTCGCTGACACGGTCAGCGGGGCTGGGAAGCCTGGACCAGTCGTGCTCCTTGCACGGCTTGCCCTCCTCGACGATGTGGTCCCACTCCTCGATGACGCCGGAATACTTACCCCACCAAATCATGTCGCCCACCTGGTGACCGTGGTCGTGCATCAAATCATGGGCACTGAGACCTGCCGCCAGGATGGCGCCGGTATGGGGACGCTCCTTGGCGATGTCGGGGATGTGCAGCTCCCCGGCCTTCTCGTCAGGTGGGTTCGGCCGCACCAGCAGACGATGTCCGCTGGGGGCAGCGGGCAACTGCCCCTTGCCCATGATCATCGTTCACCCTCCGGGATGACGTGCGTGGGCTGCCTTTCGGCCCACGTTGCGAACAGTCGCGCCGCCTTGTCCACCAGTTCCTTGACGGAATTGATGACCTCCGTCTCCCCCGACTCATCGTCCGGATGCTCCGGAAGCTGGAACCTGGCAACCAAATCGAGACTGTAGATCGTCGTGATCTCGCCTTCAGCCGGCGGCGCCATGGCGTGAATCTTGATGAAGCGGACCTGCCTGTCCTTCATGACTGCCTCAGCGACATGCGGGTGGCAGGGTCGACGAACGGCACCTCTGGCACCTCCGGCGTCTCTTCGGACGGTTCGAGGGCACGCAGCATCTCCTCGTAGGCCTCCAGTGCACCTGCCCCTGCCCTGGCCTTGTCCAACTCGCCCTTCACGATGAGCCTCGGCACAGTGGACCTGTAGTAGCCGACCTGGTCATTGAGCCATTTGACCCATTCCTGCGTCATCGGGTCCGCCAGCCATGCCACCAAATCCGCCGGAAGCGGCTGCTTTGAGTTGCTCATGCTGCTGTCCTGCCTTCTCCAGCCGCTGGGCGGCGTGGTTTCTCACGTGCGTTTCGATCATATCCTTGCCGGTCTTGTCGAGAAATCCTGCCGCCGGGCTGTTCATGAAGCCCTGGTGACCGGCGATGTGGTCGTCGTCATCGTCGTCCGGGTGGACCTTCGTGAACTCTCCACGCAGGAAGCCGGCGTCCTCTTCCCAGTGCTTCTTGGGGGGAGGGGGCTCTTGCTGCTGTGGCTGCATGAGCGGGATGATCTTGTTCCCGTCCATGGCCCGCAGGACGTCTTCCGTCAACGCCTGGAGCACCATCGGATTCTGCATCAAGAGCGGGTTCTGAAGCGCCATCGTGTAGAGCGCAGTGGTCTCCTCCACCTTCTGAGACTTGCTGCGAGGATCTGCCGCCGGCAACACGCGAGCATCCGGAGTGAACAGAGCCCGTGAGATGGCGACCGTCCCCGGGACGCCGTTCTCGTCGACGATGTCTGCCTGAATCTCTTCGTCGGAGAGATAGGTACCCCAGCAGCGCCAGATTTTGTCCAACTCGTGCTTCTCGGCTTCTTTCACGCGGCGAGAGAGCACCGAGAGCTGCGCCATGGCGTTCTCGTTCAGGATCATCGTCCCGCGGGCGGTCTGGTTCGAGCCAGACGGCTGCCCGGACATGACGTCGTTGCCGGCGAACTTCTGAACCATGTCCTGGATAAGCTCCAGGAGCTTCATGGTCGTCGGGTCGGACTGCGGTGGGTCTAGCCAGTGAATCCCGTCCTTGATGACCCCCATCGGAGCGTCCACCTCGATGAACTCGCCAGGCTGGATGTTGACCGCCCCCCTCTGACCCCGCAGTTGCTTCGAGATGAACGCTGGGCGCGCGTTCCGAAGCGTCACACCGTCGATGTGCTGGTTCAGGATGGTGTTCGCAGCCCTTGCCAAGGGAGCCAGGAAGTCCCCGAAGCCGTGACCGTAGAATCCCTCGCCCGGGGAGCACTTGTAGTGCGTGAAGAACGAGATGGGGCGTCTGCGGGGCTTCCTCGGTGGAACGGGGACCCCATCGTCATCCAGTTCGATGCCCTCGGGTGGCAACGGAGCCTCCGGGAGCGCCTGGACCTCCAGGGGGATCTCCATGCCGTTCTGCTGCGCGATGACGGCAGCGTCGGCGGCCTCGGTGAGCGCGGTCTGGTGTGCTTCCAGGATAGAGATATACCCCTCGAAGACCGACATCTCCTTGTCGAACCGGACTACGTCGTCGGGGTCGTCTTCTTCTCGTACAACCACCCGGAGCAGTTTGCCGCTGGCCTCATCCACAGTGACGATGACCGCATGCGCTCGGCCGTCGAAGGCGGGATGGGTCTTAGGTTTATCGGGCAGCCGCCATTTGCGGTACTGTTCCAGGACCATCCGGGGTTTTTCATCGTCGGTCGCTTCGTCTGAAGGGTCGACGCCATCGAGCTTCTTGACGGTCTCCCGGAGTCCTTCGTCGCGCCTGTCTTCCCTCGCATCCCCAGCCTTGAGTTCGTCGACGTTTTCGTAGATTCCCTGCTCACTGTAGTCCTCCAGGTCGAACAAGGTCGGGTGCATGACCAGCGTGTACCTGGGCACGTCGCGCATGCTCGGGTCGTCGGACTTCACCCAGTAAGCCACCACGAAATCCTCGACGGAGATTCCATCGGAGCAGACCTTCTGCTCGTAGTCGTTCCAGTAGGTCCGGCGAAAGGCGGACCCGTTGATCACGAGCTGCATGAGCGTTGAGTCCATGCTGGTCGCAAACTCTGGCATCTTGTGGCGGATGTAGCTGTTCGCGAACTTCTCCGTCACCGACGCGCGCTCGACGTCTCCCAGGTTCGTGGGAGAGCACAGGAGAATCTTCCCGTTCGCAGGGACCACCATGTCATAGAGCCGGGCCTGGACGAGCATCGACGGGTAGGTGACGAACGGGATGTTCACGTTCGCCGCGTTCTGGAAGGGGAAGTTCTTCGGCTTCATGATGGAGGCGTAGAGTTCCTGAAAGTCCTTGATGCGCTTCATGCGCCTGGACCTGGACTTGACGTCGGCGTCGTAGTCCGACAGGACCGTGCCGCTGATCTTCTTCATCAGCGCTTCGCCGTCCTCGCCCATCTTCTTGAAGACCCGGACCAGGTTGATGTCAGTGGATGTTCCCTTGGCCTGTGTCGGCGGCCTGGCGGGAGCCAGACTGACGAACGAGTCCTCGCCGATTTCCTTGGTCGTCTCCATCAGTCGTACCCCGTCACGGAGTCGGTCCGCTGTACACGGTCCCTCTCGGCCCGCAGACGTAGCCACCTGGCCACGTCGCGATCTCCCTGCTGCTCGGGAGTAGCCGGACGCACCGGCCAATCCATCAGCTTATAGCGAGCGGCGTCCCAGGCGTGATCTTCGGCATCGGTGTCGACGTCGTTTGGATTCTTCTCGTCGACAGGGAGCTGCTGAAGCTGCTTACACAGGTTCGGGCAGCGGTCTACGAAGATGTACACCTTAGGCTTGCCGTTCTCGATGGTCAAACGCTCCATCCACTGCTCGATGCCTACCTGGCGGCTGTTGGGGGTGTTGTCGGCGGGGAATAGCCGGATGCCCATGTTCTGCATGGAGACGGCGGCGGTAGCGCCCTCCCCCCCATGGCCGGTCCAGGTGGACTTATCGAGCACGGTATAGATTTCGTCCATGGTCCAACGGCGCTCGCGCGACCACTGCTGATTCTTAAAGCGGCTCATGATGCGCTCGCCGAAGATGCGGCCAGTCTTGCCAGGTCCGTATATCTCGTCGATGAAGTAGACGTTGTTGTCAGGGTCCCGCGCGGCAAGCTCCCAGGCAGCGGGGCTACTGGAGCCCCAGTCCATGCCGGCCCCAAGCTCCCAGCTCGCAGGAATCGAGAACGACGAGATGAAGTGGACCTTGGTATCGATCGTACCGGCGAAGAAGGCTCCGATGACAACATCCCAGTTGCCGTTCAGGTACATCTCCCGCATGTGGTCCGGAAGCTTCGCCAACCGAGCCTCGTAGTCTGGGTTGTTGAACAGATACGGGTTATCGGAAAGCTTGGCCGGTACGAACGCCTTTTTGACCGTATGCGTACGGCCAGAGGGAAGTCTGATCGTCTCCATGACGATCTTTCCAGACTTGCATGGGGTCACAAAGTAGTCCTTCACCCACTGAGCGTGCTTTCCACCTGGGTTCGCGGTGGTCCGGACCATGAGCAGCTTGCGCATGTCGTCGTCGCGGGACCGAACCTGACCGACGAGATACATGTAGACCTCGAAGGCGATCTCCTCCACCTGGTCGAACAGCAGAGCGGTGATTTCCTGCCCCTGGTAAGCCTCGTGGTCGTCCGGTCCGTCGAGGTGGGCGAACTCGAACGTGTACCCGCTCGTAAACTCCCACTTCTTCTCGACCGACCGCCAACCGGCGATGCCCATCTTCGGGTCGATGCTCGGGAATAGCTCTTTCGAGCGGCGAATCAGATCGTCGAGGTTCCGAAGGTTGCGGCGAAAGAGAATTGCCCGACCGCGCTGCTTTCTTCCTGTCTGGCGGTACTTTGCGTCTGCCAGGGCCATCTGCTCGTAGGCGCACATAAGCAAGTAATCACTTTTGGCGGCACCTTTTTGTCCGCCGTACATCAACTCGTCAGCAGGACACTGAAGCGCAAGTAGTTGGCGTGGAAGGGGCGTCCAAATCACCTCGCGTCCATCGAACGACGTGATCCCCTCCTTGGTCATCGCACCCCGTTGAACCCGGTGCGCTTCTTGAACATGATCACTGGAGCGCCGTGGGCCTTGCGGCGCAGGATGTCCTCATTCGCAACCCAGGTACCCTCGGTGGCGCCGTGACACCGGGCCTGGACGCCCATCTTGAACACGCTGGTGATCACGTCGAGGGTGAACGACTCCACCGTATCTCCACAGGAAGCGCACCAGGGGATGAGAAAGGGCGGGTCTTCTCCGGGGCGGATGATCAGTTCCTCATCGGTCTCCTGCGCTTCGAGGTGCTGAGGGACGACGGCAGTCACTTGCCGACCACCTCTACGTCGATGGCCTTGGCCGCCTGCTGCTCCCACTCCTCCACCGACTGCATCCGGCCGGGCAGCACGATGACCCCGAAGGCCCTGACGGTCCCGGCTTGGGCTCCCGCCAGAATGCGCTCGTCCTTCACGATGGCGAGAGCCGCCCGGGTCTTCGTGGAGGCCTCGGCCCACGGCTTCTTGGCGTCTTCGTTGTAGTCGGGGTGCCTCTCGTGCTCGAACAGCCCGTTGACCACCTTGGCGGCCTTGTTCGCCACCCGGCGCATGATTTCCAGGCACTGGTTCTCTTCCTGGCGCAGGCGGACAGCCGTCCGCTCTTGCTTGTTGGCCAGTGCGGTCACGGCTGGGCTCGCTTTAACAGGCCGGACCGGGACCTGCGCATCCTCTCCCTGCGGAGCCGGCGGTGGGTCAGGCAGTAATACTGGACCCCCGGGTTCTCCTGGCACCCCTCCCACCCGCACATCCCCTCCAGACGTCTCTTCTTGACGTGCTTCGCCTGACGGCTCTTGGGTTCCGCTTCCAAGCACAACCTATACTTCCCCGTCACAGGCACGGATGCAACCTAAATGTCCTGGACGCGCGTGCCAGTGACAGGCAGAGTAGGGTGATGCATAACTCGCCCAAGGTACGAAAAAAGTCGTACGAGTCGATTATCGAGGGCCGCATGCATGGCGCCACTGGCAAGAAAGGCGGCTCGGCATCCGCCGCTACAATCCATAGCGCCTTGCGCTCGCGTGGCCTACGGCTCTCCGAACATGGCCTTGCCGTTCAGATCCGGCTGGGGCGCTGGCGTGGCAAATGGGTTCACGTGACGGCGCACCAGGTGAACGACACCGAAAAGAAGCCAATACAACGGTGGCTCAGGGCAAAACTGGGAGGTGGCGTGGAGGTTTCGATGCTGCCTCCAGACCGCCTACAGGCGATTGCATATGCAGCGACCAAGATGCGCAACAGGGCCAAAGATGGGGCCGCCACGTGAGCACCTCAAGCCTGCTACAGGCCCTCAAGAATGAGCACCAGCCGCACTCCGGAAGGCCCAAGGGGGAGTGCCAGGCATGCCTAGCCCTGGAGCTATGCGAACAGGCCAGGGGGGCCCTCCTGGAGCTTCAGGAGATGTCCTCCAAGTCACAGTGGGACCCACAGAAGGTGGCGAGCATCGTGAGGGGGGGGCTCGGGAGATGACCGGCGGTGACTTTGTTCTCCTGGTCCTCGCCGGGTTTCTAATCCCCGGGGGGTGGGTGCTGTGCTTTCGCTTCGGTGTCCGGATGGCTGACATCCGGTGGAGACGGAAGCAGCGAGAGGAGGAGCTCCAGGAGCGTGAGTGGGACCGATACCAGGAGGCGCTAGGGCAGGCGCAGCCTGGTCAATGGGTGGAGGTGAACCTGACGCCCGAGCAGTTTGCCAGGTTCGTCCGACGCCACATGGTGAACTAGCCATGACCGTCAGAGCCGAAGCTCACCCTAAGGTAACTACCGGCTGTACGACCCCCAGCCGTCGGGTCTCACTGCGCGGAACGACCCCCGTGAGCAGGGGTGTTGGAGCGAGCCGCTTGCAACAGCTCAACCTGGCCGGGTAGCCCGCGCTTCCCGTTCCCAGGCCCATGCAGTCCTCCTTGTACCACGCCCCATGTCACTGGCACAATCCCTGGGGTGAAAAGAAAACAGGAGAGGCCATGAGCAAGGGGATGAACTGGAGCCGGGCCAAAAAGCCCAAGGCCACCGAGCCCGCGTCACCCAACTACGCCCTGCCGAAGCTCTACGATCCAAGCTACGTGAAGCTACGGAGCGGACCAGTGAGGCGCCTGACCAAGGCCGAGATCCGCCGCATATACGGCCGCAAGGCATAACCCGACTTTCCGGCTCAGTAAGTACCTAGCCAGGCATGGGGTATGTCGGTGGACGGGAGAACTCGCTCAGGTGGCCCGGTCGCGTCGTGGCATGGTCGGGATGGTGGGTTGCGAGCCCCACCGGACAGTCGGCGTCCGATCACCCCCCACATCGCACACGGGGAATCGCTCCTCCCCGAGGGTCGCGCTCGCGTTCCTGGCCTGGCTACAAGCCCGTCGCATTGTTCTCGACGTGTAACACCACCTGCGCGCGGGGTCAACGCTTGCCGTTGTCACTGGCACGCTGTGTGAGCACCAGAAAACAAGGGGCCCTCTATATCTTTACATACCGGGGGGGGGGGGGGGGGGGGGGGGGGGGGGGGGGGGGGGGGGGGGGGG
>ERZ1292642.1338-Hain-H14-01um-R1-1338-length-11774-cov-4_pt1 | contig 11774 bp, 23 predicted proteins | sample MGYA00564403_ERZ1292642 | MGnify/ENA primary metagenome ERZ1292642 (study PRJEB36523, sample SAMEA6512643) | groundwater metagenome | collected 2019-01-09 | study: AquaDiva: Metagenomics assemblies of 32 groundwater samples | reverse complement strand
GAGAGTTGAATTCCATAGTCACGCTCGATAGATTGCGATGGCTGACCAGAGCGCATCTGCATAATCCTCTCCGTCCTGGTTCGCTCTACAATTCCATCAATATCCGCGAATTCTGCAAATTCCAGATACGTCTTCTGGTCGATTGCTCCGAGTCGAAAAAGCTCCTTAAGCTTTTCCATTCGTGCCTCCTTTGTATAGGCAAGCCATGATCCGACTTGGACTCGGACCTCATTATCGGCACCGATGATTGCCAAAGGAAGCTGCATTTCACCAAATGTATATTTGCTCTTTTTCTTCTTCGCGACTTCAGAATTTTGCCCGACGGCCATGAAATATTCAGGTTTCCCACCCAAGCCTGTGACAGAAACAAGTTTTGAGGTCGTCCAGTTTTCAGCAACAAGTTTAAGAATTTTTCGCCCCGAGCGTGAAAGAAAATCTTGCAAATTATCCACGATATCGGATTGGTTCGTCGCGTCTGATTGTCGCAGCTCAGCGATAGCGATACCAGATCGCACCGTGCCGGGCAGCCTTCCGAGTGATACATCATGCACTCCAGATAAGTCCTCAAGGTCTTGTTTCATTCGAGCTATTTGGTTTTCGCCAGTAGGGGGGAGGGGAGCAATAGTAAGCGCGGTCACTTGGGAACCCCTGTTTTTTTCTATGATCTGTCCATGTTGGTTCACTATTACCCGAACACCGGAATTTTTATCGACGACAAATCGTCCCTTGGCGAAGAAATGATTGTATTCAAAAATATGTGATTCAAGCGCGTCAATAACCCTGTTGACAGGTATAAGGTTCTTAATCCAACTTTCTCCATAGAGCTCTCCTGGCGTGATATCCCCCTGTAGTATTTCATAATCATATTCATCGCTAGCTACCAGCTCATTAAGAAGTGGCTTTGTCAGCTGTTCGGTCCAGTGAAGGACGCGTATTTTCACATCTCCATCCTCTCCTCGTTCACGCATCGAGGTGCGATGGAGGATGAGTGTTTCATTTTCAGCCGACCTTGCCTCATGCCGATTCCTCGTCGCTTGCATAAGGAATTGCTTGTATTCAGCGACAGCAATTTTATTATCAGCATTCAGATCTTCCGTATATTTAAATTTCTTATTTTTCCTAACCGCGTCGATAGAAACTTGCTTGGTAAGATCAACAAATTCAGCTCCATAATCAGGGTCTGACAGGTTTGGTGACTTACAGTTTGGATCGACCCAGAACTCAAAGGGATCGATGCGGTTAATGACTGGCATACCACTTTGATCTGTCGTGAATTGCCAGATACCGATAGAGGACCAGAGGCTGTCGTTGACTACTTCTTTAATTTTTCGTTTGATTTGCGCTTTTTCATAGATATAGTCAAGAGTCTTTCCGGAGAAGCGTGCGTTTTCTATAGCTGATTCTGTTGTCACATTCGGTAGCACTTCCCATTTGGGTTGAAATGATGTGACTTGATTACGCACTCCGCGCATATGCGCGGACACAAGATTTATTGGGATTCGCACGCCTGTTCTTGTTGAGAAGACAACAGTATTTGTGCCCCTGTTATACCGTGCATAGTGATACCCACGCATGTACAAAGATCGAACTAGCCATTCCCAGTCAATTTTCCGACGGAATTCTTTTGCTTGATTATGTAAGCTCCTTGCCTTAAGCACAAGTGTCTCCTCGGCGATTTCTTCTTCTGTTTTTTCTTGTTTTTCTTCGTTCATAGACTATTAGTTCGTTCCAGAATACCCAGATGGTATGGCAGTATCCCCACCTTCAATCTCAAATTTCACATCACTTGGTAAGTCAAGAGGATTATGTTCTGAGAACTCAATCGTGCTTTGATCTTCATCATCCGTGATGGTATTTTTTTCAAAAATTAGCGGTTTTTTTGATACGTTGACTCGTGGTTGATCAAGGCGATTGCAGACATTTCGCAAGAGTGTCTCAAGGCGAATCGTGCGATCGTTTAGCGCAGTGAGCTTACTGCTTAATTGAGCGAGGAGAGATCGCGTGAGAAATACTTGCGCGACAAAGGAGCCAATAACTGATACGAGAAGCAAAATTTCCATAAAAAAACCGCCCGATATACACAATATCGTGCGGTGGACCGCTCCTCTAAAGCTAAACTATATGTATCATGCTCTACCCATTATTGTCAATATAGTAAATATTATAAAGATTTAAACTCTTCCGTAAACCATTCTTCTCTATGCTGATTTTTCACCATCCTTTTTCTCCTTTTCGATAAGCCCCCTAATCCGGATTTCATCATTGAACTTCACTTCTTTTACCTGAGCATCATGGACGACAATTGTCACGTTTATCTGTCCAAATCCATAGTTTTGTGAAAGTGTCTGGACTTTTTTATCAAGCGTGACAAGTATTTCCGACCAGAAAGTAATCGGCAAAAATAAATCCACCTTTTCAGGTACAGGCGGCATTGGAACTTTCTTTGAATCAATTTTTCCCATATTATATTTCAAGAATCACAGGTTCATTTCTTAGATCATTTGCCCTATCACACTGAGCGACATTTATAAAATTATCTTTTTGCCCATAAGCTTCATGAATATGTCCGAAAATATGATACTTGAGATTGTACCTTTAGCCATAGCTTGTGAGTGAGTAAACCAGCCTGACTTACCCACTGACAAACTACCAATTGTCACCTCTGCCGGTTGCTGGAGGAGCATTTGGTACGGGTGCCTTTGTACACTCAGGACAACTCGATAAACCATCTGAACGTCCATCGCTAAGTCCGTCACCTTGTCCACCTCCAGTTGCAGCTGGAGTAGCTGTAGGCGTAGCTGGTATCTCGCTGACTTGGAGAGTGGGCGTAGGGCAGGTCTCTACTTCTTGATCCTCGGTGGTAATACTGATGCACGGGTTAACGGATGGTTCAATGCTTGGTGTATTGTTTACAGTCTCATTAATCGACTTTTCTCTAGGCGTGCAAGCAACTGCTACCCCAATTGACGCGATAAAAACTATAACTGATAAACTTAATATCTTGACAATTTTCATATTATTATTTCACCCCCTTCATTTATGCGTATATACCATGCGTCCCGGTTGCTGACTAATTCCCTTTAGCCATTTCAAAGATAAACTTAATAGCGTAATATTCAGGATTGATAATATGTGCCAAGCCATCCATCATCCAGAATGTTAAACCAAAAATAATCAGTCCCCCAACTATAGAAATAAGTGGAGTAAGCATCTCCCACGCAGAATAACTATCTTCTTGAGTTTTTTTATACCCAAAAACCACGAAGGGCTTCAGGATTATCCAGCAAAGTAAAATCATCAGTGGTATTCCGACGAGCGTACTTATACCCTCAACAAGCTGTTGTCGCACCAGTACATCATAGACATGCTGCGCTGTCGCCCCGAGTACTTGAGCAGCCTGATTAATAAAATCTGAGGATTTATCCAGTAATTGTTTTTGTATTTCTTTATCCATTTTTCCTCACCCCCTTAAATAATTCGCTTTCATAAATATTACCGATGATTTTAAATTTGTCTTGCTTTGGGTCTGAAAAAAGTGTATCTATACGTGTTTTTCCAGTTAATTCCCCCTCTTCATGCTCATGCCAACGCACCATAAAAGTACCTGAGTCTGCTTGATAGACTTCGCCATATGCAATACCGTTATCGAGAAAATCTCCATCGTAGATTAAGACTGCGTTTTTGTCTTTAAGACCTATGTATTGCATGAGTATAACTTCATGCATCAGTCTTGAATGTTCGCCTTCTTCCGCGTTACCACTCAAATGAACGCTTCCATCTACCCATGAAGTAACTCTATATATTTTTTTAGTCAAGTTATCCCACGCTCTAAATTTAATTTCTCTCATCACAATTCATCTTCCCCGGCATCGACAAGCGCTTGCTGATTCTGTCCATAAAATTGCCCCAGCAGTTCATCACCCTTATAATTTGTTGGTGTTTGCTCGGTCATAAGATTCATGTTCTTCCTGTGATCTGGCAGAAGCATTTCCTGACCCGTTGGCCGCTGCAGGGGAGGGGGGAATCGCGACATGATGAGATACCGTAGCGCGTCCAGCGCGTGATCATTGAAGTCTCTTGGCTGCTCTGGGCTATTTCTTTGTCCGAGTGTTCCCAATTTTCTCCATTGATACTGCGGCAGCTCTTGTAGGAGATTGATGCAGTGCTGCATGATATACAGCTGCGGAGCTGGCGTCTGCTTTGTTATCGGGTGTCGCCTGTCATCCCGAGGTTTGAAAAATTCTTTAACACGGTTAATTCCTGCCAGCTTTGCATTGTTTCCCGGTACGAAATACAAGCCATAATCCTCATACTCTTCAAGCACACTCCAGGCCATTCCATCCTTCTCTCTGGTTTTGGCTCCCGTAGAAGGATCTATGACCCATAATGATATCTCTTGATCGCCAGTTTTGTGCAGTATCTCCTTTGCGTGCTGCGAGACTATGCCTGGCTCGTAGTACTCATCATACACAAAGACATTCCCATCGAAGTCGATTGCTGCCCAGACCGCGGCGGTCGGATTGATCATACCATGATCCACCGCGACTACCCGCTCCCAACCTTTCGGTATATCAAAAGGCTTTATCACATGGATCTTTCTATCAAATTCCGTATAAATTTGGTTTTCAAAAGCATCCCAGCGTCCATCGACATACCGCTTTCGCATTTCTTCAGGGTATTGAGCGAGCAGGGTAGGGATATAATCAGCAGGTAGGTAGGGATTATCATAAGTAGACGAGTCGATGAAGTGATATTCGGGATCTTGCTTTCCTTCAATCATCGGTTTTCGGAACCGATCATCGATCCACATTCCTGGCTCAGGATTGCAGGTAATAAATCCGTAGCGGGTTGGCACCTTATTTAGACGCAGACGTGAAGTGAGGATCTGAAATACTCGCCAACCGATCTCCTCAGCCTGGTCGATGTAAAACCACCCTAGATTTAGTGAAAGCAGTTCTTTTTCGGAGATAGTATCAAGATGTCTAAAGATAATTTCACTTCCGTTAACAAGTTTCAGATGATTTTCAGACGGCTTCCATTGCCCGCCACGACTTTCATCATAAAATTCAGGTGGGCACACATCAAAAAAAGTACGCCTTGTCGTGTCACGGAGTTCCACATACGTATTTCTCCCTATAAGTCCGAAGTTGTTTGGGTGTTGCGACAATACCAGGCCTCGCAAGCAGCCTGCAAATGTCTTGCCGGACCCAAACCCACCCGACATGCAAGAAAACTTTGACGTTGAAAAGATGAACTCTTCTTGTTTAGGAGTCGGCTCTATTTGGTTAGCTGCCATATGCTTTCCCTCTCTTGCCAAGCTTGCCGCCTATTTTGCCCGCCGCGCTGGCTTCCTCCTTGGTGAAGCGATGAGCTACTCCTTTTGCGTGAGCAGCCTTACCTCCCATTGACGCCAATCCCGCCAATTTCTCAGGATTTTGCAATTTTAGTGATGCAAATCCACGATATGAAGTTCTATTTCGTATTTTTTTCTGTTTTTTATTCATAAGCTCACCTACCTTCCCATGCTCTCTTTAATGCCTTCCGACTCTTTTTATCCATTTTCACGACAGGAATTGCTCTGCCTGACTCCACGCAGAGATTGCAGACATACCCATGCTTTGCCCTATAAAACCAAACCCGTGCCACCTCACCTGTTACCTTATTCGTCATCTTTCCAGCTGGAAAACCACATGTGCAACATCGAGTCGTTGAAAATTGATCATCTGCTGTTTTTTCCTTGAGTATTGTTGTCATATTTGCCACAAAAAAAACGCCGTAACCAAGCCCTAAGCCTCAATAGGCATCTGTTGGTTAGGCGTTATTTATCTCCTAATTTTTTCTTATTCTTCTTTTACGATTTGCGCCTGTTTTACTGGCGCTACTTGTTTCGGTTCAAATAATTTTTCAGTTTTTTCCGGAGCTACATTCAGGATGACAAGCGGTGTTACTGCCATCTTTGGCGCGACAGCCTCTGCGTTCCTCGCCACGAGCTCTGAGAGTGCCTTAAAATCCGCGGTAGACGTCTTCATGGCCCGTTGGTATGCGCGATAAATCAAGTTAGGCCATAATTCCATATACCAATTCCAGAAATACTTCAATCGCCTGGATTGATAATCTTCACGTTCCCGGAAATGAGCTGTATAGTTCTTCGGGATTCCCCACCTTCGCTCAAATTGCCCCAGTGTTTTAGGATTTCGCAACTCTTCAGGAAGCGCGGTCCAGTGACAGAACGCGTCATACTCCTTTTCATACTTAGTAGTCTTCATTGGCGTCTGCTTACCGGGTATCGCACGGAATGTTTTTGAAAGAAATTCAGGATCTGGAGGCGCTGCCGTTGGTGTCGGGATACTTGTGTTATTGAGATTTGTAAAAAATTCTAAACTACTCACATTATTCATACTCGCAAGATAGCATACTGTACCGTTAAAAATCAAGCACGTACCTCTTTTCAAAGCAGCCACGGTAGAGTATACTATAAAAAATTACACGCTAATTATTATGCATACTAAACTAAGCCCAAAGAGTTATGACTAAAGAAGATCTCTTCATAGCAATCGGCGTAATCCTTATTGTATTAATGGTACATGTAGTTTTTGGCATATGAAAATAGAAATCTGATTTATGACTAACAAAACACTAATTATACAAATAAGAAAACAAATAATAAAGTCTTTATCTTTGGCACAACTGGAGCAGGGTAATGCTGACGGTGAGGCAGTCATTGAAAGAGAAGCAGATAAACTCCTGGAGCTCTTTACTACCAAGCTCCATTCCTTAGAGGAGTCACTGGATAAGTTGCCTGCCTACATGATTAAAAGTCGTGGAGTTTTAGAAGTAGACTCAGATGACGAGTTTGGCTTTATCAGAGTTATAAGAAAAGCCGATGTTTTGGCTGCTATTCAAAGTTTGAAAGAAGGTGTTTAAGGATATGGAAGACGTAACAATTAAAAAAGAAACAATCAGGGAAGTTTTTACAGAAAACATAAAAACAGGAGACTTACTAGAATCTAAAGCAGAAGAGTGGTATTTAGTTCTTAAAGTAGAAGATTCTGGATTTATTCAAAACGGGTTTAATGGCAAATGGGGCACTCAGTCAATGAATAACGAACAGTCTATCAGGATTACTGTCTATGATGGGTATAAGTTTACTAGTACATACAGCCTAGAGGAGATTTCAAAGATGTTTATCAAGATAAAGAGAATAAAGCTCATCGAGTTTGAAGAAGAGGAGTTTATATGAAAATGATTTGTAGAAAATGTAAACGACTACTCGGAAAAGAGAAGAAGCTATTGGTGGGCATTGGATTTTGTCTGAGGAGAAGAATACATAAGCTATGAAAACACTACGATTTATTTTATCAGTACCATTTTTATTACCTTGGTTTGTAGCACTTACTCTTTATTCTTTCTTTGGTGTTATAGCCATACTTATTGGTGGCAAAAAGGCACAGGATATTATCATAAATATTCATCATAGAATTGCAGACTAACATGACAAATATCATTGATACACAACTAAAAGCACTACAAGGGAGATTAGGTCTTTATCCCGAGGAATTGGATATTGTGCGTACCTCCCTTGAAACAGTACAGAGAGAAACAGCGGATGATATTTGTAATATGCTCGATAAAATAGAATCTCAGGATGAAAATACGTCTATGGAACAGTGGAAGCAATACAAACATATGCGTAACGCAATTAGAGATAAATACGTGCTTTAAGGAGCGTTCAGAATTATGAGTAAACAAACACCACAAATAGTCCAATCGTTCTTGAGTAATAAATGGTTCTGTGTAACTAAGTATCGTTGGACGAACAAAGAAAAAGGTCAGTTTGAATCCCTGGAGAAGTTTGATATTACTGAACAGATTGAGAGTATTCTAGAGAAAGAGATCCAATCTACACGAAATCGTGTAGTTTAAGTAATAACCTTATGAGTAAATGTACGTGTCACTGTAGCGTTTGCGTAGCTTCACGAGAGATAGGAACTGAGTGCTCTCATGGTACTCCCGTCAACCGTGTTTCAGAAGAAAAACGTCCTACGGGGGAATGTATATGTCCTAAGAATAGTAATGCTACGCGCACTGACTGTCCAGTACATGCTATGCCTACAATTGGTATGCCTGTCCTACAAGAAGACTGGGAGAAAAGATTCCGAGAAAAATATGAGGGTGCTAATGTTTGGAGTAGCAATGGTATAGATTCTGTAATAAAGGATATTCGTGATCTTTTGAAGTCCAGAGATTCACACTGATTTTGATAATGGTATCTTGGTGTATAAAATAATCTCTACCGGAAATGAAGTAGAAAAATATTTATTTTTTAATTTTTAGAGTCTCATTTTGTTTTGTACTGCTCTTTGGTGTTTTGAATATCAGAGACAGCGGATGTGAGAGGGTATATATTTTTTTATGTAAAGTTTGTAACGAAAATAGCACAAGGTCTCTACCTCCTTTTGTACGGACTCATGTCGCACAATAAAAGTTATACGACATAGAATAGCCTCATATGCCTAAAAATTAAACCCATTCTACCCTATAACACGCTAGAGTTATGTTATTCGGACGTGAGGAAAATATTGAAAAGAAAAAGTATACAAAAAGAGAAGAACTAACATATATAACTAACTAATCTCTTATACGCCTGTTATGTAATAGTATTTATTGTTTGTTTTTAACATGTATAACTTCCTTTTCTTCTTTCTTTTCTTTGTTACTTTCTTTTCTTTCTTCTTTTCTTTTTCCCGAATATTTACCGAGTGGTAGAGATAACATATGTAATTATTCTCTATCTATATATAGGGGTTTACATAATTGATATTATATGATATAATGCGTAGAGTTAATTAGTAAGCTATGTGTTATATGCACTAGCGTGAATATTAACAGAATAGCAAGGTGCGTGTGGAAGATTGGACTATCCAGCTCGTAGCACGATAAATGTAATACGAATTCCTTCCAGCCTAAAGCTATATAACTAATACTATGAGTATAGAACTACTAATCATTATAATAGGATTTCTTGTGTATCAAGTAGTTAATGTCGTGTCTGACAAGCTTGGTGAACAAGAGCGAATTATGCAAGAAGATATCCGGGCTCACTATCATGAGGGCTGGGATAGTGGGAGGTGATAATACTATGAAATTAGAAACACTAACTATAGAACAACAACAAAAAGGTGAACAAATGCTAATTGCATTAGCTCGTTCATATATTGAGGATGCTAAGGGTACACAAGAGCCAGAAGAAAATATAGCAATCATGCAATACATGTTAGATAACAGCTAGGCTTTTGATAGGGCTCATTCCAAAAGCGTGAGTCCTAATGAGAAGCAAAGAAAAATAAAATTATGGATAATACGATTAATATCACTCCTAACGGTACATATACGGCTCTACAAGAGGCGTATGACCTCTTTAATAAAGAACTGTTTAATAGTTCTTTGCCTCAAGTGCTTATCACGATGCAAAGACAGAAAAAAACATTTGGGTATTTTTCACCGAGCAGGCTTGAGAATAAAGCAGATAATGCTGAGCGTGTGCATGAAATAGCATTGAATCCGGCGACATTTAAGAATAGAACTGATAAGGAAATACTTTCAACGCTTGCACATGAAATGTGTCACTTGTGGCAAGAAGAGCAGGGCAAGCCATCACGGCCTGGATACCATAATAATGAATGGGCTTCATTTATGGAATCTCTTGGGCTCATGCCATCAAATACAGGCAAGCAGGACGGAAAACGAACAGGACAACAAATGACGCACTATATTATTGAGAGTGGTTTATTTGATACCGTAGCTACTGAGTTTGTAACGTCCGATACCCCGGCACTCTATCAGGATAGACAGGAAGAGAACAAAGCAATCAAAAAGAAAGCAAAGAAAAATAAGATTAAATATACCTGTGCTGGGTGTGCTGCTAATGTTTGGGGCAAGCATGGTCTTAATCTTGCCTGTATCAATTGTAATATGGTATTTGTACCGGAATCAATAGAAGATGAAGCCCTGGAGGACGAACTATGAGCCAATTACAGACAACAACGCAAGTAATAAAACGTAAGCCGTGCTTAATCATTGGTATCAATACTGATGAGAAATGCTACAACATCACCGGGCGCTGTCATTACGATGGTAATGTTTATTGTCAAAATTGTCTTGATTGGTGGATGCATTGCTTTCCTCAGGGGTGGGTCAGCTATCCGGGTGACACTTGCAAGCACGGTGTATATGTTGGTGGTTGCGGTATTGATTACATGTGCAATTCGTGTGAATGGGAATAACTATAACATAATGTATCGTACGATACAAAACTATAACAATATGACTAATACTATACCAAATAGAACACAGCGACTCAGCTCATATGTATCCGGTGCTGGGTTAACGGTGTATCAGATTGAGCAATATAAAGCTGCATTAAACGATTGGTTTATTGTAGGTGATGTATCACTAAATAAGGATCTTGTACAGGCACTGATTGACAATCACAATATGAAACTTAAACTTAATATATGACATATAAACAGACATACGCATATCAAAGAACAAAAAACCTTGTTGATTATATTCGTCAACATGGAATTGAGGCGCACGTGGTAATAAAAAGAGATGCTACGTATAAAATTAAAGCTCTTGCAGTTTATCAAGACAGTGAACAGTGGGAGACACTTAAGCCTGACTATGACGAGGTTAGAGCATGGTTAGGATATTAAATAGCACTTTGACAACTGAATAGTAAGCATATAGCCTCAGCCATTGAGTAAGTGGCAGAAAGTGAGGTGAGTATATTTTATGAATGATCAAAAGAAGCTAGAAGATTTTCTTATTTCATTAGGTTTTGAACCCGTAGACGAATGGGAGGAAGGAACTGCTATCGATAACGTATTGTTTACAAAATATGAAAAACTAGGTATAGGTGTCAGGATTGAAGTAAATCTATGACACACATAATGGGAATAGATCAATGGAATAACACATATCATGATCTAGGCAAATATCCAAGAAAAGCCTTACTAATGAAACTAGGAACTAATAAGGCCAAGAAAATATATGTAGATAAGAAAGATGGTACAACCGCACATGTTGGTTACGTGGACTTTGGATTACACTATTTAGAGTACAACCCTGGGAAGTCATAGAAAGATCATGACAAAAAAGGATTATGTATTGATAGCAAGTGGAATACGTACAGCTATTGAAGGGCAAAAGAACGGGATAACAGATAATAAAGATTATATGAAGCCTGAACAATTAGAAAAGTATTCCATTGCTATTTACGGCATAAAAATAGCAGTATATGAGCTTTCAGAACGATTGAGAAATAAAAACGGAAAGTTTGATGTCCTAAAGTTTTATTTAGCTTGCGGGTTAACAGAGCAAGATTTCATGAAAGATTATATACCCTTATAAACTGACGGTTGAACTCAAACGCATGACGTGAGAAGTCATAACCGCTATAGCTTACTATTTAGTTGTTAACTAGAGGAGGTGAATAATTATGGAGTACGAAAAAATTAAAGAAGAATATCAAAAGAGATTTTCAAAAATAACTGATAACGTGGGATTGTTTTGGGCGTTCAATAGAGAACAGCTTGCAGAGGGGATGAAGAAAAATCCAAGCGAAAAATATGTAAATATTGGTATGGGTGGATTTATGCCTAAAGTGAACGTAGATCAATTTATGGAGAAAACAAAAGCACTTGACGCATGGTTTAAGGAGGAGAAAAAGAAAATAAAAAAAGAAAAAATGATTCTTTACGAACTCAATAACT
>ERZ1292642.889-Hain-H14-01um-R1-889-length-15208-cov-5_pt1 | contig 11776 bp, 22 predicted proteins | sample MGYA00564403_ERZ1292642 | MGnify/ENA primary metagenome ERZ1292642 (study PRJEB36523, sample SAMEA6512643) | groundwater metagenome | collected 2019-01-09 | study: AquaDiva: Metagenomics assemblies of 32 groundwater samples | reverse complement strand
AAATCTATTCGGCTTAATCCGCCGGTGTTGTGTTTGATATATACTGTTTCAACAGCATCTGCAACACCTGGCTTTTTAACTACCCGGACAATTTTGTCCTTTGGAACCATGCCTGAGCCTATATCCATATTGGAACCTAAGAGCTCAAACTGAAGGATGTTCTTCGTGGCTTCGTTTGATACAGAGGCTGCCCAAGCGAAGACAGGCTCACTGAAAACTCTACCTTCCCACCAGCTAGGGTACTCGCCGGTAACATGACAGGTGAGCTCAAAGGCCCCTGTAAGGGTCTTGCCGGAGCGGTTTGGAGCTATGAAGGCTCTCTGAGAGTGATTAACACCAGACGACATAAACTCTATTTGTTTCGTATAGTGATCACGACTTAAAGGACCCTCCTTCGGAAAGAAGCTGTCTCTTTTATTGTATTTTTGTCTTAACTCAATTTCATCTAATACTTTAGCTAACTGAGTCTTGATCTTCTCTGTCTTCGTCATCGTCTTCTAAGAATTGGAGTTGGCGGGTGAGGTCAGCTGCTTTTTTCAGTAGCTTAGTAGTATCTATATTGGCGGAGTTGATAGAGCCTATGTTAATCTCAGTGTTAGAGCCTGTAGGGCTTCTTTTATACTCGTCTGAGAACTTATTGTTCATAATCATAGCTACGGAGTTGAAGTTAAAGTTTTTAATTCTACCACAAGCACCTGCTAAGAGGAGATTCTCGTAGAATGCCTGAGAGTACATTTTAGAGGTCTCATAGGCTTCCTTAAAATCGTCGTATTCGTCGAGCCAGCGATAGAAAGTATCTCTGGAGGCTATTCCAATGGCCTGACACATATTGGCTACATGGCCGCCTTGCTCTGCGATTTCTACTAGTTTATCGCACATCCAAGGTTCGTATCGGGTAGCTACTTTCCGCTTTGGGATATATTCTTCGGTAACTTTAGTTTTTTTCATTGTTTATTCTGGTACATAACTCTAGTACTTTTTCTAATTTGCGGTCTAACTCTCTTTGAGATAGCTTTAGTTCTTCAAGACGGTAGGATAGCGCCTCGTATTCTACTTGGTGGGGAGCCAGCTGATCTTCGATGGTTTGTCGGAGTTCCTCATCAGTCGGGCGACGCATGATTTCCTTTTCCAGTTCTCGAATTTGAGTGCGTAAAGAGGCATGTGACCAGCCGAATGAACCAAGAATAACTGCCAGTACTGACGCTGTGATTGACCATTCCATGTCTTATCCTAATTTCTTTTCTATGAACGACTTCAATACACCTGAGAGATTTATTTGAGCCATAATCTTTTCTAAGGTTCTTCCCCCGATATAACCACCAATACCTATCTTCAGAAGGTCAAATATCTCTCCTAACACTTGAGGCATAGGGCCATCTATATTAGGGGGCCCATAACCAAACCAGTAGGAAACTAAAATGCCTGCAAAAACAAGCATAAGTAGGGGGCGCCAAACGGCAGCCAGCCAGTATCCACTAGTTGCTTCGGCAGCAATGATGGTAGCGATTGATTGTTCACGTTGGGAATTAGAGGAGTTAATATCCCCTAAAACAGAGAGAGCGCCTTTAAGGGCGTCAGCTTGGTTTTGCTTGAAGCCAAAAAAACCGGTTATAGCTGAGCCTAGGGTGCCTAGGAGCGCTGCAAAAGGAAAAGCCATAGTAGGGTACGTCCTGTCTTTAAAGGCTCATAGAGGGCTTCTATGGGCCTTATAGAGCATTTAACTGGTTCACTTAGACGTCAACATAAATATAATTCATGGAGACATCAAGGAGAAGAAAAAGCCGGTAGGAACCACTGAGGGGTTCCTGATTCGGCTTGCTATAAATTATAGACTTGAGGTTACGGGGGCTAAGGCCACAGAGGGGCCTCGGATGTAATCTCTACACATAGTAAAGATGTAAGGGTCATGTTTAGAATAGCGGTGACTCGGAAAGGTAAGTTCTTAATAAGTCTATGGGGCCGCTATTAGACTCCCGGAACTATAATGTCGACGTCGTGTCAACTTCAAGTAGAAGGAGAATTTACCTGCCTCACTACTTACGGGTTATATCAACTCCGCCTAAAAGAAAGAGTACTATGGTGCGTAACGACGATTAAGTACCTTTCTTAAAACTCTAATCCCACCCATTCGCGATTCGCGAATCCAGAACACTATCTGGCCTACCTTTAGCTTAGAATGTTAAAAGGAATTTCCTGATAACGACCCTAAGGTAGCAAACTAAAGATACTATAATGATCCTATAGACCCTTAAAGTATACTATAATGATCTTAGTATATCATACTTTTTGAAGGAAGTCAAGTGTTTTTTAATATTTCTTTTTCGGAGACTTAGTCTTTGATTTCTTTGAATTTTTACTTTTATGTACCATTATATGCTCTCCGTAGTGTACAGAAACCCTATAGAAACATGGGGCTTTTGTATACTAATGGCAATAACTATCTAATGACTCCTTAGGTGATATATAATAGGATTATACCCTAAATACCCCATCAGTAAGCCTTAAATACTATTAGAACAGCCCTTAAAGCCGCATTGTATGCGGTGAGTTAAGGTCTGTGTCTGTTATATGTCCCCCAACATACCGCCGCCCTTAATAAAAGCTTAAGGAAAGCTATTGGAGATCCGTTAAATTCTGCCTTTATCTGGCCCAGAGACTTCCTAGGTGGGGAAGTTAGAGGCTCTCTGCGATAGCCTTACCCTAGAAATTAGAAGGGTATATCACCTTTAGCGCCAGTTTATTACTTTGTACGGTTTTAAGTACCTGCGAGTCATACAGGGTCAGAATATAGATAGCTTTTCTCCCCCGCAGCGACCATCCAGCGCTCTTACTATGTAGAGGTTACTAGTACAGTATACACGGTTTTTAGAGGAATGCAAGTGTTTTTGGAACTATTTTTAATACCACCCTGTTATCAAGGAGTTAGAGCCCACCAGGAGGTACTTGTCAGGCGTAAACGCTTGACTTTTTGTTTAACTGCCTCCGCAGTGAACCAACTTAGAGAGAAAGAAAACATGGGACCACACGTTTATAGCCCCTTCTTCCTGTGTATCTTTTCCCCCGGGTACCCCCAACTATAGTATCTAATGCCCCCAAGTATAGTGTCTCACATCGGCGGCTGTGAGTGTATACACTATGTATATCCAGTGTATAACTATGTGTATACTTTGTGCATCACGATGTATACATTGGGGATATATCATGCCCCCTTAATGTATGCATAGTTAATGCATAATGTAATACTGTCGGACAAACACATAGAATATCCATTAGAGAAGAGACAATTGGGAGTATAAAATGATAAGTTGCGTGGACAACTGAGAGACATAGATATAACTAGATAGTAATAACTATGATTATAAATTTGTAGGTGAAATTCTAGATTTGTATGTGATATTACAGAATTGGCCGTATTATGGCCGTATTACCACATTATGGCCGTCAAAGTATAATATACAATCTATGCACTTTGCAGTATATTTTATAGTGTACGACTTGACATTCATCTTATCAGAGCTATACTAAAGGTATATATGATATTAATCATTAAATCAATGGGTTATATCAGCGGTATTAAATATGTGGATTATATACTTGACGGACGGCATGTAAGCTATACTTAAATCAGGAAGAACATACTGTCATTATACCAAGATTAACACTGGTTGTCAATAGGCACTGAGGAGATTGTATGAAAGATTGTATCAGAACGTATTGTCTAAATGATAATTTAAACAAGACCATTACAGGTCAAAGACCTGTAAAGTATAATACATTACCACGAGTTAGATCAAAGGATTCTGAGATAGATGATGAATACTGGCTATTGCATGCGGTCATCCGATCTGCTATACTAGAGCATGACACAGAATACTTCAACTCAATTACATTTGAAAAACACTGTGAAGCATTTGGTATTAGGTCAGAGTTAATCAAACCAGAGATATTAGAGAATATGAAGGACACATGATGATACGTATATGTTGTAAACATTGTGATACTATACTTTGGACATATGACGAATCACAGTTAATACCCCAATCGTTAACGCCCACAGCTATCATAATAACATTTTTAACTACGATAGACCAAGCGTATAGTAAAATTGAGCATACTAGTTGTGGTTCAAACTTGCTTCTACAGATAGACGATGTACACGGCGAGGGAAGAGCTATATATGAATACGTTGAGGAACTTAAAGCATTAAATGTGATAAGGATTAATAAAGATGAGTGATTCAGATACTAGTACCACAGTAAAATGTCAATACTGCAAACAGAGTTTTAATATCGATGAAAATGATAAACCACAAACATTACAATGTGAGTGTTATATTAAATCCTTGAAGAATGTACGTAGAGCAACAAAAGTTATTCAGGCAGCTTTTGATAGTGGACAGGAGTTTATGCCAATATTGAAGGAGATATTAAAACAGGTCTTTCTTAGAGGGGTTCAAATAAAACATACCAACAAGACGACGACTATAAGATGTAATGATATCGAATTAGAGGATAAAAATGAATAAAGCGAAGTGTTTAAACTGTGGCGATGAGATGGGGTTGGATTTAACCGAACTCAATCCATGTGCTATCTGTACATGCTACGAGGAATCAATGAACAAAATATCATTAGTGACACAAGGTATTTTATATGAGTTAGACCGGCGGAATCATCTATCCGAAGTTGTTATACGAGAGTTGAAACTAAATATTTTAGAAGAACTTAAACGCTATTTTCAACGTGGTTTTAGATTTGAGTGTCATCATACGGGTATTATATGTGCGGACGTCAATAATAGAGATTTGGAGGTTATAGATGGGTAATCAGCTAAACAAAGCTAAGTGTTTAAACTGTAATGATATCATTGAGTCTACACATAGACACGACTTTGTTGCTTGCTCATGCTATCAATCATCTAATGTTCAATGTCATTTAATATCTGAGCAACTTATTACAGCTTTAGGTAATACTGTAGTACTAGACGATAATCAAAAACATCAAATACGATGTGTTGTAGCTACAGTATTAAGCACTGGATTTTTCTTAGATGGTGGCACAGACTATTTACGCGCTGGCGGAAACTTTAGTCACTTAGAATATATTCAGGAGTAATATTATGAGCTATAAAGTAAACAGCTATGAGTAAAGCCGAACAAGAGATAAATGAGGAATGGACCAACGAAGTTTTGACACTCATTAATCAATTAATAAGCGTTACAAATAAACGCGATCGTGGTCTTACATTACTGTTGTTGGAGGAATTAGAATGCACGAAGAACCCTATAAATTCAAAACCCTTGAAGAAATCTGGGAGGAAGAACACTTGCCCGAGTTCAAAAAAGCTAAACGTCGAATGATACAAGTATATTCTCTAACAGCTATCAACGTTATTTTAATCATTGCAGTGTTAATTTTTACTTAGCTTGACTTTAATTTAAAGCTGCCTATAATTAAATTATAGGAGATAATATCATGAGCGTTAAATATAAACATACTGTTAAAGCAATTGGCACTAACTTTGAATTAAGCTGTTTGTTTGGATTAATCATCACGTTAGCAGATTTTGTCTGGTTATGTCATGATATATTAGTGAATGGTATCAGTGTAACCTACTGTATAATAGGCAGTTCTTTACTTATTGGTGCTCTCGGAATTATATTTATTATATATCGACATAATTCACACTTAGTGCATAAATTTAATCATCAGCTATTAAAGAAGAAGGTAAAAATTGCGCATTATAAACAGAAACATACTGTTGTACATTGAAATCATATTGTTAACAACAGGTATAAGTGCAATATATTTCTTGCTATTAATAGTGATAGCGCCTATAATAGTAATTATATGTTTTAAAAACGGGGTAAGGATTATATATGAAATTGTTAATGGGAGCGTTAAATTATGACGCATAGAGAACAGCAGGTATTCCTCAGCGCCCTAGCCGAGCGAATATATGAGCTTAAACTAAGCTTAAATCAGATACAAAAGAATGATGCAGTTATAATGCCTATTATAGTAGGATTATTAACTGGAATTGCTACGCTTTTAGGTCTCCAATTAATATAGGTGTATCATGAGTATAATATCAACAGTTAAAGAAAAGTTTAAGCGCGGATGTAAACTAAGTGTGCAAATCCTTACGTTAATATCATTGCTTAATCTAGGTTTAGTTATATACCAACCTAGTTTATTAATTGACACGTACGAAGTTTTAATGGAACTAAAAGGTGACTCATTAAATTTCGATCGACGACCCATTAGACAAGTATTCCGAGACCTTCAACAAGCTCTTCCTGTAGATATTAGCAGCCAATTAAGATTAATTATCGTAGAATCCCCAATTTCTAACGCTTACGCAAGCGCTGATGGGACTATTACTATTTATACAGGGATAGTCGAAGAGATGAATTGGGATTCAGGACAACTTGCCGCAGTGTTAGGCCATGAGATAGCCCATGTTGTGTTAAAACATCATTATAACGGCTTACAGAGCTCTATAGAGAAAGAATATTATGCAGACCTACTAGGTATAACCCTCGCTATTAAAGCGGGTTACAAGGGCTGTAACATCGTTAAGTTTTGGGTCAGACGAGTTAACAAACAAGGGGACGTGTTGAATACGACTACACACCCTAATAGCGTCACCCGAGCTGTGTACTTAGATCAATTCTGCCAGAACGTTCGGAGATAAACCATGTTAGACGAAAGAAAATATGAATTAGCCCATACGGATATGATGGCACTATTAGACGATATTAGCTTTGTGGCAGAGCTGGAAGTAGACCCTATAAACTTGACTTTTACTCAATATAAGTATATAATGGAAAGACTGAGAGATGTTAAAGATGAATTATATTTGAGTTTAGAGCGGAATCAGGAAGATAAAGAATGAGTGTCAAAAAGAACAAGGCTTTAATAGAGAATTACAGCGAGTTTTTATCTACCGAATTAAAGCTCTCAGGACACACATTACAGCAATATGTTTCTCACTACAAAACTATCCTTTTTTTAGTCTTTCAATTAACTGATAATCTTATATTCAAAGATAGTAAGTATGATGGAGTGAATCCGGTAATTTTTAAACATGTAGAGAAACAGTTAAGAGACATAATAGAAATCATAAATTTATCTATCATTAAGAGAAATGTTTCAATGCCACAGCATTTAAACAGTAAATCATGCGTAAACGCAAGACACAAGGAACAAACAAAAAAATAATATGGATACAGTACTAGTCGAATTAAACCCCGAAGATCAAAAACGCTTACAGTATTTCCCACAAATACAGAAAGTAACACGCGACGGTTTGTTCGACGTTTTAGAGCAAAGTGGAGTTAATTACACAAGGAGGGGTAACTTAGTAGAAGTGAATGGGGATACCTCGTTTACTTTAATTTTATGGGAAAATGTTGTATATCACTAAGTTTACAAACTGTTTAAATGTTAATGCATTTAACCAGAAAGTTAAGCGGAAACGCTTAACAAAATGGGTGAAAATCTGTTACAATGTAAACTTCGTATAAACAGCAAGTTTTACTTAGTATGGTGTTCAAGATTTTATTTTGAACAATGCAGTTTAAGTCCTTTGGACTGAAACAAAAAGAGGTATAGAATGACTACAGAAACACAATTTTGGGAATCCCCTATTGGTAACATCGTTTTTTCATCCTTGAATCGACGTGTACCTAAGGGTATTAATGGGGCTAAGAAGTTTCAACAGCTGAAGAAAGACTTAGGTAGATACCCAAGTGATACAGAAGCTGAAGACGATGGCATTACTTTAGTATATTCAGTCAAGTTGGAGTTCGACGGTAATACTACTGAAGGAAAAGCTTGGCGCGAAAAAGTATCTGCCCTCAATGATAATATCGTTGGGCGTGCTAAAGCAACTCAACCAGGTAATTTCACGGTACAAGCTACTAGTAAATTCCCTGTAGTTGTGACAGATGCGACAGGGACAGAGTTAGTCGGTGAAGCAATTCCTAGTTTAAGCGGAGGTACTGCAAAGATGTTAGTATCACCTTATAAGGGCAATGAGTTAGGAGGCTCTCTTAATTTAATTGCAGTTAACGTCAAGGAAGCTGTCCTTTGGGATTCGTCCACTCAAGATGAACGCCAAGCAGCTAAAGCCGAAGCTATTAAACGCATGATCGGATGATAGCTTTTGACTTTGAGACATACTTAATTGGCCCTGAGTGGGGCCAGTTTCCACCGCCGATATGTATATCATACTATGATGGGTCGCGTAAAGGTATATATGCAGGTAAAAAGGACATTGAAGAAGCCTTACGGTGGATTTTTACGCAGAGTGGACCAATAGTAATCCACAATGCAACCTTTGAATGCGGCATCATTTATACGCATTTCACCTCTTTACGGCAAGAGCTTAAGAGGGCGCTCGATGATGGCCGCATCGTTTGTACTAAAATTAATGAAGAAATACTAAATTGTACTCGGAGAACGTCCCAGCATAAAATCTCCTTGGCCGATTTAGTATTACTCTACTTCAATGAAGACATATCAGAAGACAAGAAGAATCCTAATGCATGGCGTCTTAGATATAGTGAACTCGAACCAATTCCTCTAGCCGACTGGCCTCCTGAAGCGGTAGAATACTCTATCTCTGACTCTGTCTGGGCCTACCAAGTCTATCAAAAGCAGTGTGAACTGCATGACATCTTCATGTACAAACATCAAGAAATCATTAAAGCGGCAGTCCGTTTGAACTTAATGTCTAATCTAGGTATGGTAGTAGACGTGTCTCGTGTTATTGAACTAGAAGACGATATATACTCAAAGCTAGACTCTGCGTACAAACAGCTTATAGCAGCCGGTTTCTGTGAAACAGTAGTCGGACAAAAACGTCCGAAAAAGAATATGAAACACTTACGTCAATATATAAGGGAGAACTACCTAAAGCCAATCCTAACGGCGAAAGGAGAAGTATCTACTACAGAAGAATCCCTTAGCTTTTATCTAAGTGTGAAAGAAGACAGCTACATCAGCTGTTTTTTAACATTAGCAGGTTACGAAAAGGTGATTACTGCCTTTACCAACAATCTGAAAGCACCATTAATTCGCACTCAATACTCAGCCATTAAAGATACTTGTAGAACATCAGCCAGTAAAAGCCCGTTCTATCCTTCCGTTAACATTCAACAAATGCCGCGTACTATTAAGAATGTTAAGTGGGATGTACGTAACTGTTTTATTCCCAGGGAAGGATTCAAGCTATGTTCTATCGACTATGCAGGATTAGAACTCTCTTCCACAGCTCATCAATTGCGACAAGTATTTCGACATTCTTCTATGTTGGATACAATCAATTCGGGAGACGCTCCGGTTGATATGCACTCTAAGTTAGCTTGCCGTATCATGTCGATCGCTACCAAGCAGAATATCTCCTACGCTCAGTTTGTAGCCCATAAAAAAGAACCTGAATACGCTCACTATAGGAAGCTCAGTAAACCTATTAACCTAGGGTTCCCTGGCGGCATAGGCTATGACACAATGCGTCACTTGCTGTATCGAGAAGGGATCAAAACTAAGTATAATGTTCTATATACACACCAAAAAGAGGCCTTTGTGTTCAATCTATGGGTCCTTATGATTAAAGACGGATACGACAATATACGAGTTGCCCGAATATCTAAGTACGAATTTGCCTTAGTGCAAGATGAATTGATAACCTTCAAGAACGAACTCTATGGCCTATATCCAGAACTCAAGACCTTCCTTAAGTTAGAACACGAGAAGCACCTCACCGGTGAAACTAAGAAGATGAAGAACGATTTCGGCGAATGGGAAGAAGAGCCTATGTATAAGTACAACATTCATGGCTTTAAACGGGATTACTGTACTTATACTGCCTTCTGTAACGGCTTCCTAATGCAGACTCCGGCGGCAATAGGTGCAAAAAGAGCAACAGTTAACATCGTCGAGAAGTACTTAGAACATCATGACATGAGGCCTCTAGCATTTATACATGATGAAATAGTCTTCGAAGTAAAACCAGACAAGCTTGACATTATTGAAGATGTAGCTACACTGCTAATAGACGGTATGCAATCTGTATTAAAGGATGTTAGAATAACAGTAGAAGCAGAACTCATGGATTACTGGACCAAAGCGGGCGGCACTTGGTCTAAAACATATTGGAAAGACCCGAATTCAATCAACTTAAGAGGTATTTAAAATGGATAGAGAACTACAAATTAAGAAAGGCCAGGCGCTCAACTTGGCGGTATTACATGCCGATAGAGCCGGGAAAGGTAAAGACTTAAAGTATATCTTAGAGTCATCCCTTTTCTACTTAGATACGATTACTATCTGGCAGGAGTCTTCACTGGAAGAACTCACGGAGTTAATAACCTCTAAATGAATCGATATAAAGTAAAGACTGAAATTGAATGGCTTCAATTACGTCAAAACTATATTACAGCTACAGAAGTTTCCTCCGTCCTTGGTGTCAATAGGTGGCAGTCTGCTAGGATTATGTGGGAAAATAAAGTGCACAGAAATTTCACAGGAAATGCTTACACTTATGTAGGGCAACTACTAGAACCGGTTGTGGTCCAATTGGTCAACGACACATTACACCGTAATTTTAGACGATGCGACGATGAAGAAGGGAAAACCTTTCTCTGTGATGACACGATTAATATCGGAGCTACCCCGGATGCTGAGGACGATGAAGCTTTCTTGGAATGCAAGACAGCTAAGCCGGACAACTTAGCTAAGTACAGTGAGGTGCCGCCCGATAACTATGTTATACAAACGTCCACGCAACTTCTCCTAGACCCGACTAAGAAATACGCCTATTTAGCATTCTTAGGGACAGACCTAACTCAAACCTCCCCCGAGTTTAATGCCCCTCTATGCATCTATCGGATAGACCGTAGTTCTACCTTAGAATCTATGATAAAAGAAGAGGTTGCACGGTTCTGGCAGTCCAGAGAAGAAGGCAAAATGTTTAAAAGTAAGAAAACTGTGAAAAATAAAGCACAAATTCTTTGCAGATTTGCTTGTAGTAGGCTACTATAGAAGTAGAGGAATACAAACCATGAGTAATGAACCTTTTTATTGTGACTTTAAGGTAATAAATAAAGCATTAGAGAAATTATTAGATCAACGATATTGGTATTGGAACTCTGACAATTACATCGTGAAATATGAGAACCAGTTTCTTTGTTATGAGGACAGTCTAAAAGGAACAATTGATCTTAATAAAGCTTTAATTAAAGGTTTAAACCGGCAAGGTGATTTACTGAAAAGAGAATTATTAGAGTATACAAATAAGACAGACAATGTGGTAGGAGATCAGTATCATGAGTGACGATGTGATTGACGTTCTACGAGATAACTACACAGACCTTCACTGTCTGATGGACTGTCACTATACTATGTATGGTGCTCTAGCTTCAATGGCGACCGCTTATGATGAATTAAAGAAAGGAACTCCAAAGCTAAAAACGGGACTCAATGCTATTTTTCTTGGGCAAATGGAGCATTTTCAAAAGGTAGACGAAAAATTAAAAACCTTGATTGACCATCAATTGTTACTCTTAGAAACGGAACAAAGAAAGTACATTAGGGAGATTATAGAGAAGCCGAAAGCCGTAGTTAAGGAGATCAAAGATGTCTGACTATAAAGCTTACTGGGTCAACTATAAGCGAGATATAACTGTTATGGATATGCCATGCATCAGCTATGAGTTTATCCATGATTCTATCCTCGTGTTTGCCATTGATACAATGCATGCTAGAAGGTTGG
>ERZ1292642.1334-Hain-H14-01um-R1-1334-length-11802-cov-7_pt1 | contig 11802 bp, 11 predicted proteins | sample MGYA00564403_ERZ1292642 | MGnify/ENA primary metagenome ERZ1292642 (study PRJEB36523, sample SAMEA6512643) | groundwater metagenome | collected 2019-01-09 | study: AquaDiva: Metagenomics assemblies of 32 groundwater samples | reverse complement strand
CCCGCACGTTCCAGTCGGTGGGCTGCACCTCCAGGTTGCTCACGTAGACGGGCTCGGAGGTTCCGCCCTCCTGGTACGTCACGATCTGCTGGCTCCAGATCAGGGCGCGGAGGAAGTCGACCTCTTCGGGGGGGCGCAGCAGGGCGGTCGCCCCACTTGGCTTTCGCACCTGGTTCTTCAAGATCACCGGCACCAGGATGCGCTCGGTGGTCTTGGGTGCCGGGATCGCCCTGGCCAGCCACCAGCGCAGGCACGGCCCCGCGGTGGCGTCGCCTGCGTCGCGGGCCAGCGTGAACGTCACCTCGACCCACTCCCCGGCCGTCGGCCCCAACGTGAACGGGCCTCCGTTGACGGTGCCGGCGGCGACCTGGCCGCCGACTTCGCGCGTCGCCCCCGAGTCGAACGTCGCGGTCGCGGTGATCGACCCTTCCAGCGGGTCCGAGTGCCAGGCGAAGTCGGTGAACACTTTGGCGTCCAAGATCCCGTAGCGGGTCCGGCCGATCTGCAAGGTCGCCGACGGCACCAGCTCGGCCCCGGAGGTGGGGCCGTAGAACCCGTCGGCGGACACCGCGAAGTAGCGCCGGCCGGACAGCGACGCCACCGCGATCGGGCTACCGCCCGCCGACGAGTAGATGTCCGATGCGTAGGCCGGCACGTTCGGCTCGACGAACCGGGCCGGGCGGATGCGCCCGAGGCCGGAGATGCCGGTCTGGATGTTCGCCCAGGTGAACCACACGAACGCCTGGGCGCTCACGGTGTCGACCGTCATCGCCAGCACTTCGCCGACGTCGGACACGACCGGGCCGAAAGCCAGGCCGGTGGTCTGGCCGTCGATCGGGGCGTAGCGCCACCCCACCGACGTCCCGATGAACAGGTTGGACCCCACCGCCGCCAGCGCGTTGGCCTTCTCGTTGATGAACTCGGCCGCGACGACGGGCACGACGAAGGCGGTGCCGTCGTCTTTCACCCAGCTGTGACGGATCTCGCCGTGGTCCGCGATGTTGCCGGCGACGTAGATCCCGGTGGGGGCGGCCGCCAGGTCCGACCAGATGAAGCTCGGGTCGGGATGGGTGAAGATCGTGGTCTCCGACGGCGTCGCCGAGATCTCGTACAGGGTCCGGCCATCGCTGCCGAACAGGCGCCCGAGGCCGGTCCAGATGCGGGTGAGCACCGCGGTCGGGTTGTACCAGGGGCCGGCGAAGCTGGTCGTGCCGGGCGTGGCCCGGTAGATGCTGTTGTCGCTGCCGAGGATGTAGACGTACGCCCCCGAGTACGCGATGTCCAAGATGGTCCCGCCCGGCAGCCCGGTGGCCGTCGTCCATCCCGTCGTCCAGGTGGCGTTCTGCTCGCTGCCCGAGCCGTTCGAGAAGATCAGGGTGGCGCCGTCGACGGCGTAGAACCGTGCGCCCACTCGCGCCAGGCGCAGGTTCGTGTTGCCGCTGGAGCGCTTCTCCTCGGTGCGGGGCAGCAGGCACGCCTGGCGGTCCTCGGTCAGCACGTCCATGCCGAGGCTGGCGAAGAAGCGCTGACGTGAGGCCCCCTCTTCGTCGAGCCATTCCTGGCCGGCGCCAAGCGACCAGCCCGACTGTGACCGGCGCCACAGGCCCTCGGGGGTCAGCGACTGCTCGCCGGGCTCGGTCGAGTCGTCGCGGGGGTCACGGCGGATCGGCACGAAGGTGCGCCGGTAGAGCTTCGGTTCGACCATGTAGGCGTGGCCGGCGATCGCCACCGGGTACTCGGCGGGGACGTTACTGGCGGTAGCAGCCCCCTCGTAGAACGGCTCCACCCACGGCGACAGGACCACCATGTCACTGCTCCCGGAAGGGCCACTGCCTGGTCAGCTCCAGGGCCTGCTCGGTCAACAGCCTGTCCCGGATCGCCCGCGCCATGTCCGAAGCCCGCATCACGTCGATGACGGTGACCTCCTCGGCGTCCCGCGACATGCCTGCGGCCGCCCAGTTGGTGCGAGGCGCCAGCCCCGCGGTCAACATCCGCCACCGCACCCCGGCTTCCAGCACGTCGACCTGGCCGGGGGTCAGGTGGCAGCTGGTCACCAGGTCGGTGGTGAGCGTGAACGGCGAGAGGTCGAAGGGAGTCGCGTAGACGACGCGCAGCGATGACGCCGAGGGGTAGGTGTACAGCTGGATCGCCTGGCCGGCGGCGAACGTTGAGGTCGGCACGTCACGCAGGAGCCTGGCCTTCACGTAGCTGTGCCGGTCCAGCAGGGTGGTTGCCGACGGCGTGCCCCGCACCTCCAAGAAGAACAGGACCGTGTCCGAGCCGGTGTCGAGGTTGTAGGTCAGCTCAGCGTTGCTGACCGGGACGTCGACCTGGTCGACGTGGAACAGCTGGCTGGCCCACGAGGTGACCTCGTTCTGGGCGAAGTCGACGAGGCTGGCCTTGGGGAGGCGGGGGTCCACCTCGACGAAGCTGTCGGCATCGTGGTTAGCCGGCGTCGTGCCCTCGAACCCCCCGATCACGTTGACCGTCGAGCCCGATGCCGACGTCACGTAGAACAGCTCGACGTCGACGGCGAGGATCGAGCCGGCGCCGATGTCAATGTCCTCGTTGAGGACCAGGCTCGCCCCCCCGGCCGTATAGCTCGACGCCAAGGTGGCGTACGTCGGCCGCAACGTCATCTGCGCATCGCGGCGCACCCGGGTCACCAGGTCGTCGACGGTGGTGCCCAAGGTCACGAGGCGCCCACCTTCAGGCCCTCACGAGCCCGTCGCCGCCGTTCGGCCCGATTCGGCCCGTCGCCGTGCACCTTGGCCGGCGACTCGACCACGGGCGACTCGGTGACGACCGTTTGCTCGGCGGTCAGCGCCTGATGGAAGTCGAAGACCTTCTCGTCAAGGACGTAGGTTTTCACGTGGCCGACCTTGATGCCGGTGTGCACATGGATGGGGACCTGCAACAGGGCGAGTCGCCGGCAGAAGGCGATGTCCTCACCGATCGGCTCGCCGTCCGGCGTCATCAGCCCCTCGACGAACCACGGGTAGGGGTTCTTGGAGCCGTCCTGATGGGTCCCGAAGCCTTGCGGCCACGGGGCCGTCATGGCGGCGAGCACGTTGCGGTGCACCAGCAGGCAGGCGCCGCCGGTCGCCCCCACCCGCACGAGGGCGTCGCGGGGGTAGTCCTTGACGGGGCGGATGCCGACGAAGGTCGGCTTGCCGTCGGCCTCGGGGGAGAGCACCTCTTCGTAGATGGTGGGGTACGGCGACATGGAGCGCCCCCCGGCGAAGCACAGGGCGCCGAGGACGGGCCGGTGGACCGGGTCGGCGACGGCCATCATGCGCTCCAGGAGGTGCATGTCGAACACCATGTCCGAGTCGATCATCAACAGCCACTGCGCGCCCTCGAACTGGGGGTCGGCGAAGAAGGCGTCGACGATCTGGGACCGGGTCTCCGCGATACGAGGGCCGGCGCACATCTCGATCTTGCCGCCGGGGACCAGGGTGTAGCCCGTGCTGGCGGCGTCGTAGGCGAGCATCGTCGACCACGACGAGCTGAACTCGTGGCACAGCAGCCCGGCGGACAGGGTGGCCACCACGACGGGCGGCACTTCTTGCGGCATTGGTTCCCCTTGCGTTGGCCCCCCGACCGGCCGCAAGGGGTTGGGCCGGTCGGGGGGTGGAATTACGGTCTATCTGGGATCAGACCGATCCCGTATAGCCCAAGCTGTTGAATTTGAAAAGATGCTGCTCACCCTTGACTTCGAGGCCCTCTTCGCAGACGAGGAACCCCTGGTCGGAGTCGCCCGTCTTGCCCAGGCGCTCGAACACGAGGGGCTGCATCACCCGGCGCACGACCTGCTCGCGGTTGAGGCCGATCGCGTCCGTCGGCAGCAGCCAGCGGTTGCGGACCATCAACACCGAGCCGAACTCGGTGTCGACCCACGCCACACGGGTGCGGCCCCGCATCGGGCTGTCGATCGTCTGGCGCACGATGGCGGTGTCGGCCAGTGAGTTCATGTCGCTGAACACCACCGGGTTGCCCATGAGCACGTCGGAGAACCCGCCGCGGTTGTAGGCCAGGGTCTGCACCGCCGACAGCGTCGTCGGGGTCAGCGTGGTCGCCGTGGTGACGTTGGAGGAGATGAAGGAGTCGATGCCGGCCGTCGTGCGGATCTTGGTGGTCGTCGACTGGGTCTTGACCCCGTAGACGAGCGCCTGCTCGCGGCTGATGGCGTTCTCCTGCATCCGGGCCATGAGCTGGTGGGTGAACTCGTTGCCGACGCCGTACTTGGCGACCTGCTGCTCGGTCCGGCTCATGTCGACCTTGGTGGGGCCGAAGATCTGGGTCAGGTTGCTGACCTGGGTGCGGTCCGTCGTGCGGGCCGTCTCGGGCGCCGAGCCCTCAGCCAGGGCGGTGCCGAGGCCGACGATGATCGCGGACGTCGCGTAGGTCATCGCCGTGCCGGCGTAGGCCCTGGTGACGCTGAGGGAGTCGGTGGTGGTCCCGTAGCCGGTGATGCGGATGGTCTCCGACGTGTTGCCGGCGACGTTGATGGTGATGACGTCACCGGTCGAGAACCGGAGGCGTTCGCCGGACGCGACGGTCAGGTAGTCCTGGCCCCCCGTGATCAGGGCGCCGAGCGTCGACCGCGGCGTCAGGATCGCGTCGTGCATCCAGTCGAACTGGATCTCGTCGACGGGGGACGAGCTGAGCAGGATGAGGCCGTCGGCCCCGACTCCCGTCAGGAGAGGGGTGTCTTGAGGCGACAGCATGTAGATCGCCTCGTCCATGTTGACGATGACGCCAACTGTCAGGTCGTATGCGGTAGCCATACCGGTCGGCATGAAGTTCTCCTTACGTCGGGCTAGAGGTTGACTCCCTGGCGCACCTCACGCAGCCGCTTGCGGAACCTTGAGCCGCCGTCGGCGAACTCCTTGGTCGACAGCTTGTGGCCGTCCACCGGGTCCAGGTGCGGCATGAACGAACCGTCCGGGCGGTGCTCCCCCGCAGTGCCTGCTGCCCAGGAGTTGTAGCGAGGCCCCGGCCTCCACGGCCTGCGTGGCGTGCGGGTCGGCAGGGCCGACGCCGGCACCTGGATGCCCTTGCGACGCAAGGCACACCCGTAGGCGTCACACGTACAGGTCGGGGGGTGGACCACTACTGGAACTTCTCCGTCCAGCGCTGGCGGGCCACCTGGGGTGGCTCGCCCGGCTTCTGGAACAGCGCCGTCTCGTCGCCGTCGACCGCCCGGTTCATCAGCTCCTGAAGGCCGGCGCGCTGCGCTGCCTCCATCGGCCGACCGTTCTTGCGGGCGTCGTTGAAGGCCCCGATCATCGCTTCGCCGGCCGGCAACACGGGCTCGGCGGCCGGGCCGACGGTCCCTTGTGTGAGGGCGGCGCGAGCAGCGGCGACTTCCAGCTCGTCAGCGGACGCCTCGGCGGGCGGGGCCGGCGTTGCATCGGCGGCTGGGACCACGGGAGGGATCGCGGCTGCGGGCGCAACCTCGGCCCACGCGGTGGTCACGGCCTCGGGGGTCAGCTCGCCGCCGTAGCCGGTGGCGAACAGCTTGCCGATCGGGCTGTCGAGGTTGACGCCGGCCTTGAGCAGGACGTTCTCGCGCTGGAGGGCCTTGGTGTCCCCGGCCTGGGCGAGGGCGTCGGCGGCAGCCTGTTGCTGGCGCTTGGCGAAGTCCCGAAGCTCGGGGGGCGACATCTGGTCGAGTTGAGGTTCCTGGGTGGACATGGGGGAGCACTCCTGGCCGTTCGCTCGCGCGCGGAGGTACGCGTCGAGGGGGGCAGCATCTCTACACCCTGTGCCGCGTCCGGCTGCTGCACTGCCGGCTGGCTACGACCGCACGTCGGGGGTCATGCGGTGATCAGGTCGGCGCAGCTCCAGGCTCCCCGGCCACAGCTCGTGCAGCTCCAGGCTCCCCGGCCACAGCTCGGCCTGGTCACAGGATGCTGGATAACGACCGTTACGTCAATTTCTGTCGCCGCGTGGTACCATGTCGACCGCAACCGGCTCGGGTCCCTCAAGGTCCAGAGCGCACCCCCCGGCGGCGGCGGAACGATCTCCCTGTCGTCGCCGGGGGTACCATTTCGGCCATGATCCCCACACCGCCCTCGACCGGCAGCGCCCGCAAGGGAGCTGCCTTCCCCAAGGCCAAGGGGGGCTCGCAGGTGAAGGTCGTCCAGCGGGGCGCCAACACCGCCATCCCCGCCAAGCACTGCACGGCCAAGCGGGCCGCCAACAAGGCCGGCGTCGAGCGCTACTGATGCCACCCCGTAAGGCCAAGGCGAGCACCAAGGGCCGAAAGCCCAAGGCCAAGCCCGCGAAGCGCACCCGGCCCCGCCCGGCGCGCCGTAGCTACTAGCGCCGCCCCGCCGCCCCGAGGCCGGTCGCGCCGCGCTGCTCGGCCAGCCCGCCGGCCTGGCCCGCCGTCGACGCCGTGCGCTCCTCGGCCCGGCGGGCCAGCTTCGTCCCGCCGGTCCCGGCGTTGAACGCGGCCTCGACGCCGACGCCGCCCACACCGAAGTCCTCGGTCTCCCCCAGCGTCTCGTCGAACAGGGAACGACGCTGGCCCAGGTCCGCGAAGCCCTGGACTGCCTGGTCGTAGGAGACGTTCAGGTCCGCAACCCGGCGCATCTCGGCCTCCGACAGGCCGAAGCCCATCCGACGCGCCGCGCCCCCAGCCTCGGCGGTCTGGACCATCTCCTCCAGCGCCGGCAGGGTCAGCTCGTCGTTGGTGAACGCCAGCATCAGGGCCTGGGGGGCTTGGGCGCCGAACACTTCGGCGAACACCTGGCCGATCTCGCCGGGGGCGTTCACCACGCGGCGCTGGGTCAGCTCCAGGTAGTCGTTCAGCTCGGAGAGGCTCCGGTCGTTGACCACCAGGTTGTACAGCACCTGGGTGTTGTTGTAGTAGCTCTCAGGCAGCCCGAAGCTGCGCATGAGGGCCTTGGCCTCGGTGCGGTAGGACAAGATCTCGGCCGGCCCCACCGGCTCCAACCACACCCCGGTGGCCAGCGCCTTGTCCTGACGGGCGGCGATCTCGGGGAAGGCGGTCTTGAACTCGGGGCGCTGCTCCAGCTCCAGCAGGATCTGGTCGATGGAGTTGCCGGCGATGAGGGATTCGAGCGCCCAGGTCGCCAGCGACGGCGAGTTGAGCCCGAAGGAGGCCAGCGTCTGGCGGACGAGGGCGTGGGCGTCAAGCTGCGCCTGGGTGGCTACGGCCATCATCGCCTCCCGAACTTCTTGGTGATGCCGTCGGCGAGCTGAGTGGCGAGCGCCTTGCCGTTGTTGGTCTTGCGCCACTCCTTCTGGCTGCGCGCCCAGGTGGTGGCCTCGGCGTCGTTCATCAGCCGCAGCTCGCCCGTGGCCGGGTCCTGGTAGTTGACCAGCTTGGACCCCTTGCCGGCCGTGAGGTCCCAGGTGTCCTCGCCGACGCCCAGCTCCTCAGAGACGCGCCCGATCACGGGCTGCATGATGTCCCACATGGTGAGCCCGCGTTCCAGGCCCGCCTTCACCTGGGTGTTCTTGGCGTACTTGGCCTTGGCCCATTCGGTCATCTGCGCCTGGACGCCGTCCATGGTGAGCGAGCCGGCCGCCAGTCGGTAGGCCCAGTCCAACACGGTGCCGGCCCCCACTGGGTACGCCATGGACTTGGCCAAGGCGCGTACCTCCTGGGTGGCTTGGCGGATCGTGCCCGTGTCGGAGATCCCCCGGCGCCGGCCGACCCCGACGAGGGCGCGGGTGATCTCCTCTTGGCTCAGCCCTTGGCTGAGGGACACCTCCGCGATCCAGCGCATCTCGGCCGCCGTCACCTGGAGGCCCAACCGATTGCGTTCGGCGTAGATCTCGTTGTAGCGCTGGCCATGCTGACGGGTGGCCTCGGCGGGGTCGGTGGCCCGCAGGGTGCCCCAGTTGCGCCCGGTCTGGGAGGTGCGCCGCCACCAGCCGGTGGCGTAGAGCTGGGACTGGAGCCGGGTGACATCCCAGCCCTCGGTGGCGGCCCGGCCCAGCAGGTCGCCCACCTCGGGGACGTTGAGCAGCCACGCAAAGGCGGGGTACTCAGCCTGGATGCGTTGGCGGGTGGCTGCGTCCATCAGGCCGTCGGCTCCTCGATCACCTGGGCCGCCTGCTCCTCAACCTCACCGGGGCCTTCGGGCATCGTCGGCGCCTCCATGGCACCGTCGGGTCCCTGGGGGCCTTGGGCGGGCATGGCCATCACCCCCATGAGCCGGCGCATCTGCACGCCGGGGTCGTAGGGGTCTTCGACCATGGCGTTGTCCGACGGGTGCGCTTCACCGGTCGGGGGGTTCGTGTAGGCCCCGCGGTCACCCATGGACTCGGCGCCGACCGGCTCGATGTGCCAGGGCTCCCAGTTCATGGGGAACTGGAGCCCGTAGCGGGCTGCGTTGGCGTGCGCCCACTCTCGTGCCGCCTGGTCCGCAAAGCCGAGGTCCCCCGCGATGCCGTGATTGTGGTTGCTCCTGCCGGGCCGGGCCACCCAGTTGTCGGCGACCTCGGGGTCCCCGTACTTGGCGAGGGCCGCGTCCCACAGCTGCTGCTGGCGCTCGGTCGAGCGGAAGCCGCTGGTGAGCCACACCCGGCCGCCGGACGCCGCGATGAAGCCTTGGAGGCGCATGGAGAACTCGGGCTGGAGCCCCTCGAAGTCAGCCACCGACCACACCCCCTAGCAGCTGGTAGAACTCGGTGGCCCGCTTGGCGTAGGCGTGGGCTTCCCAGCCGGCGGGGTCCTGAGCTCGCAGGATCGCCTCGGCCTCGGCCTCCGGGTCGAAGCGCACGACGGCGGGCGTCTCGCCGACGGCACCCGCCGGCGCCGGCTGGCCCCGCAGCCCGGCGAAGCGTCCCATGGCGTTGTCGGCGTACGCCTGCACGGTCATCCCGTTGGCGTCGCGGCGGCCTTCCGCCCCGGCGGCGCCGACGGCCCCTGGCCCGGCGAACCACGCGATGGCGACGTCGCGCCAGCCGCCGAACTGGTTGTAGTACTGCAACATCACGTGGCGGGCGACGATCTCTTGGTTCTCCGGGGTCTGAGGGGCGCTGCGGGACAGGCCGGCGCGCTCCGCCCAGGGACCCCAGTTCGCCGGCATGATCTGGTAGCGGCCATGGGCGCCGATCTGGTTGGTGGTGCCGTAGCCCCCGCCTGCGGCCGCGGTGGTCTCGCCGCCTGCGATGGCGGTCATGAAGGCGTCGATGTCGGCCCCGGCGCCACCTTGGGCGGCGACGTCCTGGCTGAACGCCTGGCGTTGCGTGTCGACCTCGCGGCCTTGGAGCTGGGCGATCAGGGCGTCCTTGCGTGCCGGGTCGACGAACTCGCCCACGAGGTCCTGGGAGATGTCGTCGATCAGGGCGCCCAGCGTCTCGGCCGAGGTGACCTCGGGCTGGAACACGGGCGCCCCTGCATCGCCGCTGCCGTCGGTGCCGGCCTGGGCGCCCCGGCGCACCTGCTCGTCGACGAGGCGGGCGATGACTCGGTCGACGGGCTCGTCGGGGGTGATGGACGCCTCGGCGAACAAGCCCATCAGAGCCTGGCGGGTTCCCTCGTCGGCGACCCCCCATGACGGCAGGCCGTCGCCGTACAGGCCGGCTTCCAGCATCTGCTGCTGGAGCCGGGTCAGGTAGTCCTCGTCCATGGACCCCAACATGGCCATCATCTGCGACGGCGTCGTCCAGCGGCGCAGCTGCTGGGACCGTGAGACGATCGAGGTGGGATGATCGGCTTCGGTGGGGGGGCGGCGGGTCCGGATCGTGAGGGCGCCCATGTCGAAACGGGTGCCCTTGATGGCCTCCCACAGGGTCTGGGCGTTGACCGGGGTGGGCTGGCCGGACTCGTCGAGGATCGGGTTGCCCTCGGCGTCGGTGAACACCCGGCCGATGGCGATGGAGGTGGCAAGCGCTTCGGGGTCGACGCTGGGGCCGACGTCGCCCAGCCAGGGGGGTGCCCCTGAGCGCGAGCGCGGCGGGCTACTCCCTGACGAGGCCGGCCGGCTGTGGGGGGCGACGTAGCCGCCACCCTCGGCGCCGGCCGTGGCCAGCTCGCCGAAGTCGACCCCGGTCTGGGTGTCACCGCGCCCAGTCGGGGGAGGGGCTCGCCCTTCAGCGACGTCGACGACGGTGTCCTCGTAGATCGAGTACGTCTGGGCCAGGCGGTTGCGGAACTCGGTGGCGCCGATGTCCTCGTCCTCGTCGTACGCGGCGAGGACGTCTTCGACCTCGGCCGACGAGGCGGAAGAGTTGGTGCGCAGCCACTGCTCCAGCTCGCGGCGGCCGGGCGGGCCGTTGCGGAAGAGGTCGTCGAGGTCAGCCACTGGTGAGCGCTCCCGGTGCGGCGGCGTCCTCGTCGAGGTCCATGAGGTCTGGTTCTATCAACCGCAGGTACACGGCGTTCAGCCAGGGGTGGCGCTGGATGTGCCACAGCGCCCAGCTGGAGAACTCGGCGGTCATCTCCCGGCGGCGGTTCTCGACGGCAGTACGGCGGTCGCCGCGCATGGCCGACGTCGCCGCCCGGTAGTCCTCGTAGCGCGCCATCAAGGTGGCCAGCTCGTCGGGCACGGGGCCGTCGGGGTTGGCCGAGAGCACGGACAGCTCCGAGACAGCCTGGCCGCGGCGCTGGCTGCGGGTCGGGTCGGCGAGCGCCGCCTCGAAGACGGGGTGCTGGGTGAAGTAGGCCCGCTTCCAGTTCGCCCAGTCTTCCAGCTCGGCGCTGCGCTGCGGCCCGCCCGTCAGGGTGATGAGCCGGGCTTCGTGCTGGGTGCGCTCGTCGAAGTAGTCCCTGCTGGCCGCCTGGAAGTAGATGTCGCCCAACAGCTCGTCGGGGGCCTTGTGGCGGCGCAGGCCGACGGCGAACTGCTGCGTCCAGGCCCTGGTCGAGAACTTGTCGTCGGCCTCCGCGCGGGGCATCAGCCACGAGGCGGCGGCGGGGAACCCCCCGATCAGCTCCGCGTTGTCGTCCATCCAGCGAGCGGCGCGCTCGGTGGGCAGGTCGAGGCCGCCGAACTCCTGCTCGGAGGTGGGCACGGTGGCGGCCAGCAGGTCGGGGGCGTCGGCCTCGGGGTGTGCCGCCAGGAACGCCTGGACGGCGTCTTCGATCGGTGCGGCCGCCAGCAGCTTGTTGAACTCGGCGTTCAGCTCGTCGGAGCGGAACGTCACCTGGGGCGACGCGGGGGCGTTCATCCCGAAGACGGCCCTGGCCGCCAGGATGAACCGGGCCTGGCCCCGCGCCCGGTCGATGAACTCTTGGCGCTCGTCGGGGGTAGCGCCCTCCGGTGGCGTCTGGCCGTTGACGGCCATGGTCAGCATGGCTTGAGACGTCGCGGAGGCGAGCTGGCCGGAGTCGACGTCGCCGAACATGGCGTCGACGAGCTTGGCCCCCGCCGACGGCACGAAGTAGCGCCACACCGGCTGGTCCGCCCCCCGGCCTACGAGGTGGCGCTCGAAGTCCTGTAGCTCGGGGAAGTGGCGGGACAACAGCTCCAGGGGGGCGGCGACGAGCGGGCCGACGGAGGGGGTGCCGACCTGGTCCCCGATGCCGGGCAGGGTGTAGCCGACCTGGCCGGTCATGGAGACGACGTAGGGGAGGCGCAGGTTGTCCCCGAAGATGGGGGCGGCCAGCTCGCTGAGCACGGTCGCAGCCTCCCCGGCGCCGGGGTAGACGAAGATCTCGTTCCCGTAGCTGTCTTTGCGCACGACGCCCATGGAGCGGAACCCGCCCATCATCAGCTGCGCCTTGCGGATCATCTCGGGCGACTCGGCGATGCTGCGCACCCAGCGCTTCAAGAACTGCTCCTCGGCGAAGGCGAACGGGACGAAGTTCCCGAC
>ERZ1292642.1331-Hain-H14-01um-R1-1331-length-11831-cov-4_pt1 | contig 11831 bp, 16 predicted proteins | sample MGYA00564403_ERZ1292642 | MGnify/ENA primary metagenome ERZ1292642 (study PRJEB36523, sample SAMEA6512643) | groundwater metagenome | collected 2019-01-09 | study: AquaDiva: Metagenomics assemblies of 32 groundwater samples | reverse complement strand
TCGGTTTTCCGACCAAAGTAAGCAACGGCATCCGATATCGGCAAGGCATTGAACTGGTCGGCGCAGAAAGAATAACATAAAACAAACAACCCCGGATTTCTCCGGGGCTGTTTATTATTGGGGTGTTTCTCTCGTTATGAGATACTGCCAGGTCTTAGGCCCAATAATCCCATCGGAATTCAGACCCACAGCCTTTTGAACCTCGATAACATTTGCCTTGAACTGGGTGTCAAATAAGGTCCTATCGAGCCAATCCGAGACTGGTATCTCTGGGGGAATCTCTGCCCGACCACGAGCCCGGACATTATGGCGGGCAGTTTTGACATCAAAGTTGTCATCGCCAACCTTCAAAGTTGGCAAGTTATTAATCATTGTTTCCGTCCAATTGTCATTTGATGGTTTCCCCTTAACCATTCTCATGAACTGGTCCTTTGGAAATGGTCCTGCTGCCATAGGATCACCATGATCAGTAAGGCCCCATGCCTTGCTCACATCAATATGTCCGCATATACCTCGCTTCCCAGCTTTTAGTTCAGTTGGAGTAAGCCAAACTAGAGGGATGTTGTATTGTTTAGCGAGATCAGATACAAGGTCAGCAGCGAGTTCCATCATGTCCTGATGGCTCTCATCCTGCCAACGCGATGATTTTCCCTTTTGCCAATCGCATAGTTCGACCCCAATCGATCCGGTATTCGGTGGGGCATGGTACGCGATAATGTGATCGGGAAGGCAACGAACAATCTTCTTTGGATCGACAACGAAGTGAGCGCTTGCTGGCCGGGTTACGGTCTGGAAATACCGAGCGACCTTAACAGCCCAACCTGGTTCACACGGGGTAACGGTGCAATGAATGACAATACGGTTAATTTTTCCTTGTGTCCCGCCGTGCCTCGCGGCCTTAATGAAGGTATATGTCATTACTCCGCTCCGTCGCGTATCGCCTTCAACAATCGTTCAGCAATCTCAATCGCCTCTTCCGACTGAAATACACCAGTCGGCCGGGGATCCCAACACATAGAGGCCCCACCCAGAGCCTCGAACACGAGCCTTGAAAGATCATCATTCATCTTCGGGTTGGGCCTCTCCGTGGATGAGATCCTCGTAGACCTCAATTTCGTGAATGTCGAAGCCAAGAAGGTCTTCGTCATCCCACTCTTCAGGAGAATTGGTTGACATGTTCGCTCCCGGTCACCGGAATTTTGCATTGGCAGTCGCACCATGTTCCGCCCCTACATAGTGCATGATTTTTGATTGCGTCTATGGGATTGTCATAGGCAATATCTGCGCCAAATGCGCACTCTGCACTAATCAATGGTTTGCTCCTTTTCTTTGCGCCGATCAAGGATTTGTACCTTGATTAGCATACGTATCTGTCGGAATAGAACGTATGGAAGTCCAGCAAATGCCGCTAGTCTGATCCAATTAAACCATTCTTGACCTTCTCCGAAGAAGAGCCGAGTGATCCACAGGTCAAGGATCAAAGCGATGACCAGGCCGAAATTCATTATGTGTCGGCCCATATCGCTATCACGCCAAGGTGATATGATTTGGTACGTTATCACAAATGCATTAGCTAGTACAGCGCTAGCTACAATGCATATTGTCCCGAGGAGACGAATGATTTCAGCCTGGTCCATTGCCCTTACTTTCCCTTCAATGCAGCCGTCCATTCCTGGCTAAAGTAATCCCGTTGCCGGATCTCTCTCAAGCGAAAAAACTGGTTGGCCGCTTCCTTGCCTGTATCAACTGCCTCAGCTAGGTCAGCTTCGCTTTGTTCCTTTGCAGCCTGCGCCTCTCTTAGGCTTGGCTCAGGGTCGGGTACGATACCCGCTTTAGTAGCGAGTTTCCGGATAGTCCTCCGTAGGATCACGATTCCTCACCTGCCGATTCTCTTTGAGCTGCATTAACTGAGGCCGCAGAAACGAGCTTTTCAGTGATCCGTCCCAGCTCAAGAGCGACATGTACGCTTTTAGAGAGTTCTTCCCTACTTTTTTCGCTATTGATAAAAGCGGATTTCCAATCCTCCGCCTCTTTTATCTTATCTTCGTGAATGCTTCGGGGGATCAATTTGCCAGTAAGGATCGCGATCACGAATATAAACAAAAGCCCGACTGCTCCTCCTTGGAGCAGGACCGGCGCAGGTATCGCAGATAGCCAGTCCACTTATTTCCTTTGCATTACTCTTTAGCTAGTTGTTCCTTAAGCCTAGAGTTTTCTTGCTCTAGTTCTTGAACCAGAGCCATGTACATGGCTAGTTGGTTCATTGCCTGATCTCTTTGTTGCTGCACAGCAGCCAAATGAGTTTCAAAGTTTATCGTTCTGCTATCGTTATTTTCCAAGGGGGATTCTCCCTGTAGGAGTCGCTCTGGATTCCTTCATTGCATTGAAGTTTTTTCCATTAACAAAAAGACTTCTCGTTACATTTACCCCATTACTCTTTCGAACTTCATCGGCGTTGAATTGAAGAACTGCTACTCTTTCTCTATCTGGTTTTGCATTTGTTCTCATACCATCAAGCAGATCTTCTTGCATTGAAGCAATCCTGAGTTGAGATGAACGTTGTACCATTCCCCCGCCTGAGACCCTTTTGATGTCAGATATCTGCGTTAAAAGCATCTCCCTTGCTTCATCTTCGCCGACCCTTCCAGGAAATATCATGGGAATTTCCCTTTTGGCCCTGAGCGGCGCAAGCATATGATCATATATTACAGAATCAACGAGGGTATCTGAGTCATCAGGATCTATTCCGAATTGCCCCGCATAGTTCTCAAATGTCTTGTGTGGAGACATACAAGGGAGTATTCCACTTGGACTTATATCAGTAGGTACTTCACAACGAACTTCCCACCAAACAACTCCGCTCTCCATAGTCTTCATTGACACCGATATAATATTCCAAGGTTCCATATCAAATTCCTCGAAATATCCATAGGCTGGCGAATATGCCTACATTACCAACATCAGAGTCTACCCTGACTTGAACGTTAGAATTTGTCCGATTCCTGACAAATGTACCATTGATATCAGAGCCGCAATCGGCAGTAAACAAAACGCCAGGGAGAGTGTCCAAACTTATGCCCCATCCGATACTCCATGCGGTTGCGCCGCTGACTTCCACTGTGGTCGAACATAGAGCAGAGTTCGTTCCAGATTCCCCAAACATCCCCCGAAAAAATATCTCGCTAGTTGCGTTCAGGAAGATATCATCATCAGCATTTATGGTGGCATCTTGTCCAGCTGTGAAAGCAGCTTCGTTATGCTTTCCAACTTCACCAATAGAACCTGAAACAAAGCAATACCCGCCCAATCTTCCTCCTCCTGCATCTGCATGCCTAAGTTCAGAAGTGGACGACCCTAGAATAACCATTCCCCTTGTAGTTGAAGGGGATGTGGACATTGTCAGGCTGGTGGTCGATATTATGTCTAGATTGGTAGAAGATGCTGTGAGATATGGTCCCGCATCTGTGCCAGATGAATCCGTCATTGATACACGCCACTGACTAGGGGCCAGTCGGACTATGCTTTTTCTGTTGCTAAGAATCGCCGATCCAAGTTCAGTAGAGTGTGCAGGAGAATCAGGGTTATTCCAATAATGATACTCGTTTAATGCAAACTCTTCATACATCCGAATTTCAGGCTCATAAGATCCTGCGGTAGGACCAGGATTTACAACGAGTCTCTTAGAAGAAGTCGCTGAGCTTGTTATCTGCCCCACAACAAGAACTGTGCCGTCAGAAGCCTGTATGTCTATGGTCTTGTCACCAGCGGAATTGAACGTTTCAATTCCAGTAGCGTCAATGACAACTCTAGCGCCAGTGCTGGAAGTCCGAAGCGTAAATGAACCAGTGTTTAGGAGACTTATGGTCTCAACTCCACCAGAATTGAACCCATGAAGCCCTGTGGAGTTAAGCTCTATTCGTTGACCCGATGCAGCAGTATAAATTGAAGCGCCAATGATCCAGTTGGCGCTAACGGTGCCTGCGGAAACCTTTGTAACAGAAAGGTCAGAGATGTGAACGTTATCAATCAGTGTGGCTGTAGCGCTAGCTGCCGGTGAGGCGTTGGAGATATTCCCCGCTTGATCTACTGCGCGTACCTTGACCCAAACGGGGGACGTAGAGCTCACATCGAACGTCCCGATCGCCTTGATTCCCGCCTGCATCATGCCATAGTTTGCAGGCATCTTTCCGACGAGAGAGTTCGAGTCAGGTGTAAAGGTATTGACGGTTCCCGTATGGACTTCAAGGTGATCGAGGTCTACTTCAAGGTTGCACGTTCCGCACGAGTTAAGACCAAGTTGATGTGAGACTTGGATTGCAATGAGGCTAGAAGCAACGGTCGGTGCTGCTGGAGTTGAAGGAGCGATTGTGTCTGGGGAAACCGTAATTGTTTCAGTTGACGAGAATGCACCCTGATGACCGAAACGATCGATCGCACGAATTTTGATATCGTAATCGGTACCTGGCGCAAGATCAGTAATCAGAAACTCATTTGAGCCCCATGCCGCGAAAACTGATTGCCATTCGGTCGCAGGATTAAAACCGTATTGAATCTCATAGAAATCACCATCTACAATGGTACTTCCATCGACATTAAGCGGGGTGTTCCATGTGAGGAGAACCTGAGCCCGAGTATTGCCCATCCCATCGAGATACGACGAGGTGAAGAATGGGGTATCCCATGTCGGCGCAGCAGGAACAGAAAGGTCGTCTACTAAGTCCCGCGATCCAATCGGTTCACCGAAGCCACTCGTCAATGAGCGTGGAAGTTCGCCGATTGTGAGATGGACGTCACCGGCTTCAAAATTGACCCAATCGGTTAAATCGACCCAAGTTCCATCCCATCCACGATAAGCAACAGTCATTCCCTCAGTAACGGGCCATTCAATTTCGACAACCCGGAACTTTATCGGATTGATTCTCCGTCCACGGAAATACACTTCGTTTGTGGGATCAACGAGCCCCGTGTCTGGGTCGTGAACATAGATGAACTCGCCCAAGTTGAGCGTTCCTGAAACAGTGAATTCTCTTGTAGCTAGACGAATAGAACGCCGCGTCGAATCGAATTCACTGAGGGCAATCGAAGCTCTTGTGTTAGCATTACCAGATGTGGTTCCAGATTCCGATATCAGTCGGGTGAGAACGACGACATTTCCGAATAGATCCCGGTACGGGTTCAGCGTCGGATTAATGTCTGCAGATCCAGTAGCAATAGAGCTGCCTTCACCCTCTGCCAGAAGGACCACACGAGTGGAGAAGTCTTCGATGTCTTCGGCAGAGTCGATCTTTCCTTCATAGGCAGCAAGAAGAAGATCACGGCCAAAGTCATTTTTTACCAGTAGCGATGTCGGTTCTGTCGGGTAGAGCTGAGCGATCGTTCCTACGTCAAGCGTTCCATTCGGGTTAACACGCCACTCCGCGTCAAAAATGTCCGTGACATAGGTTATTGCTTTTCGTGGCGACTGATACTGGTGGACTCCGGTATACGTTCCGGGAACGCTGAAAAACGTTCCTTCTTCGATCGAATCCGGAAGTAAAGCACGAACCGAATTCGCAAGGCTTTGTCCTGTAATAGTTACAGGGGTCTCATACACATCCCCCTTTCCATCCTCATCACCAAGCCAGTAGGAGAGCCCGACTCCACGAAGCAGGTAAGATCCCTCAACATTGTACGTTCGATTGTCAACATCGTTAACGCGGTTTCGGTGCACCCCCACATACTTCGCGGCGTCAAGAATTTCATCTCCATATTGCAACGGATCAATTCGGCCTTCAACAATAGCAATGTGGCCGAGATAATCGAGTTGATTGAGTATCTCCAAAGGAGTCGTTGGATAGAGAACAATTTCAAACGACCCAAGGGTCTGCTTCACTTCATTAACTGTCATTAATCTCTACCTCCAGACCGCATTGACTATTTCCGGGAGCACGCCAATGTATTGATTTCGTAAATCGGTAGCGGCATCCCCGGATACTGCCGAAGTTCCGTTAAAAACCGAACCAATATAGAAATCGAGCTTGGTAGTTGCCGCTTTCGTTATACCGCCATTCGTATGTGAAGTAAAGCTGCGAGCAGTTCCGATGGTATATTTATTGCCGTCAGCGTCATTGCTTGTCGCGACGGTATACCCACCAGTAAGAAAAGGAGTCGAGTTCTCCAATTGATTCCTGTGTACTGAAAGTGTGGCGGAACTCGAAACCTGAAGGTAACCTTCGACAAATCGACTGCCCCGGCGCAAAGAAAGGTCCAAAACAATTCGTCCAATTTCCAGTGGGCCTTGCGGCTGAACTAGTCGGATTGAACAATACTCAGGGGTATTGTACAAAAGTGTTACGGAATCCCAGTCACGCATAGGAGTTCCAGAGGCGCCAATCGTGACATTGAAATTCTTATTCTCATAGGTGGATCCATTCCACACGCCAACTGCGAGAGATCCCGATCCTGAAGCAGCCATCGTTACGTTAATTATGCCATTTGACAAATTCCAAGTAGACACATTGGCTACAACATCGGTTCCCGAAAGCTCATAGGAATCCGAAATGATTCGTGCCCGGCCTCCCATATAGTTGCCGACTGTGGATCCCCATCGAGGCGATATTCCATCAGTGAGAGATCGGTAAACGGTTATCGTTCCGTCTGAAGTTGTTCGTGTCATTGAGCCGGGGGACGTGGCAGCCGTGTAGTAGGCGTAATGACCCACGGACGGAGCATGCCAGCTCTCTCCTGTGAGGGAGAAGTCGTTAAAGCGCCGAATCCCGGACAGCCGAGACTCTAGATCCGTCTCACCGTCTGCCCCCTTGCGATTAAGAGAGAGCGACCAGATAAACCAGAAGACTTCAGAATTGAAGTCTGAGATGTTTGCGTTCGAATCGAACACAACGTAGTATCCATTAAGTTCCGGCTTGTATTGGAACTCAACCTGAACAAGAGATCCAATCAAACCAAGAAGCGCATCCTTCCTTTGGTACATCTCTGTTCTCGTCAATGGGGGAGAAGATTCCTGGCCTGCGATACGAAGGGTTCGAACCCCAGTACTTGCATTGATGACCTCTTCTGCTTCGAATGTTTCCCGGAGGACCATCCGCCCCACCGCTATCTCACCCCAGGTCACGTGGCGTACCTCCGTTCATCTACTCGAATTGCCTCACGAATAGCCGGGGCAATCTGCCCAGCCATAGCCCGGATCTTTGCAGGATCAGTGAAGTCCCAAATCCCCTTAATGTTCACATTCACCGTCATGCTACTGATCGTTGTTCCGCCTGATCTACCACCCATCCCAGCCCAGTTACTCATGGCTGCGAGGATACCGCCATCAGCCATTGGCCTTGCTAGCGTAAGACCGAATCTCTGAGCGACATCACCCAGAATCATTTCGGAACGTGGCCTCTTCGTAGGCGAGAGGGGAATATACGCTTCTCCTCCGGTCTCCGGTTCATTCCAGAGCCGTGGCCCTCCTGTTGATATTTGCGCGATATGGTTTTCTGCACCATTTGCAAAGCTAGAAAAAATGTTTCCATTTGCCGAAGCTGCCGCTGACATAGTCAGCGCAAGCTGCATGGCTACACCGACAAGCGCATTCTTGATGTTGTTGATTACATTCGATGCATTATCTGTAGCCGTAATATTTGTATTTCTTGACGGCGGAATTTCTTCAACTTTTCGCTTGAGCTCTTCTGCTTTTCTTTGCGCCGGATCCATTCCTGGTTGCTTGATTTCTGTTTCGACCTTTGGTGGTACTGCGAAGTACCGGTCAATAAGTTTTCCCGCTTCTGTCCTGCTGAATCCAAAGCCCTCCACAGCAGTCTTTATCATTTGCTCGCGCATTTCGATGCTTTTCCTGCGGACTTCTTCTGCAGCTACATTATTCTTTTCATAAGCAGTCTTCGCATCGTTTGCGGCCTGGGCCATATCCAAGAGGGCTGTCTTGTTTTCGTTTCCTTCTTTGGTCGTTGAATCTAGAGTTACCCCATTAGCCTTAAGCTTCTCATCCAGGTTAATAATAGACTTGTCGAACTTAACGGCTGCCTGCTCATTTGAGAGATTCGCCTTAGCAAGTTCATCAAGGTTTCTAACAAGACCTACCACTTGGTCTTGTAGTTTTCTTGTTTCCTCTCTCAACTTAGCAAAGGATTCATCGAGAATTGCATTGGTGTCGACGACATTTCCATTTACATCTCGTACTTTGCCCATCTCAGTTTGTATGTTTTGAAGTGGAGTGACGAGCTGCTTAACAGACCAGATCACACCGCCAACAAAGTCTTCATTTGTTTTGAACCATGCAGCAAGTTTCGTACCTTCGGCAATTACCTTACCGATAACACTAATCAGATTTTCAAGGACATCAACGAAGAGATCGATTGATTCAGGATTGTCCTCAAGAGCGTGAGAAATTTCTGTAGCAGTTTTTGCAATTTGCGAGAATAGAGTGGGAAGCCTATCCCCAAGCTTATCTAACAAAACCCCGAAGGCATTCGTTACCGGGGTAATCATGGGTTCAAGGTTCCGGAATGACTTTCCTATTCCAGATACGAATTTGTCAATGTGTGGTTGGATATTCTTAAAGGAAACTTGAAGTGCTGGGGCGAGGAAATTAAAAGTCTTCTGGATCTCGTCAGCGACATCAACCCAAACATCTGTAAAAGGTCCAGATATCTGATTGACGCCCTCTTTTAGGTCAATCCAGAGTTGCCTAAATCTGATCTGGACTTTTTCCTGAAATAGAGCTGCAGATAATCCTATCGCTGAGAAAGCAGCGCCAAATGCTCCAACGACAATAATAGATGCAGCTGTAGCAGCAAGGGGAATCGCTGCAATTGCAAGGGCAATAGCCGCGAGAGCAAGCATAGGACTGCGAATGTTAAACATATCGGCAAATACCTTGCCGACAGAATTTCCCATCGCTTTCGCTGCGTGAATGAATCCTTCGCCGTGCTTATCGAAATCCTTCTTCGCAGAATCTCCGGCATCCCCGATCTCCTTCTTAATCGAGTCGCCAGCAGCCTTAGCTCCTGCGCCTACTTTTTCCCGGATTCCCGCACTGATCTTTTCGCCCGCATTACGACCAGCTGCATCTAAGCCCGCTTCATCAAGCCCTTTTTGAATCTCCCTCTGCACGGCACGGGAGTTCATGCGAGCGTGAATCTCTACATATGCTTCGGCAATCTTAAAGCCATCAGCCATAATGAACTCCCGCCGTACTGCAAAATCCTTAGTTCTTATGCGAATTCAATGAAATCAGAGAACCCGGATCTCCTCAATTCTTCTTTAGATCCGCCGATTCTTGTTTCATCAGATTGAGGAATTCCAATGTGACGATTAGATTTTCTTTGGATCTTTTCCAAATCAGATTGCAATCTGCTTCGGCAAGCCCCGTTGTAAGCAAACAACTGATAAGATCGGGAAAAGAAACGTCGCCCTTCCATTTTCCAGACTTTATCAATTCGATGGAATACAGAGAGATCACTTTCTATCTCATCGAAATAGGAGATGATCCAGCCGAGTTCATCGGCCCTCTCATGTATCTCTAGTCTGCTTTCTTCTGGGCTTCCAATTTTCCCATTGCTGCCCTGCTAAGAACTTCGGTGATTGTTTCGAAATCCTTATCTGTCACTCCGTCATAACTGAGCAAGGCATTATATCCATCTTCGCCGAGCATCTCTTCCATAAGGTTGACAATCGCAACATCAGACCCGAACCTCGCACGATCCCTAATAAACCGGAGTCCAATACTCATATTGACGCGACGCGGAATAGAATAATCAACCCCATTGAGGGTGAACACGACAATCCGATCGTCTTCGCTTTCAACTCTCTCCGGACGAGTGTCGAAGTTGATGGCCTGAGGCAATTCTTCCTCAAGCAGCTTCTCAATATCCGATTGCTTTACGCGATTCGGATTTCCTTTAGTCACGTTTCCTCTTTACGAGTCATAAATATATGGGGATTTGTTCTGGCTTATGCAGTTGCGTCGATAACCTTGAACGGCTGAATAAGTGAAGTCACGTAATGCCCAGACAGCGAGACTGCATAAACGGTCTGCTCGTCCTTCTTATAGGCAAAAGTTACCTCTTCTGTGTTCAGCATCTTCCGGCCGATAATCCTCCGGCGCAAAGAAGAAGGGCCATATCCGTCGAAGAGGAATGCACTATACGTCGGCTGAGTTGCTGAGGTAGCGGAGTCAGGCTGGATACTCTTAAAGCCTGATCCCGTCTGGACCCCACCCGTAGCCTCATTCATTAGGAAGTCGAGATGCTCAAGCGTAGGCTCAGCGAGGTTCGTCTTAAGGGTGAACTCGCGCTTCGTAAGCCGACGTCCGGGGATGTCAACGATCTGGTCGACTTGAAGTTCGGTGTAGGTCTGGTTGACGGATAGCTCAACTCCATCCATCGTTCCGCCTACATCAGTCCAAGCGGAAGCAGCCGGGGTAGAGTTGACGGCGGTGTCGGCTGGTTCAGCTGCGCCGAAATCACCACGGTACATAGTGCCTGGCCCCATGATGAGGTTGGCAACTGTTACGGGCATTTCTTCTCCCTAGCGGAAATCGTCTCTTCGCAGCGGCCATGTAAGCGAGGAGTTATCTGGGTGATCTTTCAACCAGACAATTCGATCCTCGATCCATATCGCTTCGAAAAGTTCAATTACTTTTTCATTGGGGAAAAGGAATTCCATTTCCCCGCGATTGTCATGGACAATTACTTTTCCCTTATAGGTAAGAATTTGCCCAGAGGAACGCCCACGAATCGCGTATATCATTCGATCACCCTCCAGTGAATCTGAAGATCACCCGAATAACGGGCAAATCTCGCCTCATCCTCAGCAATTCTTCGAGGCTCAGAAACGAAATAGACCGAATGTGCACGTGCTTGCATGTATCCAGGCACATGCATCGTCAGCGTTCGATTCATAGGATTCGAGGTGTTCTCCCCCTGCCATGTCGCCTGGACCACCTTCTGGGCGAGTTGCGCCGCCTTACCCCATGGAGGCTTTGCTCCGCTGAGGTTCACTGCCCAGAATTCAACCTGAACGACAGGTCGATACATTTGGATATCGATATCCGGAGATCCGCCGACCACAAAGGGGACCTGAATAAATCCCGAAGCAGACCATGTTGTGTTGTCTGATGGCAGAGTTGTGCTGACACTAGATACGGGAATTCCTGGAATCCCCTTAATCCACGAGACAGCGACGAGTTCAGTATTGGGAATAAGGAGGCTCATAGCGTTGTGATCCTCCTGTATAGGGCCGGTCGCAGAAACGGGTGAGCCGTAGCTCCCGGATGCCTTACCATTGCGACGGGGTGCCTAGCACCAGGCCACCACAGTGCTTTCTTAAAGCGTGGGCGAATAACATGGCGGTATGTTCCAAGCTCTACAGCAGAAGCGTAGGGAACATGGGCATGGATTCTCCGACCCATATTGCTGATTGTGCTGAATCCGCCATCAACTCGGATATTGTGAATCCGGATATTCGCCTTGAGGCGACCGGTAAGAACAGGCGCTTTAATCCGCGCGACCTTCGCAACGCGTTCGGCGATGTCGTCAAGGAATTCGTCAACATGAGGTGCCAGCTTCGCCTGCCAGCCCTTCTCCATGATGACCGTAACCATATCGCCCTGCCTTTACAGCGTCGCGAAATCAAAACTCTCTTACTTACTCCCTGACGGAAATCTTGTAAGTCAAGCGAACATAACCTGGGATGATGTAACTGAACTCAAGCCCAGAATTTGTCCATCCTCCGATAGGCGTATATCCCGCATCTACTGCGAGATTATACACTTCCTGTCGGAAGTTATCATGTTCTATATCACTCGGGATCCCAAGAACATTTCGCCC
>ERZ1292642.1328-Hain-H14-01um-R1-1328-length-11852-cov-5_pt1 | contig 11852 bp, 17 predicted proteins | sample MGYA00564403_ERZ1292642 | MGnify/ENA primary metagenome ERZ1292642 (study PRJEB36523, sample SAMEA6512643) | groundwater metagenome | collected 2019-01-09 | study: AquaDiva: Metagenomics assemblies of 32 groundwater samples | reverse complement strand
ACGTACTCCAGGTAGAGCGGCTGATGGGGGGCGAGAAGGCCCAGACGCTCTTTACCGACCCACCCTACGGCGACAACGTCGGCGGCATGGAGTGCAAGTCGGCCGCGGAATATCAGCCCGGCAAGAATGCCATGAAGCGCCGAACGTTCATCGAGAATGACGGCACGATCGACTGGTTCGAGGGCGTGTTCAACCTCGTGCCGACCTTCCTCGAAGAGACCTCGACTAAGATGGTTTTCTTCAAGTGGGACAAGTACTCGCAGATCCTCGCCATGGCCCAGGCGTTCGGCCAACCGTCCGCGCTCTGCGTCTGGGACCGCGTGCGCCGCGCTCACGCCTTCTACCGGTTCAATCCCCAGCACGAGCTTTGCTTCCACTGGGGCAGCCAGAAAGACAAGAAGGAGCCGCTCAACCTCGCGAACGTTTGGCATGAGGCGAAAGAGGGCGACTCGAAGGAGCTTCACCCGACGGTCAAGCCGATGGCGATCGTCGAGCCTGCCATCCGCGTGACGACAGACCGAGGCGCCGTCGTCCTCGACCTCTTCCTCGGCTCTGGCTCCACCCTGATCGCCTGCGAGAAGACCGGGCGCCGCTGCTTCGGGATGGAGATCGACCCCAAGTACGCGGACGTGATTCTCACCAGGTGGGAGCAGTTCACAGGCAAGCAAGCCGTGCTGGAGCCCCGCCCTGACGACAGGGAGGTCTGAGGATGGCGAAGAAGCCCATTCCTCCCGTTGCCTCGCGGTTCAAGCCGGGCCAGTCCGGGAACCCCGGCGGCAAGCCCAAGGTCCCCGATGACATCCTCAAGGCCCGCAAGCTCAACCAGATCGAGCTCGAGCGCGTCGTCAACAAGTACCTCTGGCTCCAGCGCGACGAGGTCCAGGCGGCGATCAAGGACCCCGCGACCCCGATGATGGAGCTCATGGTCGCTTCCATCGTGGCCCAGGCCGCGCAGAAGGGCGACCAGGTCCGCTTGGAGTTCATCCTCGCGAGGCTCATCGGTCGCGTGAAGGACACGCTCGAGGTCGTCACGCCCACGCCTTTCATCATCAGGCGGGGGGACGGGACTCAGGTGGTGTGCGGCTCGACCCTGGGTAGCGCGGAAGCGCAAGAGAGCATTGATCCTGACAACACCGTGACTCGTCAACCAAAGGATCGGAAGTGAGCGACACGATGAGACTCCGTGCCTGGGGACAAGGTGACCTCGCATGAGCGGCACTGACGTCTCCGTCGTCCAGGCCATCCAGTCGATGACCTCCGGGATGGTCGTGCATGGCACGGTGCTCGCGGAGATCTTGGCGACGTTGAAGAAGATCCAGGTGGCTGTGGAGAAGAAGCCGTGACGAGACTGTTCGAAGCCCGCCCGTTCATCATTGCGGAGGTCGGTTCCAACTGGCGCTCCCTCGGCCACTGCCTCAAGTCCATCCAGGCCGCGAAGGAAGCGGGCGCGTCGGCCGTCAAGTTTCAGCTCTTCGACGAGGTCGCGCTCTACGGGCACGGCTTCACCTACCCGAGCTACGGGGTGGACGCGAAGCCCCCGTTCCTGCCGCCGGCCTGGCTCTCGCATCTGAAGGCCCACGCGGACGCCCAGGGCATCGAGCTGATGTGCTCGGCCTTCAGCCCCGAGCTCGTCGCCGCGGTCGATCCGTACGTCTCGGTCCACAAAGTGGCCTCGAGTGACGCGGCGTGGCCGCAGATGCTGGACGCGGTGGCCAAGACGGGGAAGCCAGTGCTGCTGAGCACGGGGGGGAAGACCCAGGAAGAGATCGTCAGCGCCATCGCCGAGCTCGAGGGCGCTACGGACGGCCTCTACCTGATCCTTCTCTACTGCGTCGCGGCGTACCCGACCACGTTCGCCGACCTGGCCGTCATGGAGGACCTCAAGACCTTCCGCTGCGACGTCGGCTTCTCCGACCACACCCTCGGCATCTCCATGGCCGTCGAGGCCGCGCGCCAGGGTGCCGTGGTGATCGAGAAGCACTTCACGGCGTTTCCGGAGATGGAGTCGCCGGATCGGGGGCACTCGGTGGGGCCGGCGGAGTTCAAGATGATGTGCGAGTACATCAGGGGCACGAGGAAGAGCGCGATTGGCGCCAGTGACGAGGAGGGCGAGATGCTCTCGAAACACAACCGGCGTCTCCTCGTGACGAAGGACGTGAAGCCTGGGGATATCCTGAAATACGGGCAGAACTATGGGGCGTTCCGGTCATTGAAGCCCGATTGCTTAGCACTCCCGCCGTTCGAGTGGGAGCGGGTCGAGGGGAGGGCCGCGAAGGTGGTGATTCCGAGGGGTGATGGGATTGGGGTGGGGGACTTCTGACCGTATTTTCTCCCCACAGCTTGAAGCAAGAGGTGCTCCTCTTCTTCCTCACGGCCATCGCCCTCCTGGCGTGTGGCATTCAATGGGGCAAGACCAAGATCGGCTCGGTCTGGATGAAGATCCAGTGCCACACCTTCACCGACCCGACCGACAACTTCCTGATCGTGGCCCCGACCTACAAGATCCTCACCCAGTCGACGCTTCCGCCGTTCCTCGAGGTCATGCAGGGGTACGGCGAGTTCAACAAGAGCGACATGACCTTCAAGGTCCACGGCGGCGGCACGGTCTACATGCGCACCGGGACGGACCCCGACTCCATCGTCGGCATCACCAACATCCGGGCTATCTGGGGGGACGAGGCCGGCCTCTTCACCCTCTACTTCGCCGAGAACATCGCCGCGCGTGCCGCGTTCAGGAACGCCCAGACCCTCTACACGACCTCGCCCTACACCCTCAACTGGCTCTATAAGCAGATCATCCTCCCGAAGAACCGCAACCCCGCCGCGCGCCCCGACGTCACCCTGATCCAGGCGGCGAGCTGGGAGAACCCCTACTTCCCGAAGGACGTGATTGAGCGGAACCGCGTGACCATGGACGCCCGGCGCTTCAACGCGCTCTTCGGCGGCGAGTGGGAGCGGATGGCCGGTCTCGTCTACGACTGCTTCGACGACATGGAGAATCAGTGCGGCGCCGAGGACGTGGCCAAGGGCTCCCGCTACGTGGGGGGCATCGACTGGGGCTTTACCGAGCCCTTCGTCTTCAAGATCCGCGCGATCTCGCCCGACGGGACCGAGCACCGAGGGGTCCACGAGTTCTATGCCTCGGGCCTGACGATCTCGGACATCGGCAACAACCTCGTGCGCCTCACCGGCATCTACCCCGTCGAGGTCATCTACTGCGGACCCGACCAGCCCGGGATGATCCTCGAGCTGAACCGGATCCTCCATGCCGCCGGCCGCCGGGTGACGTGCGTGGCCGCCAACAACGACGTGCGGCTCGGCATCGACCGCCACTACGAGCTGCTCAAGAGCAGGAAGCTCAAGTACGTGCGCGGCGCCAACCCGTACACCATGGACGAGATCGACACGTACCACTACCCTGCTCCTGACGACCTCAAGCCAGACGAGAACGTGAAGGACGCGGGGCCCGTGAAGCAGAATGATCACAGTCTCGATTCCGATAGGTACATAACAATAATGACTTATCGGGTGTCGGAGCTGCGCAAGCCCTTCGTCCCCGGCGACAAGCGCGAAGAATCCCAACACGCCCGCATCGCCCGCCTCAAGGCGCGGCGGCAGGGCTCGAGCACTGAGGAGTGGAGCGCATGAACGAGGCCGTGATGAACGTGGTCAACGGGTTCCTGATGGGCACAGGCCTGATCCTGGCCGCCATGCTGTTCAAGGCGGTGTTGGGCGCGGGGTTCTGCGGCTGATGGCAACGTACCCGCACTTCTGTCAGAAGGGCCACGACTGGGACGTCATCACCTCGATCGCCTCCCGCGACGACCCCCAGACCTGCCCCGAGTGCGGCGGCGAGGGCCGGCGCGACCCCGTCGTGCGCGTCAACTTCACCGGCGCCTCCGACTGGAACACCCAGAGCTACAACCCCGGCCTCGGCTGCTACACTCGCAACAACAAGGACGCCGAGCGGATCGCCAAGAGCCGGGGCCTCGAGCCCGTGGGCAACGAGACGCCCGCGGCGATGGAGAAGCACTTCTCGGCGCAGAGGAAAGAGACGAAAGAGCGGCGGTGGGAAGAGGCGGCGCGTGACAAAGTCTTCGGAGACTGACCAATGACTGAGATCGGCACCGGAATGCAGGACGAGCACGCCCCCCGCCACACCGAGCACGGGGGCCCGGCCACCTACGAGCCCGACGCGGACGAGAAGAAGGCGATCAAGCTCGTCGAGGACATGTTTGACCGGGCGAGGAAGCACCGCGCCCAGTACGACGAGAAGTGGCTCGACTACTACCGGATGTTCCGCGGGAAGCAGTGGAAGGAGCAGCGGCCCTCCTACCGCCACTCCGAGGTCGTGAACCTCGTTTTCCGCACCATCCAATCCCTCGTCCCGATCCAGGTGGACCACAGGCCCCGCTTCGAGTTCCTCCCCCAGGAGCCTGGCGACCTGGAGCTCTCCGAGATCCTCAACGAGATGTCGGAGGCCGACTGGCAGAAGAAGGGCTGGAGTGAGCAGGAGCTCGAGGTCGTCTACGACGCCAACTTCTATGGCACCGGCCTCTCCAAGGTCGTGGTGAAAGAAGAGATGGGCCGCCCCGAGATCGTCTACGAGTCCGCCGACCCCTTCTACTGCTTCCCGGATCCCGACGCCCGCGACGTGAACAAGGACTGCGGCTTCTTCGTCTACGCCGAGCCGATGGACATCCGGAAGGTGAAGAAGCTCTACCCGGACAAGGCCCAGTGGCTCAAGGCCGACATCATGGACCTGATGAAGGGCTCCAAGACCGACCTCGCCCCGCTGAAGTTCCGCTCCGCCGCCGACAACAAGGTCATGGCCGAGGGCGGCACGCCGGACCCGTCTCAGAAGGACAAAGCCCTCCTGATCACCGCCTGGATCGCCCCCGACTTCCTCACCGATGACTACGAGGAGGTCGAGAAGAAGGGGATCGACGACGTCACGGGCGCCGAGAGGGTCGAGGGCTACGAGCAGCGCGCCAAGTACCCCAACGGGCGGAAGATCGTGACCTGCAACGGGGTGCTCCTCGAGGACAACAAAGACGGGATGGGCTACGACGACAACGAGATCCCCTTCCAGCGCTACGTGAACTACCTCCTGCCCCGGGAGTTCTGGGGCATCTCGGAGGTCGAGCAGCTCGAGGGGCCGCAGAAGATCTTCAATAAGCTCGTCAGCTTCGCGCTCGACGTCCTGACCCTCATGGGGAACCCGATCTGGAAGGTCCACGGCGCCAGTGGCGTCGACCCCGAAAGCCTCGTCAACCGCCCGGGCCTGATCGTGGAATGGGACGGCGACCCGGCGCACGAGCCGAAGCGCGAGGAGGGCGTCTCTCTTCAGCCCTACGTCCTCCAGATGGTCGACAGGATGGGCGAGTGGTTCGACTCCATCGCGGGCTCCAACGACGTCACGCGCGGCGTCCAGCCCACGGGCGTCACGGCCGCGAGCGCGATCAACTCCCTCCAGGAGGCCTCCCACACCCGCGTCCGCCAGAAGCAGCGGAACCTCGACGTCTACCTCCAGCACGTCGGCCGCCAGTGGCTCAGTCGCGTGCTCCAGTTCCGGACGGCGCCCGAGGTGTACCGCCTCACCGGCGTCGAGGGAGCGCAGAAGTACTTCAAGGCCCACGTCGAGGAGTACGACCAGGTCGACCCCCAGACCCAGCGGCCCACCGGCGAGAAGGGGCGGAAGCTGATCGTCCAGCCCTACAACTCGGAGGGCCAGATGGACCTCGACCAGCGCCAGGCCTACGAGGTGCGCGGGAAGTTCGACGTCAAGGTGTCGACCGGCTCGAGCCTGCCCTTCGCCAAGGCCGAGAAGGAGGAGAAACTCCTCAACCTCTTCCAGGCTGGGATCATCGACGAGGAGGAGGTCCTCCGCGGGGTCGAATTCCCGAACTGGGAGGCGGTCCTCCAGAGGATGCAGCAGAAGAAAATGCAGGAGGCTCAGGCCCAGCAGCAGCCTCCCGCTGGACCGCCCCCCGCCGCATGATATAATTTGGGCAGCACTCAGTAATTAATTCGACCGAATTTCGCCCGGCCTCTTCACCGTACCCTTCACCGTACTTCCCAAAAGCACAATGAAGACGTGAAGGGGCTTTTATGCCCGAGGCACCCATGCCTCCAGGCCAGCCCGCGGCTCAACCGCAGGCTCCGGCTGAAGGTGGCGGCGAAGGCGGCGGTGGCATCACCGAATTGATCGTGAGCACGGACGCGGCTCTCGCGAAACTCGCGGAGGGCGTCGGCCAAAGCCCCGCTCCCGACGAGCTCAAGGCCGGCATCGCCCAGATCTCCGAGGCCTACCGGGCCTGGGTCGAGCAGGCGCGCGCCTCGGCCGGCGGCGGCGACGCCCCACAGGGCCCCGGCGGTCCTTCGACCCCCGAGCAGGGCGGGAATCCGAACGCCCGACCCCAGACGATGGGGGGCTAACCTATGGGCGAAGCCCCCGACGACGTCGACCAGTTGCTCTCTGACATAGAAGCACCTGGCGAAGAGCGCGCCATGACGGGCCCTGCCGTCACTGAAGAAGCGCCCGCCCCCGCAGCAGAGCAGACCTGGAACGGCGAGGAGTGGGGCTTCGACCACAACGGCCGGAAGATCGTTCCGGACTCCCGCGACAAGATCAAAACCTGGATGTCCCAGGGCTACAACTACAGCCAGCGGATGGGCGAGCTCAACAAGACGCACGCCCAGCGCATGGCCGAGGCCGACGCCAAGTACAAGCCCCTGGAGCCCTACCTCGAGGTCGACGAGTACTCCAAGTCGAACCCCGAGTGGTGGGCCCACGTTCAGGAGAGCTACGCCAAGCGCTCGCAGCCCAGGAACCTTGACCCGGCTCTCGAGCCGATCATCAAGCCCCTGATGGAGCGCGTGGAGAAGGCCGAGAGCTTCATCGGCGAGCAGCAGAAGGCGAAGGCCGAAGCTGACGAGGTGAAGCGGCAAGAGAACGAACTGAAAGAGGATCAAGCCCTGGAAGGGGAGATCGAGTCGATCCGGAAGAAATATCCGAACATCGACTTGGCCTCTGTGGACGAGTCCGGAAAGCCCCTGGAACTCCGCGTGTTGGATCATGCCGCCAAGCTCGGCACGAACTCCTTCAAGGCGGCCTACCTGGATCTACTCGAGGACAAGCTCCTGGATCTCGCCAAGGCGAACGGGCGCGAGCAGATCGCCAAAGACAAGGTCACGCAGGCACGCAAGGGAGTACTTGGGCAGACCCAAGCCCCCACGAAAGGCCTGAGCCAGACCAGTGTCCGCGGCAAGTCCTATGACCAGTTGACCAGTGAGGCGCTGGCCGAGATGGGGATTTCCTAACACCAAGGGAGGCCATTCAATGGCTCTGACATACGACCAGATCTCGGCCATCACCGAGAAGAAGTTCATGCCGAAGCTCGTCGATAACGTCTTTGACTCCGACGTGCTGCTCCAGCGCGCCAAGAAGAAGGGCTGGTACAAGAAGCTCGACGGCGGCACGTCCGTCATCATGCCTCTCAGCTACGCCCAGAACACGGCGACCGGCTGGTACGCGGGAGCCGACACGCTCTCGACCACCGACAACGAGCAGATCACGGGCGCCGAGTACGCCTGGAAGCAGCTCTACGTGAACATCACGATCTCCCGCCGGGACGAGCTCGTGAACAGCGGCGACGCCCAGATCGTCAACTTCGTGAAGTCGAAGACCCAGCTCGCCGAGAAGACGATCACCGACCAGCTCCAGGACGCCCTTTACAACGCGGGCACCGACGCCAAGGCCGTCGCCGGCCTCCGTGTCATCGTCGATAGCGGGAACACGGTCGGAGGCATCGCGCAGGGGACCTATTCCTGGTGGCAGAGCCAAGAGGACTCGTCCACGACGACCCTCGCGCTCTCCGGCCTCCAGACCCTCGACACGGCGCTCACGATCAACAACGAGTCGCCCACGGTGTGGCTCGGGACGCGCGCCATCTATAACCGCTACTACGCGCTCCTCCAGCCGCAGCAGCGCTTCACGGACTCGGAGACCGCCAAGGGCGGCTTCCAGTCGCTCATGTTCAACGGCAAGCCGTTCGTCTTCGGGTCGAAAGTCCCGGCCTCGCACCTCTTCGCCCTGAACGAGAGCTACCTGACCCTCGGCGCCCACAAGGACGAGGACATGCGCTTCGAGCCCTTCCAAAAGCCCATCAATCAGAACGTCAAGGTCGCCAAGGTCTACTGGATGGGCATCTTCGGCACGGACAACTGTCGGATGCACGGCAAAATGTCGGCTCTCACCGCTTAACCACAAGGAGGCACCAATGTACGGCATCGCTCCCATTCGTCTGACAGGTGTTTCCCAGGTGACGGCCACCCTCGGGGCCAACGACCCGCAGATCGGCGACGAGGCGCAGGAGGGCTCGACCAAATACCTCTTCGTCTACAACGACTGCAACTCGAGTCTCGCGGTCGGCAACGGCGTCGTCCTGACGTCGGGCGCCACCGGCTATTCCGTCACCATCAGCTCGGTCACGGGCGACCGCATCCTCGGCGTCGTGAAGAACGCGGCCATCACCACCGGCGCCTACGGCTGGGTCGTGACCAAGGGCTTCACGTCGGTCCAGATGATGGCAGCGTCCGGCACGGCCTCGGCCGCGCAGACGCCGCTCCAGATCGCGGCCAACGGCCTCTTCGCGCCGGCCTCGAACGTCACCGGCAACGCCGGCGGCGTCCTCGGCTGGTCCCTCGCCGTCATCGCATCCTCGGCGAGCGGCGCGGCGTACATCTCCGTCTACTGAAAGGCACGGCATTGTCCAAGCGAGCGGAAATCTTCCTCGACTACCAGAACCTCATCGACGGGCCGCCGAAGCGCCCGCAGGATCTCTACGGCCAAGCGTGTACCAACGACGTGGCAACCGTGAGCGCCTGGCGGGACCGCTGGATCTCCAACATCCGGGCGAACCACAAGAAGTTCGGGTCATTCAAGGAATTCGGCATCGGCAAGCTCTGGGGGAAACATCAGTACCTCCCCGGGATCGTGGTCGGCTCCGGTCCGTCTCTCAAGGGCAACATCCTGGGGCTGAAGGAGGCGAAGGGCATCCCCGTCGTCTCCTGCCTCCACAACTTCCACTTCATGGAAGACTCCGGCATCAAGGTGGACTACTACGTCAGCCTTGATGCCGGGGACGTGGTCCTGGAAGAGGTCTCAGAGGGCGGCGCCAGGACCGCGGACGAGTACTGGGCCCTGACGAAAGACCGGACGCTTGTCGCCTATATCGGGAGCTCACCCGAGCTCTTCGCCAAGTGGCGGGGCCCGGTCTTCCTCTTCAACTGCCCCGTTCCCGACGACGTCGTGACGGCGGCCGTCGACGAGCTCGAGCATTTCCACACGCACCTCTCCACGGGCGGCAACGTCCTCGGAGCGGCCACCTACTTTGCCAAGGGCATCCTCGGCTGCGGCACGATCGCCTTCATGGGTGCCGACTTCTCGTTCTCGTACCTGAACAAGTTCCACGGCTGGGACTCCAAGTACGACAAGGACCTCGGGCTCTGCGTGCCGCTTCACGACGTCTACGGCGTCAAGGTGAAGAGCTGGCAGAGCTACGCGAACTTCAAGGCCTGGTTCGACTGGGTCTGCTCGTCGGTCCCCGGGAACTGGATCAATTGCACCGAGGGTGGGTGCCTCGGCTCCTACGCCGAAGGCAACATGGCCCAGGTGCGCCCCATGGACCTCAAGGATTTCCTCGCAATGCTCCAGATGAACGAGCACACGAGGGTCCAGTGCGAAGACCCAGCAACGACTGAACGAAAAATTCTCTTTTAAGGAGGCTCCCGTGGCTGCCTGGACCGTGACCCGCTACCCGACCGTCTTCGGCAACAAGAAGGTGGTCGGCCTCAAGATGACCGCCGTCACCGACGCCACCCAGACGGTCGAGACCGGCCTCTCGGTGATCGAGTGGATGTCCCTCGGCACCTACGGCTCGATGGCGTCCCAAACCGGCCGCTACATCTTCATCAACTCTGGGGCCGGCGGCACGGCGACGCTCGGCGTCCTCGGCTGCTCGGGCTTCGCGGTGGGCGACGACATCTACGTCACAGTCTACGGCCGCTAAAAGGAGCACCTCGTGACCTACGGACCCATCCAGGTCTTCACCGCCGGGATCGCCTCGGGCGCCTCGACGAGCTCGGCCATCGACAAGGGCACGAAGACGTTTCGGAACATGGCGCTCAACGCCGTGACCATGTCGACGGGCGCGGCCATCACGGTCCTCGGCTCCAACGACGACTCGACCTACTACGTGGTCCACGAGCGCGTCAACACGGCGCCGGTCCAGTACCAGTCGCTCACCGTGGCGACGACGACGTCGGGCGGCTGGGCCGTCACCGCGGCGCCGCCGTTCCGCTACCTGAAGTTCATCACCTCGGCAGTTGTCAGCGGTGGCGTGTCCATCACCGTCAACTTCGACGATTAGGAGACGCTCATGCCATTGGTCAAAGTCTGGAACGACAACGTCCACCCGCATACCGAGAAGTACAAGGGGGACATGATCACGATCCCCGCCGGCGGCTTCGTCGAGATGGAGTGGGAGGAGGGGATCCAGTTCAAGGGCCAGTTCACCGGCCTCGCCCCCATCGTTCCGGAGACGGGCCAGCCCGACGCCCGGAAGTTCAAGATGATCCGGGTCGATGCCCCCGCGACGCCCATCTTCAAGGATGCGCCGCTGGTGAATCACGCGACGGGCGAGCTCGCGGCCAGCCAGGCCGAGCTCAACGCCATCGTCAAGGCGTTCCGCGCCGCCAACCCCGAGCGCGCCGTCGCCGACGACGGGTCCGGCAAGACCGACCAGATCGCCGCCATGCAGGCGCAGATCGACGAGCTCAAGGCCCTGATCGTGGCCCAAGCGCCGCGGCCCGTCGGCCGGCCCAAGAAAGAGGCGTGAAATGACGCAGCCCGGTGACATCGAAGTCGTCTACCCACCGGGCGCCGTGACGCTCAAGGGCCGCTGGAACATCAAGGTCTACTCCGGCGACGTCCTGAAGCAGGAGGTCGAGGGCGACAACGTCGTCTGCACCAACGGCAAGGAGTTCCTCGCGAGCTTTCTCGGGTCGGCCGCCGCCGCCGCCGCGACGTTCACGTGCCGCTACGTGGCGATCGGCACGGATGCAACCGGCGAGGCCGCGGCCAACACCGCGCTCGGCGCCGAGACCGCGCGCGCCTCCGGGATCGTCAGCTACGTCTCGGGCGCGATCTATCAGGTGACGGCGACGTTCCCTTCGGGCACCGGGACTGGCGCCATCGTCGAATACGGGCTCCTCAGCTCGAGCGCGGCGGGGACGCTCCTCTCGAGGGACACGGAGGCCGCAGTCAACAAAGGCGCGAACGACATTTTGATCGCCACGGTGCAAATCACCGTCAGCTAACCAAAAACCCCAAGGGAGTCATGGCCACCCACGTCGTCACCATCGCCAACTCCCTGAGGGTCTTCGGCATCGCGCCGACCGACAACTGGGCGGCGTGGAACTGGAACGCCTTCCTTTGGGGTGAGGGCACTGCTGACCTCGGCATCACATTCATCAAGATGATCCAGAACTCGGTGACGCCCGACACCGCCATCGGGAAGACCTTCACCAAGATGATCGAGAACGCCATGGCGGTCGCCGCCGACATGTCGTCGGAGCGCCTCTACACAGGGAACGGCTGGGCCTACGTCTACCCCGACCGGACGACCGAGGCTGAGGGCAGAGACTTCGTCACGTGGGCCTCGGGCGCCACCGCTTCTGGCTCCTGGTCGTCCCAGGCCGTCGCCGCCACCACATGGAGCCAAGCATGACGCCGAGCGAACTCGCCGAATACGCCCGCCACCAGTACAACGCGGTCGGCGACGCCTTCT
>ERZ1292642.1324-Hain-H14-01um-R1-1324-length-11869-cov-3_pt1 | contig 11869 bp, 18 predicted proteins | sample MGYA00564403_ERZ1292642 | MGnify/ENA primary metagenome ERZ1292642 (study PRJEB36523, sample SAMEA6512643) | groundwater metagenome | collected 2019-01-09 | study: AquaDiva: Metagenomics assemblies of 32 groundwater samples | reverse complement strand
CCAGAAATGTTTCAGCTATACACACTCTAGACTCAGGATGTATACTTAATAAACCATAGGAGTATGTGATGTTGAAATGTGTTCAGCGTACCATCATCGTCTTGCTCGCCCTCACGTGGGGTGGACCATCGATATCCGCAGCAGACTATCATAAAGATCAAGCTTTTGTTGACATGGCCAAGCATGCAGTCGGACTCCTCTATTCGCAGGATGAATCTGGCGGCATGAATATGCGATGTACGGCAACCGCATTTGAAAAGATCCCACAGGGCTATCTCTTCGTGACGGCCGCACATTGCATCGGAGCAGATGATACGGACAAGGAGCGGTCTGCGAGTCCCTTCAAAATCTCCTTCTTTATCACCTTTGATGAAGCGAAGGTTGAGAAACGATTCTTCCCGGCTACTCCGGTCTGGGTAGGTTATCAGTCGCGAGGCGAGGATCTTGCGGTCTTCTCTGTTGAGACCAAGGAAGACTGGCCTACTCTCACTATCGGTGACGAGAAGTTGATTGTAGACGGCGCTCAGTATTGGAATATCGCGTCTCCGCTCGGGCTTGGTCGTCAAGTCTTCGAGGGTGTCGTCTCCAGTGTATATCTGGACCGGCCCCTCGTGCAGGGGGACATTAACTGGCAGGGGACTTTGGTTCTACAGCAGGCCGGCGTGAATGGCGGGTCCTCTGGGTCCGCGCTCATTCACAAAGAGCAGCGTGCGATTATCGGCTTCTTGGTCGGGACGGTTGGTGGTAGCACTATTATCGCCATTCCCGTATCCCGATTTACCGCAGTGAATATCGCAGTGAAGGCCGGGAAGTATAAGTGGTGGTTAGATCAACAGGACGTGAATCCTGATGGCACACCAAAGCACTAAGTAGAATCGCCGGGGTAGCTCTAAATGGCAGAGCCGATGTTTTGTAAACATCAGGTTGCTGGTTCGACTCCAGCCCCCGGCTTCCTATAGGAGGAATGATGAAATACCTACCTTGGATTCACAGAGGTATACTCCTCACTCTCATAAGTCTGGTTATAGGTGGAGTCGTCTACTTTCACACGACAGTGGACCCACTCATTACACTTGAGCGAGCGGTTCAGGCTGTTGTGTACGTAGAGACGGGATATCGCTCAGCTCCCGGGGTGCATCTGTATTGGCAGGCACAACGACTCGAACACGTGCTGTCCTTCGTGAATGGGGCAACCATTACCTACGGTCCCTTGGCTGATTCATACGGCGTTACGAATACCCAGACTCGACAGATTCACATCGACGACACCCTGTCCTGGAATGGACGTTTTGAAGTCCTCACCCATGAAGCTGGCCACCTGTTGCAGCCGGGCAGATTGAATAGCGTAGAGGCAGAAGTGTTCGCAGAAGGGGTATCGTACCTCGTTCTGCGCCACTACAAACACGACCGACTCGAACTCCATGCACACTACCTATCGTCTCGAAAGGCAGGACTGCATGTGCTGAGGGAGTTTGCGACAGACATTCGATACGCCGCGCAGATATTAACGGTGAGGTAAAATGGACCTTCGTGCTCAAAAGGTTGAAGGTCTCGTAGAGGTGGCGTTTACCGGAATGGAGTCGGTTGCTCCGTTTAGTACCGATGAAGTACTCAGTGCCTGTTTCACGTTGACACTTCGCCTCATGAAGACCGCTATGAAACTTGACCCTACTTGTCGTACTCCTCTCCAAGCTCTCGCCGAACGTCTGCTGCTGGAATGCGCGGATGAGCATTCCCTGAAGAATTAAATGATCTGAAGCCGATATGCTACTCGCAGATTACCCACAATCAAATTGGAAGGATGCCACGGATCGACATGACCGGCAATGGACGATAGGGTATTGTCCGGTGTGTAAAATATGGCGGCGCGTGCCGAAACTGAAGAACGTTCAGGACCCAACCTGTTGCATATGTAATGCGTTGTATAGGGGCGTGCCAATCGAACAGTAAATTTGGTACCATTCTCGATGGTACACATGTTTCGTGAGTGTCCCTTTAGTACGACATCGAGAGACCCGCCACGCCTCATCTACTCGTTCCTGTTTCTTACGGCGACACCATTCTCGCTGATACACGAGTCGTTCCTGACGATGTGCGCGACACCACGCTCGATTATTCGCGCGTTTATTCGCGCCATGTGTTCGATACCAGGCACGACCGGTTGCGAGTCGTTGTTCACGGTGCGTCCGGCGGTACTCTTTCTGGTACGCGGCTTTTTTCTCGCCTCGCATCACTTGACACTACCTAACGACACACAGGCCAATGCATAAAAGAACCACGTCCACGCCAGCGCCCATTGGCGATGATACGCATAGACAACGGCTGCGCCCAAATCAAGTATGGCAACCGTATAGGGAAAAAATCGCATAATCGAATATACCTATGCTTTCAATCTATTGCTCGTGGTCGTATGAGAACTCACCTGCAATGTTTCCAGGGCGGTCAAGGCTCCGTAGATGATCACATTCCTAGCAAGGTGATACTCGCCTCTACGATGATAGGCAACAATGTTGTAGGCGGTAAAAAGTGCGGCAAGAGTCATCATCATACCGTGCATGGTGGCTTTGAGGACTTCGTGTTGACCTTTACTCGTCAGCATCACCACTCCACTACATCAAACCAATACGTGTGAAAGAACGTCGTATACCACAAGATAAAGAGCACAGTGATAAACACGACTCGATGTTTGTTCACCTTCTCTTCACTCATGGCGTGCCTATTCTTCCTCATCCGGGCTATGAGGACACGTGACTTTCTCATAGGGCTTCGTGGGCACTTCATCGAGAGCTTGGTTATAGATCTCTATCTCGCCGCCCAAGGACACGAATTTCTTTGGATTGAACTTCTTCCGGGTACCGGCAACAAGAGTCACGGTAAACCCCTCAAGACTGACTGACTGTTCCCCGGTCTCCTCCCTCAACTTGCCGATAGTGGCCTTATGTTTATCGGCTGCATATTCTAACGTCTTAATATGGTCCTTCAATTCGGCGTAGGTCCGAAGCTCAGTCAGAAGTTTACGCGTAAGTACCGGAGTGAGCTTGATCTCTTTTGTCGTCGAGACCGTCGCGACCGTTGAAAATGTCGGCATAATCTCATTCCTCCGCTCATCTCTTCTGCAAATCTTATGCCTTGCGATATCTCTCCCCTGTCCACCCCTCGGCAGCGATAGGACAATTTTCTGCCCAGTCTGGTAACGTGGTTACGAGTTGTTCAAAATCCTGAACACTACCCGTTCCTATTGCGGCCTCACAGACCAACTCATCATGAACCGTCAAGATCACGTCATAAGGGGTAGGTTCAGTGTTGAGCATGGCTTCGGCCATAATATCCCTCGCAATAGCTTGAGTGATATTTTCAACTAGACTACCCCCATAGGTATACTGAGATGTCCACTTATGGGTATACGTATCGACCCCCAAAAAGGACAGACACTCCTTATAGTCGCCCCACGGCATCAGACGCGATTTCATCGCTGGAAAGGGATAGACCAGGCAGCGTTCAGATGGTAGCTGGCAATACAGGAACGTGCCTCGAATGAACCAGGTGACTCGACCAGACACAATCGGCTTTTTAGTCCTGACCGCGTCAATGGCCGCCTGTTCCTGCTCGTACCACAACTGTTTTACTTTCAAAAATTTCTGACGATATGTGTCAACAACCTGTTGGGCGAAGTCTTCATCAATCGTGATGCCGTATGATGCACAGGTAGAGGTAAACTTGGATGCACCCATCTGATAGCCGCATCCCAACACTGCAACTTTGCCTAAGGCTCGCTCTACTTTATCTTCTGGCGTAATGAGTCTCTTGTAAATATCCATTGCCATCGAGCAATAGATATCTTCACCATTTCGAAACATGTTGAGTGCATCTTGATCATCCGCCAACCACAGCACGACACGTGCCTCAATCGCAACATAATCGGCACAGTACAGAGTTTTTCCTTTGCCGGCAGTGATTGTACTGCGCAACCCATTCGACAGAGCCTCCATCACACCAGTATATTTCTCGGTAATCTCCTGACGATTACTCTTCTTCAACGTCGCCCACAACTCATCAACAGTATCAGTCTTCTTCAAAGTGCCTTTGGGAAAGTTGTGTGGTTGTACACCTTTGCCGCTCCACCGTCCAGTGGTAGCGCCATAGTATAAAAGACCCCCTCGTACTCGACCTCGACCATCCATCCAATCCTGCATGGCCTGATATTTAGCAGTCGAAGACCTTCCGAGGGATCTAAGGATTTCAATAGCTCGGTGTGCAGGAGGGTCCAGGATGGCAAGTCCAAAATACTGAAGGGCATGATCTAATGTCTCCTTACGTGTATCGTGCAGCTCCACACCGCGCTCCCTAAGCCATTTCAGGAGACGCACCCGTTGAGTTGCGCGTTTTACGGTCCGATTCGTTAACAGGGTTAACTCTTGATTTAGTAAAACTGTTTCCCGGTGGAGAAGTTGTTTCGCGGTCGAGACGGCCCGCTTGTCGATGTGAAAACCACGCAGATTGATGCAGAGGTCCATACGAAAGATTTCAGTCTCTTGTGTGTTCAAATCTGGTAATGCCTCTGATAGCGCTTCTTCCGCACGTATGTCCTGGCGACAATACTGGATAAGGCGCTCCAACATCTCACGACTTTCATGCCAGAGATACTTCGGCGGTGTCTCGCCTGTTTTCTGCCACAATTCGCGTTCTTTCTTACGCGATTTGCGTGGTTTCGACATCTTGAGCATGAGCGTATGCCCCTCGATATCCTTCTGAATAGGAAGTTTTAATGCCGCTCCAGCGTCTTCTAAGCCTCGCGGTAGCGCATGACTCGCTGCCTTCGCCGCCGAACATCGCCACTGTTTAATAGGAATGGCCAACCAACCGTATTGAACACTGAGAATATTCGTCCAAATACAGTATTCAAAAAAACTATGGTGTGCTTCTATGAGTCCGCCAGATTCAATCCATTCAAATAGTTCAATCAGAGAGTCACTATCGAATCGCTCTGGTTGATCGAGAAAGGCAGGATGCCATACTTCCGTACGACCTGATATCCACGAAGGTAGACGGTATACCAGACAGAGGATTTGAGTACTCGGATGAATAGAATAGCGCCAGACGCCATGTTTTTTGAGATTGCAGGCGCTACGTGTTTCAAAGTCACACGTCGCCTTGGGGGCGTTAGCGTTCACAATAATGACCGATAACCCAGAACACGACCAGAATAATGACAAAGCTCAGTATTATCATTGCGGCCAGCGTCAGGGTCGCGACTATGGGAATCATGAGCATCTGCCATAGTAAGGTCATCATCGTCAAGTTTTTCCGCCACAAAACTGGACAATCTGTTCAGCCACCTTCACACCAATTCGTTTCGTCTTCCCCCGCACTCCTATCACCTCAATCCCCGCCCACTCCTCCACGCCAGCATGTGTCGCCCGGCGTAAATTGGCCTGAAAGTGTTTCTCGACAGCAAGCGATGACCGTAATCCTATTCCGGGGTATCGCTGGATCGCGTCTCGAAAGTCGCTTATAGGGATGAACAGTGGCGTCGTATGTGCTCGAAGATGCGACGTATGAGCATCCAAAGGACGGTCGTGCCACCAGTGATATACATCAACAATGAATTGAAGACTATCATGACGAGTATTACAATATCGGACATAGAAGCCTCCACATAATTCAAGCGTCAACACTTGCTTCTGCATTTCTGATGCCGTAATGCGGCCTTCAAGGGGTTTCCACGCCCACCTCTTGCGCGAATTCAGATAGTAGGTTTCAACGACCCCATCAGACCCGGTTCGCCACCGGCCTTCAATCAGCAGCCACGCATAGTCATACGCACCGTCAGGACCGAGCATACGATTGCGCTGTTCGTTGAGCCGGCCGGATCGTAGTGAGGCTACGAGATCACTGAGTGTCTTAAACTCAATACCAATATTCAGTAGTGTACCCGCTTCGCCCTTCCCTTCAAACGCCAGATCGCCACTGTCCATTCTTACGGATTCGACCGGGAGACCTACCCGGGTAAGAGGAGCCACGAGATACTCCGACCCCTCGCGATTATCGATAAAAATCACACCCAATCCTGTTCACTCGAATCGGGGAACACGAGCATCGCGAACTCGGGGAACGTCACGTAGGGGATCGATTGATTCTGAATATCTCTCCCGCCAGGACCACGACTTTTACCGATATTGAGGATAAAATTTCCTTCCTCGTCAACGGTATGTTCAATATTGATATGTACTAGTTCTTCAATCTCTCGCATGCCTCTACGTTTTCGAGTATCTGTTTTCTTTCCTGTGAGCTTCCCACTATTACTCACCTTTGTGCCCCAGATATCCATCATGCCTTGAATAAGGCCGAAATTCACCTCTGTATCTTTTGCAAGATTAATCAGATGTCGATATCGTTGATCAAGAGCGTAATAATTATTGGCAGAATCGCTTGGTGCTCCAAACTCCGCGTACTTAAAAATCTCATACACATTCGTTTCTTTATCCCACACCACGGTACGGGCATGTTCGAGGGCATGTTTAAAGTCTTCTTCGAACGTATCCCGTATCTCTATCGCTTCCTCCTGCGCCATAATTCCGACCATTGGGTCATACTCCACAACATAGATGTCCTTTGTCTGCCCTGTTTCCTTATAGAGAGTATTCAAGAATACATCCACGACCCCTTCAAGGCCCTTATCGGTCGATTGGATCACAATAGGGGCGGGAGCCGTTAACCAGAAACTTGTTTTCAGCCGTCCAACTTCCCCAAAGCTTGCCGCGATGATACGCTGTTTGAATGAGCCGTTTGCTTTCTGATATCGACTCCAAGGATTAGACAGAGACTCCCCAATAGGTTTTGCCATCAGTTCCTCCACCACGACATAACAATTGTGCTAAGTATCCTCACTGCAAGATATAAACCAGCACCGAATGCAAGTAGTTTCAATTGTCTCTCACTCACAACAGCCCTTTTGAGACTGCATGGTTAATAATCATCTGATAATTCTCCTGTAGCTCTATCGGAGAAAAATCAATATCCCACACCTTAAACTCCGGATCTCGATTACCCCGGTAATTCCCATTCATAAACAGCACATAAAACCGAGCACCCGTCATCTCAGCCCAATAGCAATAGAGTTTGACTTGTACAATCCACTTATCAAACTTCGGATCGGTGAGATCCGTCTGACTACTCATCCAGGTAGCCTTGATTTCTCCGATTCGAGGTATACCATTAACAACAAATAAATCTGGACTATAAGCAATACCCTCTTCAGACATGAGCTCACCGGGGCGTTCTGCGAGAATACCTTGGCGAACGAAGACTCGCTCAAGCCACGCTTCCCACGCTAACCCTATAGCCATCTTGAGAGTGTTCGGTGTGCCGTCTTTGATGTAGCGGGTGGGTTCTAAGTCGGAAAATAGATCGCCGTAAATCTGACTCGCATGAAGGCCGGTGGACCGCACAAGGTCAGAGGCAAGAAGATCAAGACCGTGTTCTACAGGGATAATCTCCATTAACAGTATCCAACTAGTCCAACTTCACCAGTCAATCGATATTGTCGAATAGTCCATCGCATCTCAGAAGATCCCATACATTTTTCTATTCCTTCTAGCACTTGACGTAAACTTATATCCCGATGATCGTATGGACAGTCCTCACCATCATGAATGCCAGTCCACCAGTCGCCATCCTGCCAGACTTTCGCATCAGCACTCATACGCTTTCTCCTAGAAAAAGAGGGATTATTGGCGAGTCATCACCTAGCGGTCCCGGCGGGTCATTACCTAGCTGCCAGCGGCCCCACCACTGCCCATTTTGTACCCCCTGACGATTTAACTCAGGGAATTGAGTACTCGCCAATATATCGTCATTTAGTTCTGTGTTCTATTGAATGGATTCGGCGGCAGCATGGTCGCTGGCTGTATCAAGCTCTGCTTCTGCTTATAGTGTTCTATCAATGTCTCAAATCCGGCAAGCAGCAGACCGTAGACCACGAGCTTATTCTCCAATGGTCCTGATACGCCCAACTGACCAGCGTCGTCAACGAGAATCTTGAGTTCAAGTGCCATTATGTCCCCCTACGGTATAGTGGCTCTCGGATCTGTGTCTGGGCGACTTACGACTACCGACAGGTAGTGGCGCTGCGACCGGCGACAATCCGAGAGCCAACTTGACGTACTACACTCGGCAATATATGGGCCGAATCTCCACGGCTCGGCTCCTACACCGTCACGCAGGATCACCGTCAGATGACCCCGGAGAGGTTATGCCACGGCTTCAATCAACTGCTTAGCCGTGTTGTAGACGATAAACCCGTCTTCCTGCAATGCCGTCAAATTCTCCGGCTTTGACAAGAACGCGCGCACACTGTCGCGAAGTTCGGGCTGTCCCTTAATGGTCAGGAGCACCTTCATGCCGGCAGCTTTCACGCCGATACTGCCACCATTCGCCTCCAGAATCGCCAGAAGGGTCTCGGCGGCCTTTTCTTTAATCTCATCAACGGGAGCCGTAGCCGTCTTCCCCTTCGTGGCGACGGCCTTCACTGCAGACTTCGCTGCGGGCTTTGCAGCCTTCCCATTACTCTTAGTCGCCGGCTGAGCCAACTCATACACTTCCTCAACCACAAGACTCTGCCGGGCGTAGTCCTTGCCGTCCGTCCCCTTACGCTTTTCGGGAGCGCCTAGCTTCTTAATGTTCGCTAGCTCTTGTGCGCTGTATGCCTGCTGGACGAGCCTCACTCTCGATCCGATGATCGGCTCATAGTTATACACTCCCTCTGCGTACTCTTCTGATTCTGCCCCCTGACTGGCTGCCGCCTCCCAGGATTGAATGAACTTACCCCACGCAGACGACCCACCCAACGCCGCATCCTCATTCGGAGTCAGTGTATGTCCTTCATCAGAGACATCCCACTCGTCGAAATTCTTCGCCACCCGTAAGGTCGCGGTCGTATCCTCCGTTGCCCCATCCACGCGCACAGACAGGAGCACATTCAGACTGTGCGGTTTATCAACGGACTTGCCTTTCAGATCCGTCATTTTGCCAGCGACGTAGGGCTTGCCAGCGAAGCCATCCGTGAATTCGTACCCCGTGATGACGGCGTCCACCCCATTCAGGAAGCCCCCCCCCTTCTTGAAACTACTCTGTCGTGCCATTACACACTCTCCCTTTCATTAATCGCGATAGCGGCATTCGCCCACATGACGGCCTGTTGCACATTCGTGAGCGCGACGGATTGTTCTCGTGACGTGGGAGTCAATTCCGTAATCACTCGGGCAAACTGTTTCGCAGCGTCTCGAAGCGTCACATAACGCTCTGGCTGAGTGCCGAACGGAGGATGATACACATACACGGTATCAAGGTTTATAGAACTCATCCCTATTGCTCCTGTTCCTTGTTGATTATTTCCGTCGCTATCAGGATCGATTGCACGTCGAGTACCACTAAAACGGCCATCATGAGGAATGACAGCAAGAATGATGCCGTCTAGAGGCCCCGGCTCCCGCTCCAGCTCCAGCTCCAGCTCCAGCTCCAACTCCCGCTCCTGCTCCCGCTCCAGCTCCAGCTCCCGCTCCCGCTCCTGCTCCCGCTCCAGCTCCCGCTCCCGCTCCAGCTCCAAAATCGTCGCCATTTCTGTTTTTGTGATCGAATCATCATCTACTTCACTTTTCCAAAGCTCTCGATTGCAGATTGCATGACATACAACTGATTAGGCAAGGGTTGAGCGTCCTTCCATTTAGAATCCGTAAAAGGACCAGTTTCATACACAACGGAGGGATTTTTCAACAGCACGCATGTCGCATTCACACCAACGAGCTGTCCCGTATAGATGTAATTTAAGCAGAACAGGGTGACAATTTCTCCTAACAAGGCTTCGAGTCCTTCTCCGGCTACGTCTTCAACAAGTTTTCGCATCATTCCTCTCCTATTGTTTCCATTATCTATGCAGGCGTACTACAACTGTTGTGCCAATCCTGGCACGCCCGTCACCAGTGTCATATGACGTTTTGCTCGGGTTGTTGCCACATAATCGATATTTTGTTCTTCTTGTGTCACGCCACGCCGATACAAACTCTCCTGCAAAATATAGACCCGTTCTGCCTCCAATCCTTTCGCTTTATGAACCGAGCTACACATAATCTGGCCCGCTTCAGGATCGTCAACAAAGAGCCAATCGATTCGATTGACAAGATCCGGCACGTCTTCAGCCTCTTTAGCCAAGGCTCGAATCATGCTTGCTTGATCTCGACAACGGTCAACCAAGTCCGGCTGACCATGAGACAGGTAGCGAGTAACCATCTTGCTTTCCCACTCCTCAAGCCGTGTAAGAACCGCTGTTATTGACGTAGAGTCATTGATGTTCAGTTTCTTCAATACCGCCTGAATCCCCGTTCCAATATCTCGTCCAGCCATTCTGGCACGCTTTTTGCGTTTCAGTAATTGTAGCGTAATTGATACAAGTGGCGCGTTTAGTCGTGAAAGGATGAACTGACCCGGCTGTGCTAGCTCCAGAAGCTCCTGGTAGTCACAGGAATCAATCGTACCTTCAGGGTTGCCCTCTGCCGCTTGAATGTCAGGAACGAGCACCTGAGCCCTCCTGACGATGCTACGGGCACAACGGTATGTGATCGTGAGTGGGAGTTCTGCTGCACCAAGCTCAGTCTTTAATCGGTCTAACGAACCACTATCTGCCATCCTAAAGCCGTAAATGGCTTGTTTATCATCACCTACGAGACAAATACGCCCCTTACAGAGTCGTTGAGCAATCGTAAGCTGAGCCCGGGTCATATCTTGGGCCTCATCCACGACGACAAGATCATATTCAGGCGAAAGGAGATTATGGACAAGTGGCAGGTAGATCATGTCTGCAAAATCTATACCAACGTGTCTGGGGGGTACTTCATGAGCGGCTTGGGCCATCGCCGCATGAGCGAGCTGCACAACATATTCCAGTGGATAGCGTTCCCACCCCTCATCCGGTTCCAAGTTAAAAAATAAGGCGAGCCGGGTTAATACTTCAGGAGTCGCCCCCGTTGGACATATCTCTCGGGCCTTTGTATGGAGCAGCGTGATCAAGCGTCTAATCGGCTTCGGGGTATCCTTTGCGCAGACCGTATCCGTTAAGTACTCGCCCCGAACTGACCCTTCAGCAACCCTAAGATAGGGCCATTGACGACGAATCGCGGCAAACCCCTTCGCATGGATCGTTGTCGCCTCGGCTGCGGGATTCGTGATTCGCGAATTGAGAACGGTCGCAATCGCCTTATTAAACGCACACACCCATATAGAAGATTCAGGGGCTCGGTTGACGCCTTCGATAATAATTGTAGTTTTGCCCGTTCCTGCACGCGCTCGCACAATAAGATGTAAAGGTACGCCCAAAGCTCCCGTGCCGGTATTGATTGTTCGAAGAGCGGGGCGAGAAAACCATTCAAAAATATCCTGTTGTTGCGCTGACCAATTCCTCACAAGATTTGCTTGTAAGGACACAACAGAATCCGCTTCTCTCTTAAATACACTGTGTCGTGCCATTACCCAGTCCTCCCTTCAGCTAACGCCTCAAACACTTCTTTCACTGGCACTCGAATCGTTCGTGTACCATATTTGAACACGACACTGCCCCACTGATTCAGGTCCACCGTGAGCTGCCCCTCACTTGCCTTCAGTGCATCAAGTTTGCCAAGAGACATTCCGATACCCAATAAGACAGCATTTCGCAAACTTTCACGACGTGTCATACATGCCTCCATGTTTTGTAGTCAACCGCATCCTTGATGACTGAGTTGTGAACACCAAACAGCTTTCCTAATGCGACAGCGCCTCTTTCTCGATCACTCTTTCTATAAGATTCATCGTTCCTCCTCTGGCTGTAATGAGATGAGTA
>ERZ1292642.1323-Hain-H14-01um-R1-1323-length-11872-cov-5_pt1 | contig 11872 bp, 19 predicted proteins | sample MGYA00564403_ERZ1292642 | MGnify/ENA primary metagenome ERZ1292642 (study PRJEB36523, sample SAMEA6512643) | groundwater metagenome | collected 2019-01-09 | study: AquaDiva: Metagenomics assemblies of 32 groundwater samples | reverse complement strand
GGGTGCTTTATTTTTGTGAGTCTTGTGCGGATTTAATTTATACGTTTATAGAAGAGCGAAAAGAAAATAAATTGAGTGCTGTTAAATAGTTTATAATTTAATAGGAGGAATATTGATTATGTGTAAATGTAACTGCTGTAAATGTTGTGATTGCAATCAAAAAAAGGAAGTTGTAAATCATGTTTGTATTCCAGCATATGGGTCTACTGCTCCTTATTGCGTAATATGTGGAAAACCAATGTGGTCTAGTCCTATTGGTTATACTGGAACTGCTATTTTTCAACCCTATGTAACCACTTCTGATCCAATTTTATTCAATTCTTATTCCACCTAATGGTTTTAGCATTCAGCATATAACGGATATTCAGTTAAATGACTTCACCATTTTTTGCCAATTTTTTCCTTGGGTTAATATAAATAAAGAGACTTTTCTCAATATTAAAGAAAAAGTAAAAGAGTTTCATGGGGCTGTGTATAAAACTCGTTACCGAAAAGAAAATAAGTTAGTATAAAAAGGGGGTGATAAAAAGATGGCATTAAAACAGTCTCAAATTAAAAAATTGGTTTTAGAAGCTATTATTAAAGGTATACAGCGCAATGGAGAACGAATTTTCTCCCAGTCGCAGCAAACTGAGGCGTGTTTTGTGCCTGTTTGAAGGTGGACACAGGTATGTTAAAACGCAGTGGCTATGTTGAAAATCTGCGAAATGGAGTCTCGCTGGCATACATCGCAAGCTATAGCGCTGATGTCGAATATGGCAAAGAAGCAAAACCAGTAGAAGGTACATTTACATATCACATTCCAGAGCACAGAAGAAGAAATTCAAATGGTAGTATTTCGATTGTTAAGGCACACGATGTAACCTATGTTAATAGAAAAGTAATTCGATTTAGACCCAAATATAGTAAATTTGAACGAGGAGCACCTATTACTAGGGTAATTTCTGTTGAGGCGGCGACTAAAGGACAAAGATTTTTGGGTCGAGCATTAGATCAGGAGATTCAAAAAATGCCAGAAGACATAGAATTCTATTTGAAACAATTAGAAACACGATAAAGGGAGGGAAATATAGAGTATAATATAAAATGAATGGCTTTAAGCCTAGAGGAGGAAACCCCCAGAAAGAAGGAAAGGAAGGATTTATGTAAGATGGATTTTAGATTAAATGGAGGAAAACAAAAGAAATGGAAAAAGAATCTGCAGCCCAAGTAGAAATTTTATCAAGAAAGTTTTCTAGATTGGTTAATACTACTTTAAGATTCATAGAAGCTTCTTTGCCAGAAAGTAATCAGTTGGTCCAATTAAAGAGGCTGGTACAAAATTCTATTTATGATACTAGGAATGATCTTGGCAGGGAGTTATTCAATTATGAATTCCCAGAACGTAAAAAGTTAGTTAATAAAGAATAGAATATAGGAGAACAAAAAATACGATGTTAGGTAAGTTTGCAGGATTAAGATTGCCAAGTGATACAGAGAATACAAGTCAATGGGGTGTTTATGAGGAGCTAGCTAAGAACAGAGTTTTATTTCTATATGGGCCAATTATTGGGTATGGAATGAGGCAAGATTTTTTCGGCCCTCAAGCTATTACGGATACTTTATTGCTCTTGGAAAAAAGGGATTCATTCAGTCCAATATGGTTAATTATTGATAGTGTGGGTGGAAGTATTCCAGACGGACTAATGTTATATGATGCAATAAAAACAACTAGGGCTCCAGTTTATACTGTAGGCAGAAATTGCTATAGTATGGCGACATTGATTTTAGCAGCGGGGACTTTAGGCCATAGATTTGTTTATCCAAATTCTGCTGTAATGTTGCATCTTCCTATGGGGAGCATAGGAGGAGATGCAGAAGACATGGACATTCAAAATAAAGAAATGCAGAAGACCAAATTATTACTTGTGGATTTATTGTTAGAGTGTGGGGTGAAAAAGGATAAGAAAAGTATTCTAAAAGATATAAATAGAAATTATTGGATGAATGCAGACGAGACAATAATGTATGGGCTCGCAGACAATAAGATTGTGAAGGGAGCTTTAAGCTGGTAATACGTTGTATTTGTGGTTTATCTGCAATGTCTACAATAAGGGAATGCAAATGCAAACGAGCTAGAACAATAAATTCAGAGCAATTGTGGGAGTTAGAAAAAAGAATTAAATTATTTGGGACTGAAAATTCATGGATACAATTTGAATTAAGTAAGCTGGGTTTAAAATATGATTTATCTAGCATGTCAGAATTGTAAATACAGAGGTCATATTTCTACTTGGATAAGGTCTACCAGAGCCATTATGGAATGTCCTGTTTGTAAGTCAACAAAGTATCTGGAGGAATAATGCCTGGCCCCTTTCAATTTCTTAGAATTTATCGAAATCTAGCCACCAGAGCACCATTATTTGGCAGCGAGACAGAGGATTTATATTTTGATTTGAAAGATCGTGTTAACGGTCTGGATTTTCTAGAGAAATCTTTTGCTTCCCCCTCTCCTGATAACTTGGATATTTTGCTAGCCATTGACTCTGTGGCGCATGCTATTCATCAAAAGGGAAATTCAATTTTACAGCATGTTTATCCTGGTACAGATTTGGAATTCTTTAAGAAAGAATTAGATCAACTTGCAGGCTTAGAGAAAGAAAATGAAATAAGACAATTCAATCGTGGATATTTTACAACATTATTGTCTAAAGATGGTTTATTATTATTAGAAAAACAGGCAGGTAGAACTACAAAAGACGACATAACAGAAGCCATTGAGTTATACAAAAAATTATTTAAGGCTGGAATGGCTTCTCCTGCTGAAATTTTAACATTAGCTCGTTATTACGAGCCTCAAGATTCTGTGTATAAACAGGAAGTAACTAAAAGACATTTAGATGATGATGAAGTAGAACCTCTTGTCGTGGGAGGACCAGCGTCTGTAGAGATGATAGATAAACAAGGACACTTGATTACATCAGAAGCATTGAAAAAGGCTTTTGATAAATTTATGCTAGGATATCCCCGCACGAACAATATAAGTGTGTTTCATTGCTTGCATCCAGATACCAAAGTATTGGTGCAAAATAAAACGCTCGAATATATAAAAATTTCAGATGTTAAGATTGGACAGAAAGTATTAACTCACACAGGAACAATGCAGGAAGTAAAACAAGTTATGTCTCATGACAATGAAGATGAGTATCTTATGAAATTAACTTTAAAAAACAATGAAGTAATTAGAATAACATCTGAGCATACAGTCTTAACAAAAAGTGGATGGAAAATGGCACAAGATCTCAATACACAGGATGTGTTGTTAACTGTAGCCCCGCTTTTCCTTCAGAAAGGAATAGTGAATTCTGCTAATGGTAAAAGAGGAAAGACATTAGAAGAATATTATGGAATTGCGACAGCTAACAAAATAAAACAATCTATTAGTACGAAAAATGCTGGGAGACCTAGCAAGTTTAAAGGAAAGCCAAATATTGTTGTTAAGGGAAAAACAATGGCTGAAATTATGGGTAGCGAAGAAAAAGCAAAAGAACGGGCATTAAAAATTTCCTTGCATAATAAAGGAAAAATAAAGAATTTATCTTCTGGCAAACATAATTCTCATTTAAGAAAGGGGAAAACTTGGGCTGAGGTTTATGGGGAGGAGAAAGCAAGGAGAAAAAATGAAAAGCACATATTAGCAGCATTGGGCAACAAAAATCCAAATTGGAAGGGCGGATTGTCTTTCCTTCCTTATGCCAGTGGATTTAACAAAATTACTAAAACTTTGGTCAGGGAAAGAGATAATTATATTTGTCAAAGGTGTGGCAAAACAGAAAGTGAAGAGTTACAGCAGTATAGACGCAAATTATCTATACATCATATAGATTATGATAAGTTAAATTGTAATGTTGTTAATCTGATTGCTTTATGCGACAGATGCAATAGTTTAGTTAATACAGACAGAGCCAGATGGACGCAATATTTTCAAGAAAAAATAGTTGGAATGATACAAAATGGTATGCAAATAGTATCTATTGAAAAAGAGGATTACAAAGGAAAGGTATATAATCTGGAAATAGAAAATATATCTTCTTATGTTGGAAAAGGAATAATTTTTCATAATAGCGATGTTCAAGCTGCGTGGGCTATGCCAGCATATATAAACAAAACCGGAGAGATATTCAAGTCAGAAGTTGATGATAAAGGATTATGGGTTGTTTCTGAAATTCGGGGAGACACAAAAATAGCAAAAAAGGTTCAAGATGAAATTAAGAATGGTACAATTAAAAGCTATTCAATAGCTGGTAGTGCCACAAAAACACAGATTATGCAAAAAGGGGCTAGAATTTTTACGCAAGTAGATGAGCTTGAGCTCCAGGAAATAGCTTTGTGCATTGGAAAATTTGAAAAAGTTTGGACGAAAAATGGATTAATGGAAATTAACACCATAAAGAAGGGAGATTTAGTTCTTACTCATAAACTAAATTGGAAACCGGTAACACAAGTTTTAAAAAGATCTTATAATGGCAATATTCTAAAAATAACAACAGAAACTGGAAGTGTTTTGATAACAGACGAGCATCCAATAAGACTTTTAACAGAAAAAAGCGATAAAACTTGTCATTATCGATGGGTTAATGCTGATACTTTGAAAGTAGGGGACATTGTTTCCTCGCATATTCAGACAGCTCAATGTGTAGTATGTAATGCCCCCATTTTCAATAGAAAAGATAAATATTGCAATAGGGATTGTTTGGCTCTTTTGCCAAATAGAAAAGGTAAAACTATCGCATCTGGAGATTCGGGTGCAATAAGTCACTCTTTCAAAACGACAGGCATTACTAAAAAAGACAATCCTAGATTGAAAGGTGGGCGTGAATCTTGGAAGCCAGAAAGTCATGAGAAACAGCGTTTAGCTGTTACAAGTTTAGAATTTCGTGAAAAACGATCTCAAATCCAAAAGGCTTTATGCCAAAATGAGCATTTTAGACAGACCGTTTTATTTCCTGCAAGACGAAAAGCAGCACTTACAAAACTTCATAATCTGGGTGATGAAAAGTATCGGTTACTTATGAAACGAATGATGTTAAAAACATTATACAGGAGAGGACAAACTATTAGCAATGAAGAGAAGCAATTAAACAATATTTTGCAATCTGAGTTTTCTAACCAATGGAAATTTGTAGGGGATTGGTCATTTAATATAGGAACCAAATGTCCGGATTTTATTTCCTGCCAGGGGAAAAAAGTAATTGAATTGTGGGGAAATTATTGGCATCGTAATGATAATCCAAGAGACAGGATTGAGTATTTCAAACAATATGGATATGATTGTCTTATAATTTGGGCACACGAATTAAGAGATGTTTTTGCACTAAAGAATAAAATTGCAGAATTTGTTAATAACAAATTTGCAAAAGTGATCGCGGTAGAAAAGGTATTTTATAGTGGAGACTTATATAATCTTGAAGTAGATGAGGACAATAGTTATGTTACTGAAGCAGCGGTAGTACATAATTGCGAGAAGGGCGTTAACCAGGGTGCAATGTTTGATATTTTGAAATCAGAGCCAAAAGAAATATCTCAAACAGATTTTAATTCTTTGTTATCTTTAATGGCAGAAAATTCGCTGTCTATTGATGGTTTTGCTGTTGGTATAATGAAAGGTGATGTTAATAAGATAATATTATATGCAGATAGTAGAAACGAAATAACAGAAGCAATAGTATTAAAGTTATCAAAGCAATTGCCTTTGGGCACTATAATAGAGTTAAAGACCAAGGAATTAGCAGGAGATACTATTCCTATATACAAAATGGAGTTGGTTCCAATTGGAAAAAACATTTAGGAGGCAAAACAAATGTCAAAAGATATAAAGAAAGCTCCGCTGAATTTTCCACCGAAACCTAATTTGAAGTGGAATCCAATTAAACATAGGTGGGTGAAAATGACTACGGAAGATTATAAATCTGAAGCGAAACATATAGGGCGACAGGACCCTGAAGCCAAAGAGTGGCAGAGACAGAATCCTTTAAGAAAATCTAGTTTATATTTATTGAAGGCTTGGGTTGAAGAACAACCAGATTATAAAGAGAGAAAAAAGCTTCATAGAAAATTATTAGACGATTATGGTTTTCCACCAGATGGAAAAGAATCAATAGAGGATAAATTAGATGAACAAAAGCATTCTGGTCCTTGGAGTGTAAATCAAAGTGCGGTAGGATTCAAAAATAAGAAAAAGAATGTTAAAGAATAATAAGTATATAAGGAATGTGACTGAGATTCGAAAAGGCATTGAACAGAGAGCCACTTCTGTCTGGGCAGACAAGCCAATTATAATTGGCCCGGACGGTTTGCTCCTTGAGATCGAGCAGAGACTTCGGCATTTGGCTAGCCTCCAGACTAACTGGGACAGCTATGGCGCATCTCCGGTGGGCCGCGTCGCGTTGGGAAAAACGAGGAAACTGTTATTGTACCTTTACTCGCTCAACCTACCCTCCCTGCCAGCAGCATTCATTGCTCCCGATCCAGAAGGTGGAATTGGCATAGAATGGGATTTTGGACTCGGCAGGGAAGTGTTGCTGACGATTTCTGCCGAGGGTCAGTTGACCTACGTTCTGGATATGGGTCGGAAACGTGGTGAGCAAGAGTCTCCTCTGCAGTTAATTAACAGTCTTCATTCCTATATCGAGGCCAGCAACGCCAATATTCTGGTCAAGATGATAGATATCTTCAAAGCCGTATAATACAAAGGAGAAAGATTTTATGCTAGATTTGGTTAGAGGACTGGTAAGACCCACATTAACTTGGTTGGGATTTATTAGTTTACCTGTATTTTTAGTTTTGAAAATACCAATTCCGGATTGGTATCAAATTATGGTAGTTAGTATGATAACATTCTGGTTTGTAGATCGTAAAAATGGACATGAAAATAGTAATGGTGTCGCTCCTGGAGCTCCAAAGCCATAAATAATTATGTCAGCTAAACAATCCTTCGACAATCAGCATGTACCATTGCATCAATTATGGCCAGGTAATTGCTGTCTTTGCAATTGTGAAGAGCGTATCAAAAAATTGGAAGAAGAGAATATAAAATTGAAAAATATTTTAGAAACTACTCACACACGCGATTATAAACCTACTCTTTAGGAAGGAGAAAGAGATGGCAGAGCACATAGCAGCCGAAGGTTTCCTTCCTGGTGAATTCATCACCGAGGAGCTAGATGAACGGGGTTGGAACCAACTAGACTTCGCTGAAATCATAGGCAAGACACCCGGGATGGTGAATGAACTTATCAAGGGTAAGCGGAAGGTGACGCCTGAAATCGCAGAGAGGCTGTCAGCAGCGTTCGGTACGAGTGCCGAGTATTGGACAAACCTAGAAACAGCATATCAGTATTGGTTGCTCCGCAGTCAACCAGACTGTCCGCTAATACCACAGCGGAAGGCTGTGACCGCGAAGTCGTGTTCCCGTTTCTTGCCTGGCTTCTTCGGCATAGCATCTTCATAATGCCATATCGCTCAAGCATCCGTCAAGCGCCCCTCGGCTGAAACTGATACACTACCACTCTTTGCGATTAGTTTCTTTTGAAATCTAGATTTTATATAATATAGTTATGAAGAAACATAGTAGAAGACTTAAACTTGCTAAAGTAACTGGCAAAAGAAAGGCTAGGATTATAGTAGAAAAAATTATACAGCAAGAAAAGAAGATGGTTAGATTAGGCGGTATGCCCGCTTGTAGTGGCTGTGGAGAAGATATTTTCGTTGTAATGCCATATATAACTGGAGCAGATTTTAGAAGGGAAAATGGGGCAGCACATGGATCAGGAGCATGTATTACTGAGGAAGATTGGATAAGTAAGGCCAGAGCATTACAAGTTAAATATGCAGATATCGGAAAATATTATTCTTCTTCGACCGATGTAGCTACTGTTTATAATCCAAAGCGTTTTAAAATCCAGGAAAAAACGATCACTATCGGTCACAAACGAGCCAAGGTTGTTTTCAAGAAACTTGATAAAAAATTGTGGCAAGCAGAATATAATGATAAAACAATAACTGCTAAAACCCGTGGGGAATTGGTAAAAAGATTAAGGGAAATTAAAGTATAATAACGATATTGATTGGCGGTGTCTTATGGAACGTGTTTTAAAATTTAATGTTCATGAATTGTTAAAATTAGAAGAGTGCCTTGCGCCCTCTGAGATAACTGCAATAGGAGCCGGAGTCTCTTTAGAACAGATACCTTTTGACATTCCAGACAATGTTTTGGTGCTAAAAATAGCAGAAGGACTGTCTAGAGCTTTGGACTTACCTGTTAAAAATACCATTAATAATACTGAAGTGTCTATTGTTTTAACTGACCACGAATGCTGGATTTTCAGAGAGAGAGTAGATATTTTTGTTCAAATTAGTGGTATTAATGTTGGCCTTACTATAAAAATGAAAATATATGAAGCTCTTCTTTCTATGGATTTAGAGCGAGCAGCATCAGAGCTTCTGAATACGGTAAATTTAAAAGAGGGAAAAATTGTAGAACGAAATAATTTTACTCTGGAGGAAATAAAAAATGTTGTGGAAAAACAAGAAAGCTCAACCAATAGTCAAACCGAGGGTGACACCGAAAATAACACCAAACCCAAAACCACAAGAAAAACCAGAAAAAAGATTCAGTCCATACCGAGTTTGCCCAGATCAGATCCAGAGAACAGTTAGAACTATAGAGCCATTATTTCCATGAGTCCGGATAGTCCTGAGAGCAGTTCCGAGAAGGGGTTTGTTTTCAAATTTCCTAGGAGAACTTATTCAGCATATTCTTGGGAAGACTATGAATATAATTCTTTATCTGTTTTTGTATTAGAAATACGAGAAATTTTGCAGGAGTGGTTTCTAGCGATAGAGGAAAGAGAAGAAGAAAAACGACAGCCAGACCCATTGTTTCCTCAAATTTTTCTTCCAGAGAAAGTCAATGCTATTATTGAAATGTTAGACAAACAATTTGATTCTCAAGTTGCCTGGGCATCAAATGTTGGTGCAGGAAATTTCAGCAAGGGACCAACTTTTTCTAGATTAAAATATGAACAACGTCTTGCTTTGTGTCAGCAAATATATCCATGGATTTTGAAATTGAGAAAACATTATGAATCCTTGCCGCCTGTAGACGATTATGATTTGCCATGGTCAGTTGCTTGAAATAAATGGCTCTATATACTTTTAATGTTGTTTAGTATATAATACAAATAGTATGTTCCTCGTTTGTCCTAGGGCCATGTGTGGTTCTCGCCGAGAGCCATAAGTGGCCCTAGAAGAGGCAAGGAGCGATCTAAGAAATAGGAAAAATATATGAATGTAGTAGAGCATAATACAACGATTTGTAAATCCGGGTCTTGTGAATTTTTCTCCACAGCACTTGTAATACTTCCTGGAATTTATCACTATATTCCTATGTGTAATATTCATTGTGTTTTTTCCTTGAGATTGGGTGGCGGAGATTGTATTCTTTTGGACAATAGCAGTATTTTAACTTTCAAAGATGAGCTTGAGGAGCATTTAGAACTTAGAAAGAATTAAGCCGGAGTGCTGGAATGGTATACAGGGTGGTCTTAAAAACCACTGCGAAAGCATGAGAGTTCGAATCTCTCCTCTGGCACCAAAAAAGTTTGGAGAGCCTGAAAGAAGTAAAAGAAAGATATGAGCAAAATAATTAAAGAAGTTGAAATTAGGGTTTGTGATTTGTGCGAAAGACACATAGATATTTTCAATGTTTGTCCGCTCTGCAATCGAGAAATTTGTGTTTCCATATGTTCTAGTTTGTTTTTTGATGTATTCAAAACTAACATATGCAAAAAATGCAATGAACAAGAAGATATACATCAATTATTACTGGCCTGGCACAAACATTGGACGAATGATAGAAATGTTTTTGTTGCTGAATTAAAAAGGAGAGGGAAAGGATCATGGGAACAATAGAAGATAAATTCTGGGAGATAGCAATCTCCCTGTTCATGCTTTTGCTTTTAACTATTCTTGGCGGGTTAATGTACTGGATGATATCTATGGAGCATCCTCGGAATGTCGCCTGTCAAGAAGCTGCCTGCGATTTAGGAAGATTTGTGGAGTTTAAAGTAACTGAGCTAGGATGTTTCGGGCAACTTCCTGATGGGACATTTGCGAAGATAGAAACTCAGAGATGAGGAGGAGCCATGACTAAACGGCTGTGGCATACACCAAGCCCTGACAAGCTGTTCAAAGAAAGATGCTCGGGCTGCGATGCAGTGCGCAGAAGATTGAGGGACAGGTCTAGACCGCGATGGCGAGAGCACCCGATTTACAAAGTGAGGTGGCATCGGTACGGGATTCCTATGCCTTACTGCCCGGGAGGAAAGCCATCTCTCAGAGGATTATTTGCAACTAGCCAAGAAGCGATCAGCACAAACTACCTGGCCGTCGGCGAGAATGGAGGTAAGAGATGAATATTGACACTGCCCTGGTAGAGGAGTTGAAGCTGGCCTTAGCAGAGGCAACAGTGCCCTGCATAGATGAGGGATGTGAAGCCTTTGATAGGGAGCATGTGCATCCCCTGCTAGATCAAAAGCTGGTAGGGGAGGTATGTAAGCATTGTGAAGGTTCTGGTGAATATATCCTGCGTTCTAAGTTTTTTTCCATTATGGAAGGTTGTGGTGACTGCGACGAGCGAGGCTGGATACCTTCCGAGAACGATTGGATGTGGATAGAGGCTATCGAGAGGGTCATCTCGACCCGCGCCTTCCACCGCAAGAAGCCGGAACTTAAAGAGAAGCTGATGGCGGCACTCTGGGACGACAGAGAAACCTTTTTCAGGGTAGCGGCGAAGTGCCTATTAAGCAATGGAGGACAAGAATGAAGGATGTATTTGTCACTAATATCGAATCACAGACTTCAACATCAGGTGCTCCGCTACAGTTGCACCCGGGAGGCGAAAACATGGCTGACATCTCACCCGAAACCCTGGCTCGCCTGACCCGCCTAGCAGGAGCGAAGCGGACTCGTAAGTGCCGTGCTTTGCCACAATTCCGTAGTGGGCCAGATGACCAACCACACAGGGAAAAGTGTGAGTGCAAGGGCACAGGCATCCTCTCGGAGTATGTGTTCGGACCAGAGGTGCGGGTGCCATGCGACCACATCGAAGAGTGTTCGGAGTGTAATCTAGGCCAGATATTGGACTGCGAGTGCCCATGCCCAACCTGTGCCGTGCGCCGTGGAGAGCCCGCAGCGTGGTCATGTTGCCAGAATCGGGGCTTCAACCCTAGCCTGGACTTCCTGGTGTGGCTGTTAGCTACCCAAAGAGTGTCTAACTCAGGCAACATAGGATGGGATAATGTCGTAATACCTCGCTGGTTTGCCCGAATTGCACTTGGCCCCGACCCTTTTTCTGGCGATGATGTTTACAGTGAAGGCGAAGACCCCTGGGATGCCTTCACCTTGGCCTTGGAAGAGGCCGTAGGAAAGCTGGTGGGGCTATGACTGCACAGGATAACAAACCAGGTTACCTGTATGTCAAAGGACTAGCCGTTGGGGGTTTTTCGGCAGAGGAGCGACGCTCTCTTCACAGACAGACGGCCAAGGATTGCATTAATCACAGAAAAGAGGTAGGGCCTTTGGAGGCCAAGGAAGACACTTGCCCCTGTGTTGAGGCAGAAGAAGCCCGCATTAAACAGATTTTGCTAATGGTGCTACCTGAATGTTTTGTCTGTCACGTTTGTGGACCTTTCGTCAAGGCCGACGAAGATGGTTGCTGCACCATGTGTGGCGCAGATGCGCAGATAAGAAGGCGGGTGAAGTGATGACGATTGAAAAGCAGTGGCTTGAAGAGGACGTAGTACATGGACCGTGGCGGACGTAGAATGGAAGG
>ERZ1292642.1322-Hain-H14-01um-R1-1322-length-11883-cov-7_pt1 | contig 11883 bp, 20 predicted proteins | sample MGYA00564403_ERZ1292642 | MGnify/ENA primary metagenome ERZ1292642 (study PRJEB36523, sample SAMEA6512643) | groundwater metagenome | collected 2019-01-09 | study: AquaDiva: Metagenomics assemblies of 32 groundwater samples | reverse complement strand
GATGGAGACCTACCGGGCGCGCGAGCGCGCCGACGCCGACTACAACCCGAGCCAGCAGGCCGGCTACAACCCGGACTGGGACGCCACGACCCCGTCGCCAATGGAGCAGTACCGCCAAGGCGAGCGCGATTCCAGCTCGGCGCCCTACAGCCCGAGCCAGCAGGCCGGCTACAACCCGGACTGGGACCAGTCGACGCTCACCCGCTTACTCTCCTCGCTCGGGGACCGCGGACTCTCCGCCCTCGGCGATGCCGCCACGGGCGCCCTCGGCGGAGCCAAGAACGCCGTCTCGCTCTTCAGCCCGCCGGACATGCCGGGCATCTCGCCGCTGTCCGTGGAGCGTTCTCAGCCGATCCCGCTGCCGGCGGCTCCCCAGGGGCGCCAGTTCACGCCGTATACTCCAGAAGTCACGGCAGGCGGGGGCCTGGAGCGCCTGCTGCGCAGCGGAAGGGGATAGGCGATGGCACTGACGGCGCGTCCAGGCGGGTCGCTGGAGAGTCTCTTTGAAGACCCTGAGGCCATCGCTGCGTTCACGCGCCCGACTCCCTTCGAGGTGCCGGACACCATGGGAGCTCGAGGCCGCTTCCGGGATCTCCAGACCCAGAGCATTTCGGGGCTGGAGGAGCTGCTCGCGGGTGGTGGCGCGAAGCGGCGACCCGAGATCGAGGAGGAGCTGTACAACCGTCAGGCCGAGGACATCAATCGCGCCTCGGACCGCACGCGCTCGATGGAGCGCGAGGGCACGTTTGGCCGCGGGGTGGGGGTGAGTTCCATCACCAACGATCGGTTAGCCGACGTGGACCGTGAGCGCAACGACTCGCTGGGCCGCGCGCGCCGCGAGGCCATCCTTGGCGCTTCCGCCGAGGCTCGAGCCGAAGAAGCGGCGCGGCTGGCGGCGCTCGGACAGGGCTACACCACGGGCACCGGCGGAATGCAGAGCGAGGCCAACATCTTCTTCAATAACGCGCAAGCCGAGGCCGACGCGAATAAGTATGGCGTGGGAGTCGGCTCAACGAACCTCACGAACCGCCTGGCCCGAGAGCAGCAGGGCGGCCAGTTCGGCGCCGAGCTCGCGAGCCGAGAGGAGCTGGAGCGCGAGCGGCGCGGGCTGACGCGGGAGATCAGCCGCGATCAGCTTCTTGCCGGCGGGATCGGTGCCGGCATCGGCGGCCTCGCGGGGCTCTTCAGGGGATAGACGATGGCGGGTGCGCTGGAGCGGCTGTTCCGAGAGTTGACCGGCGGCGGTGCTCTCACCGAGGCGGAGGCCGGGCACATGAAGCGTTTCCTGCCTCCTGCGCCGGCTTCCCCGCCCGTCGGCCCTCGTCGATATTACGATTCGCGCTCGGGCGAACTCGTCGAGGCGGATCAGAGTCCAGGACAGGATTGGTGGCGCATCGGCGCCCCGAGTTCAAGCCTGGAGAACGAGGACGACGAGCCGACGATCCGCGTCCCGGACGACGTGCTCGGGCTGCCAATCGACGCACGTATTCCTGAGATCGAGCGGTACAGAATTGCCCAGCATGAAGACGTGTTGCCAGGAGAGTCTCTGCGCCTGGGAGATGTGTGGGGCGCCACGCCAGGCGTGAGTGGGCTTCAGCGCCTGTTCAGGGAAGGCAGATAAGCGATGGCGGGTCCCGGCCTCGCGATTCTTTCGGGCTTGCTTCACGGCCTCGGCAACATCGGGGCAGTGGAGACGCAGCGCCGCGAGAGGGAGCGCGCGGCGGCGGAGAAGGAGAAGGACCGCGCGGCGCGCTCGGCAGAGCGCTTCACATCTCTACCGTTCGATACGCTCCCGGACGAGGTCCGCGCGGCGTACACGCCGGACTCGGCCGGCAACGCGCGTGTGTTGCTTGCGAAACTGCCGTTCCTGCTGGACCTCATGAAGGAGGGGCGCGCACGCAAGGCAGCCGAATCCGCCTACCCCGACGAGGCGACCGCGCCCCCCGTGGGCGCTGAGCCGCCGGACGTCCGGGGGCTCATGCCGACGCAGCGGCGACTCATCAACGAGGACCGCCAGCAGGCCGGCGCGGCGTACCAGGGTCTGCTGGATGCGCAAGAGCGGGAGCGCGCGCAAGGCCGGGAGCCGATCACGGAGGGTCTCGGGATTCCGCCGCAGCCGTTGTTCCCGGAACCGCCGGATGTGCTCGCACCCACGCCCCGCCCTGTCTCCGCCGGGCCCGCGGCGACTCCGGGTGGACCGATGTCGGCTCGCGACTTCATGGCGTACCTGAATCGACAGGCGCGGAACCGGCAGATCACGGGGGCGCAGCACGCGGAGCAGATGGGCAAGCTGCGCGCTGAGGGGGTGCCGAAGTACACGGCGCTCCAATACGAGGACGAGCGGGGGCAGCAAGTCGCCCCATGGAATCCGCTGGCGGGATCGGCCGGCCCGGCGCAGCGTCTCGGAGGACCGAAGCCGCGACAGCCGAGGGAACTCGAAGAGAAGATGGCGATCATCGACGCCGGCATGGCCGCCATGTACCGAGAGGACCCGAAGAAAAATCCTGCCCCGGGCACGGATGCGTGGGCTGTGAAGCGAGCGGATCTGGTGGCCCGCATGGGCATCCCGCTAGAGGGATCTGCCGCCGGGCTGGTCTCAGGCCGAACACTCGCCGGGACACCGCCGGGGCAGGTGCCGGTCCATGCAGGGACGGCCGCATCCATCGAGGCGCCCCTCGGCACCACGCGGGATGAGGCCGCAGCGATGAACCGCATCCCCATGACGGCAGAGCAGCAGAACAAGCAGGCCGCGATGCGCGGCGCAACCGCGATCCTGGACAAGCTGGGCGGCGATGTGAAGGACATCTTCAGCGGCGACGCCAGTGGTGTCCCCGGTCGCCTCGCGAACACCGTCCGGAACGTCTGGCGCGTCGCACTCCAGGGCGACACCCAGGCGGCGACTTACCACGCCCAGCGCAAGGTGTTGGCGTTCAACCTCGCGCGCGCCTCCGGCAGCGTCGGGGCCACAACGGACGCCGACGCCGAGCGCGTCGACGCCGCGCTGCCGATCGTGTTCCCGATCCCGGACTCGCCCGAGGTGGCGGCGAAGAAGATGCGTGATCTCCCCGCCGTGCTCCAGGAGATCGCCGATCGCAGCGCCAACCGGCCGGCGGGCAGAGGGCCAGCCCTGGCGACGCCTCCAGCCCTCGATGCTAAGGGGCGCCCCCAGCCAACGGCCCCCGGCCCGCTCAGCCTGCCCCTGGCAACAGGGCAATCGGACCCCACACGCAACCGCCGCATCAAGGAGACGGCCACGGGGCAACTTGGCTGGCTGATGCAGGGCACACCGCTGCCGCCCGGCGTGGAGCTGGTGGACTGATGGCCGGCGGGATCATCTGGGACGACGAACAGCGGGTGCCCGCCGCCACGCCGGGCGGCGTGATCTGGGATACTTCACAGCCCGACCTCGCCCGCGAGACCGCGCGTGCCGCCTCGATGCGCGAGCGGCCAGACCCGTCCGGCTGGTACGAGCGCTATGTCGCCGGTCCCGCTACGGGTGTCGCCCGCAGAGGGTTTGAGGCGGCGGGCGCCCTCGACGTCGCCTCCGGGATCAAGACCCCGGAACAGGCGGCCGAGCGCGCGGAGATGTACAGCGAGTTCGTCATCCCGCAGACCGGGATCGAGGCCGGCGCTCTGGCCGGGACCATCGCCGCCCCGGTACTCCTTCCGGCCCGCGCAGCAGCCAAGCTCGGGCCGAAGATGGCCCCCATCCTGAGTCGCATCCTGTTCGGGGCCGGCGGCGGTGAACTCGGCGGTGAAGTGACCGGGGAGACGCCCGGCAAGGGCGCACTCATCGGGGGCGGGACGAACGTAGCAGGCGAAGTCGCCTCCACCGCAGGCAGCAAGCTCTTACGCTCCTTGCCGTGGATGAAGGGCCTCATCAACCGCATGGACGCGAAGCGCATCGGGAACGCGGTCGGCGACATCAGCCCGCCGCTCTCGGGCGCGAAGAAGCCGATGGACTTCCAGGAGCTCATAGAGGAGCGCGGGTTGCCGGCGCTCGGCACGGCCAAGGAAGATGTTCTGCGGCGCGTCGAAGGGATGCTGCCCGGGAGACAGGGGCCGCCGTGGACCGCGGACCTGCCTCCTGGATCGATCCGCATGCCCTCACTCGGCACGCGCGAGTTGCCTTTCGACGCTAGCAAGCCGGCAGGCATGTCCTTGCGCGAAGCCAACGCTGAATTGTCCAAGATCGGCGACATGCTTCACGGCGACATCCCGCTCGATCCGCGCTTCAAGGACCGCGACCTGAAAAAACTCTACGGAGAGTTGACGCAGGAGATCAGCCGCGGTCTCGAAGCATCCGGCGGGCCTGCTGCCCGCGCCGAGTGGGAAGCCGGACAGGCCGCCTATCGGAAGGGCCGTGCGGTCTACGACGTGCTGCGACAGAGCAAGGTGCTCGAGCAGGGCAGCGGCGCGGGCAATCCCATCGACGATCTCGCCGAGCATGGCATGCTGAACGTCGTCAAGCTCCAGCGGCTCATGATGGACCCGGACGTCGCGGCCGGGCTCCGAAAGGCTCTGGGTCCCGGAGACTTCAACAAGTTTTCGGATGCGGTCTTTCGTGGGGCGAAGCGTGGCGCGATCGACCGCACGGCTCTGGGGTCAGGCGCTCCGTTCGACGCGCTGGCCACGATCGGGCGCGGCCAGCAGTCAGGGGCGTGGAGCCTCCCGGTCGCGCTGGGGCGTATCTTTTTGCCGAACGTCGGCGCGCACTATGTGGGCCGCCCTCCGCTGACGCTCCCCTCCAGGCTCCAGTCCATCCTCGACGTCGCCCTCCAGCGCACGGGCGGCGCCGCGCTGGACCCGGAGGCCCGACGCTGAAATGGACACGGACCCGACCAACGAAGACCAGGAGCGCCGCCGCCGCAACGGCCTGACATTCTCGGGCTTTGGCGTGTCCGGTGCGGCGGGCGGGATTACCGGGCTCCTCATGCTGATCATCGTCCTCGTGGGTGGGGCTTTGGGGGCACTGGTTTACATCACGCGCGAGGGATTCCAGACGAACGCCAGCGCGGTGCTCCGCATGGAATCCTCTCTCAGCGAGATGGGCGATCAGGTCCGGCAAGACCTCGCATCACGAGAGCGGTTCCGTCAAACCCTGGCGGACATGGTGCAGGTCATGCGCGATCAACAGCAGAGCGGCAGTCCCGTGCGCACCGTCCCGCGCAGGACGCGAGGGGCGGACCAGGATGGTGTCAACTGACCGCTGGCCGACGTGGCGTCGCGGTGTGCTCATCGTCGGCGTGCTGCTCCTCGTCCTCGCGCTGCCGTGGGCGCTCCGCGGCTACGGTCGGTGGTGGGAGTACGCGATGGGATGGAAGTGCGGGACCACGGTCGAGATCGTGTTGCCGAGGGCGAAGTGACGTCCGTGGAGGGATGACGATGCTCTGGAGATCCGCTGCGCTGCTCGTGCTGCTGACGCCAGGACTCGCTGGCTGCACTGGCACGGCATCTCTCGTGCGCGCGCTCGCACAGGACCCGGCCACGGCGTGCGTGAGCATCCTCACCATCTACGGAGCCGTGAAGATTTTCCGCACGGCGATCCCCAACGGCGCGGTGCGCTGCACGCAGGATCAGATGCAGGTGCAGTCCGCGACGCCGAAGCCCACCACCCGGAAATAGCGCTTGACGTAGAAACGCTAACCCGCTAATCTACGCACCATGACGGACGAGCAGGTGCGTAAGCAGCTCGCGGACATGGTGCGGACGCTGGGGACGCAGCGGGCCGCGGCAGCGAGGCTCGGCGTGTCGACCACGTATTTCGCCGACGTCCGGCGGGGCCGCCAGCGTGCCGGCCCGAAAATCCTCGCGGCGCTCGGGCTCACGCGGCGAGACGTGTACGAGGCCAAACGATGACGCGCCTGACCCCGGAGGCCGAGGCCGAGATCGTGCAGTGGGCCGAGCAACTCCACACACGCGGCGATGTTGGGCAGTCGCGCTACCTGCGGCAGATGCTCGCCGAGGTGACGGCGCTCCGGGTGCGGCTACGCGAGATGGAGATCGAGCGGGACGCCGCGATCGCACACGCCACCGCGAGTGCGACCGAGGCGACGGCATTGCGCGGAGACCTAGAGCGGAACGTGAGGCGGACCCTTCCGGCGCTGGGCGCGCATGCGGGGGACGACGCGACATGAGCCCGCCGCGCAACCCGCGCCATTGGCCGGCGATAGCTGCGATCGGCTTTCCGCGCCGCCTGCCGGGCCGGGATGCGCCGCCTTGCCGGTTCCCGCACCGCGACCGACACACGCGCGAGGCCGCGCGCATCCCCGCCGTCGCGACACTCGCGCTGTCGCGGGGCTGCGCGGCGTACCCGGATGACCGCGAGCAGCCGGTATGCTGGTATCACCTGTGCAAGAGTGACCCGGTTGGCGCCGCGCGCATTCTCCGCGTGCACGACGTCGAGGCGTGCCTTTCGCTCGATGCGGTCGACGTCGTCGACGCGCGCCCGCGCTACGTGTGACGGCGCACAATCGGCTGCGAGAGCCCATCGTGCTGGCGCCGGGGACGGGGTCGCGGGCGATGCTCTGCTCCGACTGCGAGTACGTCTCCGACGCACGGGCCGGGTACAGCGCCTGCCCGAAGTGCGGGAGTGGTCACCTCTGGTCACTGGCGGGGCTTCTGGACAGAAGGAGGGCGTGGTGAGTCCAGCGATTCATCCGACGACCTGCGAGCGGTGTCGCGCGGTGCTCCACGTCGCGGATGGGCGCCGCCTGTGTCGCACCGACGCCATGGCCGACCTGCTGATGGCGGCGAATGACGCCTACCGCGGCGATGACGGCAACCGATTCGCCTATTGGCGGCATCTCGCGGCAGCAGTCGTGCAGGCGCCCACATGAACGCTGCGCCCTGGACAGAAGGAGGGGAACAACGATGATGGAACAGCGATTTCCTGGCGCGGCGTATGACCGCTGGAAGACGACGGAACCCGTCGGTCGGTGGGACCGTCGGCCACATCGCTGTCAGGGATGCGGCATCCGCTGTTACTGTCCGGCCGAGACGATCGAGGAGTGTCCACACTCAGCGGCGTGTAAGGCCATCGTGGAGGAGGGCGCGTGAGTGCCCCGTCGAAGCGGACGCCGCGTGAGACGGCGATCGAGACGTTGGCCGTCGTGATCGCGCGACTCAAGGGTCCTGCCTATATCGACGACCTGGAGCGCAAGCAGCTCGCGGTGGCGTGTGAGCACGCGCGCGAGGCCGTGGAGCAGATCGAGGAGACGAAGCGCCCGCGGCGGGCCAAGCTCCAAGGCCAGCGGGCGCGGTCGGAAGTGCCGACGGAGGAAGATCGATGACTGACGATGTCTTCGAGATCATCGAGTGCCGGACGCGGGAGGAGTGGCTCGACGTGCGCAAGGACGGCATCGGGGCCTCGGAAGCGCCGACGCTCGTGGGCGCCGGCCGCGAGACCGTCGGCGATCTGTGGGCCAGGAAGCTCGGCATCCTCGACACCACCGTCGAGGAGAACGAGCGCATGGAGTGGGGGCGACGCTTGGAGGTCGCGCTCGCCCGGGCGTTCGAGGAGAAGACCGAGCGGCTGATCGTCGACCCCGGCGACTTCACGATCTACCGCTCGCGGCGCTACCCGTGGTGCACGGCCACCCTCGACCGGGAGATTGCGCCGATCGAGGACCGCGACGGGCCCGGCGTGCTCGAGCTGAAGTGCGGCGATTCGAGCCAGGCCGGCGAGTGGAAGGACGGGCCGCCGCTTGCTCATCTGGTACAGGTGCAGTGGCAGATGCTCGTGACGGGCTACCAGTGGGGTTCGATCGCCGTGTTGCTCGGCGGCAACAAGTTCTTGTGGCAGGACGTCGAACGCCGCGATGACGTGATCGACGTCCTGCTCGCGGAAGGGCGGAAGCTGTGGGAGCTGATCGTCAGCGAGACACCGCCGCCCGTGGAGCCATGGAGCGATACGGCCTCCGATCTCCTCGAGGCGCTCTACGCCAAAGAGGACGGGACCACGATCGAGTTGCCAGCGGAAGCACTGGGATGGGACGCTCGGCGCTCGGAGTTGAAGGCGCAGGCGAAGACGGTCGCGGAGGAGGTGACGGCGCTCGACAACCGGATCAAGGCGAGCATCGGCGGGGCGACGGTGGGCACCCTGCCCGACGGGTCGGGGCGGTACCGCTGGGCGCACGTGACGCGTCACATGCCGGCGCGCGAGGCGTACGACACCAGCTTCCGCGAGCTGCGCCGGCTGGCGCCGCTCAAGGGGTCCGACACGCGCGGCCAGCGAGCGCGCTCGGAAGTCCCTACGGAGGAGGACCGGTGAGCGTCTGCCTCTGCGGACATCTCGCCGAAGATCACACGGCCTACTCCGGCGCGTGCGATGGGACGACCGTCTATCGAGGTGAGCGCGGCGACGAGATCGAGCACTGCCGGTGCGCGATCTACGAGCCGGAGATCGACGAGGAGGGGGAAAACTGATGGCGGAGACGGAACTCCAGACGACCGACGAGACCAAGGCGGGGCTCGCGCGCTACGTCGACCCGTCGAGCGGCCTCGACATCTTGACGCTCGGCAACATGGCTCCGTGGGAGAAGGAGTGATGGCGGACTCGAAGCGGCCGGAGGACGACGAGCCCGAGATCCTCGACGGCAGTCAAGCGCTGGCGAACCTCAACCTGGCGGAGATCAACCAGCAGGTGTCGACCGCCAAGCGCTATCCGCGATCCATCTCGGCGTTCATGAAACAGGCGACCGAGATGGCGACCCTGGATCAGGAGACCGCCGGATCGATGTTCTACGCGTTGCCGCGCGCCGGGAAGATCATCGAGGGGCCGTCCGTCCGGCTGGCCGAGGTCGTGGCGAGCGCGTGGGGGAACCTCCGATTCGGCGCGCAGGAGGTCGAGGTCGGGGACAAGTTCGTGACCGCGCGCGGGTTCGCCTACGACCTGGAGAAGAACACCGCGTGCGCGTTCGACGTCCGCCGTCGGATCACCGACAAATTTCACCGGCGCTACGACGAGGACATGATCGGGGTCACGTCGCGCGCCGCCGCGGCCATTGCGTTCCGCACGTCCATCTTCAAGATCGTGCCGATGAGCTACGTCAAGAACCTCTGCGACGCGGCCAAGCAAGCCTCGCTCGGCAAGGCGATGACCATGGAGCAGCGGCGGACCCGGGTGGTGGAGTGGTTCGCCAAGCTCGGGGCGACGCCGGATAAAGTGCTGCTGCTGGTGCACCGGGCCGCGATGGAGGACGTCACCATCGACGACCTGATCGTGCTCCAAGGCATCCGCACAGCGCTGATGGATGGCGAGATTTCCCTGGAGACCGCGCTGCGCCAATCCGCCGGCGGCGATGGCCGCCCGTCGAGCTTGCTCGACGCGGTGGTCGCGGCGGCGGCCAGCAAGAAGCCGCCCGGCGACATGATCGTGATCGACGGCAAGACGATGACGGCTCGGGAGGCCCCCCCTCCGGCTGCGGAGCAGGCCAGCGAGTCCGTCGGGGGCAGCGTGGGCTCATCACCCTCTCCTCGCCCCGGCGGCTCCCGGGATTCCACCACGCAGGAGGCCGACACCCCGGTGGCGGGGACGGCCGGAGACGGAGGCGCGGGCCACATCGATGAGTCCCTCTCCCTCCCTCGCGAGGAGCGGGAGGCGCTGGCGGCCGAGCGAGCCCAGGAGAAGCGGGATCTGCGCGGGAAGGTGGAACGGCCTGGGAACCCGATCACGGCGCCGGCTCCGGCGCGGGCAGAAGTCGGGGATGTGGGGGAGCAGGCGGGGGAACAGGGCTTCGTGCCGGCGGTAGCCCCCTCCGTCCCGGACGCCGCGTCCCCGCCACCTTCTCCACAGGGAGCCAATTCTGGAGGGGGTCAGCCGGCCCCCGCGGTCGAGATCCTCCCAGAGGAGGAAACCCGGCGCCCCGAGCTTCTCGCGCGGCTGAGCGTGGCCCTGGAGGCTCTTGGGCTCGACCCGCCGTCGAAGAAGGGACAGCGGGAGTGGATTCTCCAGCGCCATCTAGCAGGCTCGACGCCCGCTGGGGCACCCATCGCCCGGCTGGAGAAGACGGTCAAGGCCATCGAGGAGATGGGGCAAGGGAAGGCGGGGAAGAGAGCATGACGAACGGAGAACACAGCGGAGGACGAGTGATGATGACAGAGCACCTCACCGGCTTCGCCTTCAAGATCGGCGACCTCGTGCGTCACAAGGCCGTCCCGAAGCGCACTGAGAAGGAGCGGCTCGAATCGTGGCGCTATGTCGTGGTCAGCATGCTCGCCGAGGAATGCAGCGGCGGCGTGCAGCGGGTCTACGTGTGCCGCGCGGTGAACGTCGGTGAGTACACGCGGTCCGGCGCGAGCGATCAAGTGGCGGCTCATCGGTTCTTCGACTTCGAGGTTGAGGCGGACTAAGCATGAGCGCCATCCCGATGATCGAACGATGTGCCGCGCGCCAGATGGATGGCTTCCCCCTGTTCGTTAGCATCGGTGCCGCCGGGGCGGCGCCGCCCGACCCCTGCTGGCCGATCTGGTGGTTCGAGGATTCGAGGCCGCTCACGTGGCGCGCGCGGTTCCTCATGTCGATGAAGCTCGGCTGATGGTGAGGATCCGGCTCGAGCCACGCAAGATCCTCGACGTCGATGTCCGCGATAACCGATGTCCGTCACTGACGTGCTTCTGGCTGTCGCGTCATATCGTTCGGTCGGCGGCCGGCTACTCAGGCGCTTCGTCGCGGACTACGGATGAGTGGGAGTGCGGCTACCGGGATCAGCGCGGCTGCCCCCGAGAGGCCGTGGTGAAGCAGCCGCCGGCGTATCGCCGTCAACGCGGCGTGTGGCTGCCGAGATGATGGGTGCTGCCGCAGCCTTTCCGGCCAACCGGATGAAGCCAGAGAAAATGGGGGACGGACGATGAATCAATGTACAGCCTGCGGCTTGGATCGCAACGAGTTGGTCGAAGCGCTGCGCGGGCTCTGCGACAGCGTGATGGGCATGGCGGAGTGGCTGCACGACATGGACAGACCCGCCATTGCTCGGAAGCTACGAGTAGATGTTGGGGTCGCTCAGGGCCTGCTCGCGAAGCTGGCGGTAGCGCCCTCCGTTCCGGACGTGGCGGCGTCTCCTGCTGATCCCAACGACGAAGCCGCGCGCATCGCCGCGCTGTACGCCGATCGCACATCCATCTCGGGTGAGGCCCTGGCCGAATAGCCTCGCCGCGATGCCGAACCGCTGGCCCGCGCTGGAAAAGGATCTGGCGAAGCCGATCGTAGAATGGCTGACTGATCTTCGCTGGGAGGTGTACCAGGAGGTGCAGGTCGAGCGACTGCCACGATGGATTCTCGACAATAGGGTGCGAGGGGTCAGGGGAGAGTGGGCCATCGAAGGACAGCGGCGGGTCCTGAAGCTCTACCCGGTGTAGTGAGTGCCGAACCGGATCATCCGGGAGAGCGCCAGGACGAGCCCGACCCTGGCGCGCCTGTCCGATGGTGCCGAGCGTTTATTCTGGCGGCTGATCACCGTGGCCGACGACTACGGGAGGTTCGACGCCAACCCGCGGGTGCTGCTCGGGCAATGCTTCCCGCTGGTGGACGTGAAGCTGCCGATGCTGATTGGCCGGCTACGGGAGCTGATCGACGTCGAGGCGATCAGCCTCTACAGCGTCGAGGACCGCCAGTACGGCGTCTTCGTGGCCTGGGAGAAGAGCCAGCGGAAGCGGGACAGCAAGCCCAAATTCCCCGATCCGCCGCAATCTGCCGTGAGTGGCGGAGAATTGCCGCGAGCTGCCGCAGATTGCCGCCTATCCGAGAGCCGTATCCGAGAGTCGAGAGACGAGAGTCGAGAGACGAGAGTCGGGCAGAACGGCCTCCGGCCGCCGACTGCCGCAGCTCCCACGCACACGCCAGCCATCGTGTTCACGATCCCGGAGGACTGGCTTGAAGCGATC
>ERZ1292642.1321-Hain-H14-01um-R1-1321-length-11887-cov-5_pt1 | contig 11887 bp, 29 predicted proteins | sample MGYA00564403_ERZ1292642 | MGnify/ENA primary metagenome ERZ1292642 (study PRJEB36523, sample SAMEA6512643) | groundwater metagenome | collected 2019-01-09 | study: AquaDiva: Metagenomics assemblies of 32 groundwater samples | reverse complement strand
CATCGCCGCGGGGAATGGCTAGAATGACTCGCAGATGGTCCTCTATCTCTACACGTACGGCGCGAAAGTCGAGTTCCTCCGTGGCCTCAACGGCATCGCCCAGAGCGTTGGTGGCTTCGTATCGGCAGTCGGCGGGGTCAACCGGATCGTGACGGATGCCACCGGGATCGGCTTTTTCAACGCGGCGACGGTCGCACAGCGCGCGGCCTACACGCAGACGTACAGCACGGCCACGCGGACGCACGCCAACCCGACGGCGGCAGCGCTGACTGACAACTCGGGAGGGTCGGCATCCGGCACGCTGGCGGCGATCACGGGTGGCGGGGCCGGCTGTGAGAACGCGACCAAGAACGCCATCGCGTCACTGGCGGCTCAGATCGCCGCCCTGATCATCGATCACGCCAACACCAAGGGGATGGTCAACTCCCTGGTCGACGACTCGCAGGCGCTCGGGTTCGCGACGTAACGCGGATTACTGATGGACCAGACTGCCCTCACCATCATCACGACCGTCGCGGCGTTGCTGGGCGGGGCATTTGGAGTCAAGCTGCTGGACAAATGGTTCGAGCGCGCCAAAGATCAGGCTGACGACCAGGACGACGAGCGGAAACGCGAGTTCACGGACAACGAGCAGGCCAGGGCCTGGCTGCAGACCCAGCTCGGCACTCGAGACGCGCAACTGACGGCGGTCAGAGACAGCGAGCGGGGGCTCTTGCTCGACGTCAAGACGTTGGCGGAGCAGGTGGCTCGCCTCGAAGAGCGGACGGCTGCGCAGGCGATTCAGATCACGGCGCTTCAGGCGGCCGTGGCGAAATGGGGCTCCGACTACCTGGAGGTGAAAGCCGAACGGGACGGCTACCGGGATGCTAAGCACGCCGTCGGCAACCAACTGACGGCAGCGACGCTCCGAGCCGAACTGGCCGAGCGAGATATCGTAGCTCGGAACATCGAGATCGACCGGCTCCGCGTCCAGGTGGCAAGCGCACTCGACCGGCCGCCCGGTGTGGGGCCGGCATGAGAGATCGGTTCGTCCTCGTCTTGATTCTGCTGATCGCATTCCTCATGGCACTGGGACTCTGGTATTTCAGGCCACAACCGCCCGTCCCCACGCCCGCAATGCCTGTACTCGTGACTGTCCTGCCGACTCCGATCCCCGCGCCGACACTCGAAATGATCGAGGCTGGCCCGGCCACAACCAGGACGAAGCTGCCTCTGCCCGATCGGCTGCCGACCAGGTCGCCGATGCCGAGTGCGACGCGGATGCCGACGGGCACAGCAACCCCAGAGCCGACCAGGACGCCAGAGAATACGCGTATACCCGTTCAAAGAGGATAGAGATGCCGAAGTTCAGGAAACGCCCCGTCGTCATAGAGGCCATGCGTTTCGACGGCTCGTGGCAGACCGCCAAACCCATCCTCGATTGGATGGAGCCGAGCAAACCGATTGATCGTTCTGGCGCCCGCTGGTCCGACCGCAACGGTGGACTGATCCACATCAACACCCTCGAAGGCGAGATGACTGCCAGTGCAGGCGACTGGATGGCGAAAGGCATTGAGGGGGAATTTTACCCGATCAAGCCGAGTATCTTCGCTCGGCTTTACGAACCGCTAGAGCCGGTGATGGTAGAAGGCTGACCGTGGGTCTACCATCGAACGATCTTACGGTTCGCCTTTTAGCCTTCGCCGGGGCTGCCGCCGCCGTGATCGCGGCCTCGGACATCGCCCCTGCGGGGATACGCCTGCCGGCCGCCGCGTTGGCGGCCGGGTGCAGCGCGGTCCTGGGGTTGATGCGGAGTCCCGGCCAGTTGCCACCAGCGCCGCGCCCGCCTATCCTGCCGCCCAGACGAGAGGAAGGTCGAGGATGACCGCCGAGCTACACGCCTATGCCCGAGATGCAGCAATCCGGGCCGGCATCGACCCGGAGCGGTTCGTCCGTCAGATAGAGACCGAGTCTGGCTTCAACCCCAAGGCGCACAATGACGGATCAGGAGCTGACGGCATCGCCCAGATCGTCGTCAGGTGGCACCCGTCGATGGACGGCAAGACGCGCGATCCCTACATCTCGCTCGATTACGCGGCCGGACTCATGCAGAGTCACCTGGCGGCCAGGAGTGGGGATTGGGCGCTCGCGCTGAGCAACTACAATGCCGGCCCAACGGCGACATCTCGGGGCCTGGCCGGCACGCTACCCGGCTGGCCGTACGCCGAGACCGTGCGCTACGTTTCTATCATCCTCCAGATCAGCCAGGATGAGGCACGAGGACGCCTTACGGGAGCCGCACCGATGCCGATCGTCGTCTATACCCCAGATACTCCGCTGATCCTGCAAAACGACGAATGGAGCTGCTGGCCAACCTCAGCTAGGATGGCGCTCGAGGCGTGGGGGCGTAAACCTACAGAGGGGTGGATCGAGTCGCAGGCGATCAAGGACGGCATCGTATCGATGGATCTCGGCCTGCTCGACGGGTCGGGGGCCGCCGGGGCGGCCTGGCTCACGAGACAGTACAGTGACCCTGCCGAGGGCACCCCGACGATCAAGGCCCAGAACGCGGCGAGCGTCTCGTTTGATGACGTCAGGAGCGTGGCCGGCAAGACGGCTGTCCTGCTCGGCGGGCACGGCTGGGGCGCGGCCGGGCACTGGGTATTCGTCCGCACCTACGAGGCCTCGCTTGACCTATTCCGACTCGGTAACCCGGCCGGCGACGGGCCGACCTACGGCGGGCGGACGCTCTCACGCCAGCAGTTCGACGCTCGAGGTCCGTTCTCGATGATGGTCGTGACGGCTGACGGCGCGGCTGTGGCGTCACCGCCGCCACCGCCGCCACCTGCTTCCGAACTCGAAGCGCTGAGAGCCGAGAATGAGCGGCTCCGGACCGTGATCGGATACGCGAGCACGGACATCTCGGCGGCGATCGACAAAGAAACGGCGCAGATCCGCGCCAGCCTGGGCGCGCTCGACGCGGCCACGAATACGCTACGGGAGCAGAGTTGACATGACCGCCGAAAAACCGCCCGACCACGAAACACTCGAGCGTGTGCTCGAGAAGGCTCCGATGGAGATCATCGATCGCCTCCCCGAATGTGTCGAGTCGAGGGAAGCGAGGCGGCTCATCCCCGTGGTCAGGGATCTTGCCTATCGCGCACGTGAGCGGATGAAGGCACCGGAGGCAACAGAATGACCGACATGCCCGTCCTGGCCTACTGGACCGATCTTGAGTTGAGCATCTCGGAGCGCTGTCGTCTCAAGGAATCCATCGCCGACGCGCTCCGCAGCGCAACGAACTATACCGGCCTTGTCGCGATTGACCACGTCGAGCCACGCCGGCCCACCGTACGGGACGCCAAGCCGTTCCTCCATCCCGACGACCTCGCAGACTGACCGTGCTCGGCTGCATCCCTCCGGCCATTGCTGAGCTGCTCTTCCTGGCGATGGCCGGGTTGGGGATCGCCGGGCTGGCAACTGCCAGTAAGGCACGCTGATCCCGTGTCACGAGCCGTGGCCACGCTGAGTTCCAGCGTGGCCTGATCGCCTGCGAAGCACAGGGCTTCCATATGCTGCGCGTAGTCGAGTTGCGCTTGGTGAGCGAAGTCATCGAAGCATCGTAGGCAAACGACCGTCTTTCGAAACCGACGAGGCACGACAGCCGTCCAGATGCGGTTCGACACATGGAAGTTCAGCTTGTCGGGCTGTCCGCAGACTTTGCACGTCTGCCGCCCGGCGTAATGGCGCTCCGTCCATGAGAGAGTCGGCATGCATTCATTTTACACCGCCTGAATGGACGCTGTGGCCGGCCGTCAGATTTCGATCGGACGTTCACGACATGCTGGGCGAAGGGGACGAGGAGTGACCGTCAAGGCTCCAGGATTTCAGAAGACGGAGCATGGTCGCCGCAGTAGTCCCTCTCCCGTTCCGTCAGCCCGTCCACCGTAAAGCCATACGTGTGGATATCCCCGTCTGTGTCGTCGCTGGCATTGCAGCCAGGGTACTCACACTCGCTCATCAAAATACTCCCAGGAAGCCCCCGACTTTAGTCGTGGGGAGGAATGGGAGAGCGCCGAAGCGCGCCAACGCTGGGAACACAATCTCAACCGCCTCCTGGTACACTGACAGGGATGAGTCCATAGGCACCCTCGCGGTAAACAGCTTCGGACTCAGCACCTTTACAACTCAATCTTCGCGGGTTGCCAGCGGTTGTTTGCGCTGGTGTGGGCAAACCTTGCCGCCAGCCGTAGCTTGATTGCAGTTGTGACAGAGAACACGGAATCCTTCGGGATATCCGTTACGCCGCAGTAAGTCGTAGACCCTCTGATTACTACCGATGGCCGTACCCCCAGCCAATGCTTTTCGGTGTTGATTCCCTCCGCCATTGAGGTGATCAAGGGCGAGAAACTCATACTGCTGCTCACCGCAGCACGCGCAGGATGGCTCGTCGCCGCCGCTATAGTGCACCAGCGTCTTCCTGCGATGCCGCTGGCGCCATGCTGTGTGCCACGCCCTTCGACGTTCAATGGGAATCGTCCGTTTGTAAGCGTTAGCCCACGCTCGACGACATTCCTTACACTTGGAGTGAAGGCCGTCGAGCCCCCTCTGATGTCGATGAAAGTACTCAGTCGTTTTCGGAAACTCACGTCTACACTCGGTGCATAATCTCGTCTGTTCCATGTCATGATTATACCCCAATTGCCAGCGTAAAAGGTTGACAACCTCAGACCTCCGGGTCTGTGCGTGGGGCGCATGTAGCGGCGCCTGAACTCAGGGTGGGAAGAAAACCTCCACTGAGAAAGCCTCGGGGATTCATCCCCAGAGGATCGTTACCCGCTCTTCGTGGCGCTGGCACGTCGGGCAGATCCGGCCGCTTTCATACACGGTGCAGGATCGCCCGTGGTCGTCAGCCAGCTTGCAAGCTGTGTGATAGGCGCCGTGGCCGAGGTCGGTCTGGCCCTCCTTGCGGTACGCGAGGTACTCCGGGTACCCGCACTCACCGGGCGGATCTGGACAGGCGTTCTCCGGATCGAGAGCTTTGGCCAACGCGTCGGGGGCGATGTCGACGAGGATGCGCACTCCCCTGGCCAGGGTGATCTCGCTGTGCCCGTCTCGGTCGTCCCAGGTCTGGATCTGCTCGCTGTTGATCCAGACGTAGCGGATGTTGGTGTAGTGGAGGCCGTGCTCGCGGTCGAGCGCCTCGAGCTTCAGGATCATCTCAGGCTCCCTTTGCCTTGCGAATGGCCCGCTGAGCGGCTTCGACCCAGCAACCCGGCTCGTCGCATGGCGACGAGTGCAGGCCGTCCTCGGTCTGTTCCAGCGCGGCTTCCAGCGCCGCGAGCAGATCGGGCGCGGCGGCGATCAGCGCCAGGTCGACCCTGCCGACCCCCTCGAGGTACGCAACGTACGGGTCGTCCTCGATGGCGCCGTGCGGCAGAATCCACCCGTCGAGTGCAGCGTCCCCGTCATAGCGCCCGCTCGCTCGTTCGAAGTGCCACGGTCCGGGACTGTGCGCGTTGTTCATCGTCTCTCCCAGGATCGGCCGGGCCGCCGTTGGCCATCCGCCACTTGATCTCATCGTCGTTCGGCTTCCTCATCGTCGGTGGTCCTCGCAGACTGGCAGCCATGCGCGAGTGAAGTCGTCATAGCGCGTGGTGTTGGCGACGCGACTACAGTGGTCGTCCCACTGACAGACTGGATCGTCGTTGAGTTCGGTCGTGATGCGGTCGGGCGGTGGGTAGCTCATCGTCCCGTTCCTGGCTCGTAGAAGATGCTCGAAGGATTCCGCTCCGGGTGCATGGCCATCCCGCGCCTCGCCTGGAAGCGTGCGCGGGATGGCGGGTGTTACTCCGCGACCGACATCTGGATCAGCGCGTCATGAGCAGCCGTGGCGCATGCACCGGGATATCGCTCACCACTTGGATGCGTTGCCGCAATTGCCTCCAGCGCGTCAGTCGCGATCTGGAGCTGTTCGCGCGCCCGCTTGCTCTCATTCGGTGTCTCGTTGCGGTCGGCGCTGACCGGCTCGCGCGACCGTTCCTCTAACTGCTGAACGATCACCAGCAGGGCGTTCAGCCGATCCGCAATCACGTCAACACGTACGTTCCAAGGATCGACCAAATCGGCCGCCTCTAGCGGCTCGAAGTCAGCAGCCTTGACATCGTCCACGATATGCTCCTGGGGATAGTTATCGGCATTCCAGACCATCAGATGACAATCCTTGCGGCGCTACGGTACTTGATGCCACACGAGTCCGGCTTCGGCTTCTCTGATGATTCGACGCGCGCAGTCCAAGACTGACTTCGTGTGGTACTTTGAATTTTGGTCCGCCGCTCCGACGAGCAGATCCAACTCATCCCCGACTGCTTGAATCCGGTCGAGCAGCTCGCGATCGGTCATCATCCCCTCCCTGCCGCTACTGCGCGGCGCTTGGCGGCCATCTCCTGCTGGTGCGCCTGATCCGACGAGCAGCGGTCGCAGAACTGCGAGGGACCGTCCACCAGATCGCCACATCCGCCCGCGCAGCCTGGAAACAGATCGCGGTACGACTTCAGCGACGGCACCTGCTGCGCGTCGGCTTCGTTCGCCATCCTGACTGAGATCATATGCGAGCAGGTCGCGAACGTCTTGGCGTAGAAGAGACACGAGCACCCGCGAGCGTCGTCGCGGACCCAGTGGGTCGAGCCGCTGTGACCGCTCGGCAGCACCACGTAGCGCGTGCCGGCCACTCGGATGTACCGCCAGTCCTCACGGCGCTCCAGGTGCATCTCCGCACTCGCTCGCTGACTCGCCGTTCCGTGTAGAATCGTTGCCTGTGCCATCGGAGCCCTCCATTGGCTTCGTGTGGTAGGAGGCCGGAGCGGGTGCCATCCGCTCCGGCCTTCGTTTCGGTGTTAGATCATCTCTAGTTCGTTGTAGTCGCCCCAGTCCGTCATGGCGTAGGTGGTCAGCGAGCCATCCCGCTCCAGCCACAGACTCGGCCCATCGTTCAAGCGCGACTGCTGGGCAAAGCCGGCAAGTGTGTCGGATGCCGTGTTCTCCAGCGAGGCGACGTACTCGAGACCTCGAAAGCGGTAGAGCGCGCCGTCCGTGATTGCCATTCCGAGGCTGTCCTCGGTCTCTTCGATCGTCAGCACTTGGCGGCCCTGCTCGTCTCGCGTGATTGCCATCGTCCGTCTCCTGTCGTCGCCCGTAGGCTCGGTGTGTGTCCTATAGATATATTACCACGTCCGTACATCTTTGTCAACACATTGCGGGTATGAGTTTGTGCGGATATACTATATTCACGGAGGCCGCATGGTGAAGATCCCTATCACAGTCTGGGGATACCGTTGCGAGCGGTGTCAGTGGGAGTGGGTGCCGCGAGTGGGGCACGCTCCGCGCGTGTGCCCATCTTGTAAGTCCCCCTACTACGACAGGCCCCGGCGGAAGCCCAAGGAGCAAGCCGATGGCGAGCGCTGAACTGATGGTTGGGTGCGCATGCGGGTGCGCCACGCTACTGGTACCTCATGACCGTCAGGGCAGAGTGAGGAGGTTCTTACAAGGTCACCATACGCGGATCAGTAACCCGGGATTTGATGTCATACACACACTTCCGAAGCCTAAGCGCGGGACTGCGTGGCGAGCGGACGGTAAGCATTGGCGCACAGCCCGATGGCGCGCCCGTGAGCTTACCCCTCACGATCGATGCGCCTGGGAGAGCATCGGAGACTGCAAAGGGGTGATCGACGTTGCCCACGTCGACGGTGACTTCACCAACAACGACACGTCGAACTGTCTGCCGTTGTGTCGGTCCCATCATCGGCTCCTGGATAACGGGAGGATCAATCCGTCGAACCCGGTGATGCCGCCATTCTATGTAGATGGCAGCGGGAAGCGACGCTATAGCAAGAGCCCCTACTGGGACAGGCCCCGCCGCTCACGCCCCGCGCCCGGATCGGAGGACTGACCGATGGTGCCAACATGCAGCCACGCACACCCAGCTTTTCGCGTGACCAGCGGGCCGAGGCATATCCTGCTGTGCTGGGAGTGTGTGCTGGACGAGATCCAGGAGAGTAAGATCGACCAACCTATCCTGATCGTTCGTGAGATTGACTGAGCCATGAGCGAAACAGCGCTTGGAGCGTTTGATGCCTGATCGGGAGGATGAGCGCGACCGCCTCGAAGCTGAGGTCAACCGCTGGCACGCAGAGGCCACGAGCGCGCAAATGGAGTCTGTGAGACGGCGGGCCGAAACGGACACCCTCCGCGCACGAGTTCGCTATCTGGAGTCGATGCAGCGATCATTCCTGATGTGTCTCGACTCCCTTGCCCATGCGTTTCCGGAAGCGAATCGCCAGAAGGTTCTCGCGTGGATTCAGGACACGGCGCTCGTCAGAGATGCGCTGACCACTGCCCGCCGTTCTCGCAGCTCCGCACACCCGGGCCAGGGGGAGGAGTCATGACGATGGACTGGTCTGAAGGTAGGCTCCACGCTGTGGCGCTCGAAGCCGCACTCCGCGCCCCGATCAGTCGACCCAGGAGTCCTGACCGATGCCGTACTACCGACGACACGCTGCTCGATCTCACCGAGTCGCTGGCCGAACCAGGGGGTGAGGGATGAAAATTGTGTTTCTCGATGTGGATGGAGTTTTGAACTCGCCCGACTTCCAGATTCACCGCTACCAGCGTGGCCCTGGACGGCATCCCATTGATCCAGAGTGTGTCGCGCATTTGAACGCCCTCACGAGTCAGACCCAGGCGCGGATCGTCGTGTCGTCAACCTGGCGCACGATGGGGCTGACAGCGATTCGCCGGGTGCTCAGGGCCCACGGTGTTGTGGCGCCAATCGTCGGCTGCACGCCGTCGCTCGTGCGCCGTCACGAGAGCGGTCTCGCGATCGCCACCGAGCGTGGCAGAGAAATCCAGGCGTGGCTCGACACGACGAGGTTTCGCGTCGAGCGGTTCGTGATTCTGGACGACGATGAGGACATGAACGACCTTCTGCCCCACCTCGTCAGGACAGACTTCCGGGCCGGCCTCGCGGCCGAGGATGTGATTCGCTCGCTGGAACGACTGGCTCAGGTACTCCCTGGGTGAGGCCGCTGCTCGGCGAGGCGTGGTCACCCCAACAGTCACCCAGAGCGGCGGCAACCGAACCGAGAACACGGCATCAGACCACCGTCCGCGTAAGGCTCTCTCGGTAGCGTCCTGTAAAGCCGTTAGGTTTCCACAATCGCCTACCAGGAGAGGGTGCCTAGCCAGTCGCCCGTATATCGCCCGTAGCGTCGGATTCGTGCTCGGAAACGCTCCCCTCGAGGTACGCATCGACCAGCTTATCCGCGCGCTGCCGGCCGCCGGGGGTGGCGTGGCCGTAGGTCTGCACCACCACGAGCGGTGAGTTACCGAGACGCTCGGCGATCACGGGAGCTGGTACGCCGTGCTCCATCAGGTGGGTCGCAAGCCCGTGCCGGCCTGAATGGGGTGTGAGAGCGTCGAGTCCGACGCGTGCGACGAGTACGGCCAGGTCGTCGGCGACGGCATGACGTGACCACGGCCGAGGTTTCTGTTCACGACGGCCGACCTTGCCGCGGTGCGGACTCTGCATGACCAGCAGACAGCCGGGTGGCTGGGCATCGCGGTGTCGGAGCAACGGGCCGGCAACCTGCTCGGGCATCGGCGCCCAGTGCGGATTGCGGCCCTTCGGCAAGTCCCGCCAGTGGCCATTGGTGAACTGGTGCTGAACCCAGATGCGGCGATTCACGAAGTCGACATGCTCCCAGTGCAGTCCTAAAATCTCCGCGATTCGGAGGCCGCACCCGAACACGACAGCAAACGCAGCCTCGAAGCGGTGGCCGCGAATGGCCGGCCAGAGCACGTCGAGCTCGAGAGCGGTGACGTAGCGGGCCGGCGGGCGTTTCGTCACGCGGGGCACTGATAGGCGCTTGGCCGGGTTGCGGGCGAGCAGCTCGTCCTCGATCGCGGCGTCCAGGCAACGGCGCCAGACGCCGACGATGCCCTGGACCGTGGCAGCATCGACTCTCGCTGTGAGCGCCCCCACGGCTCCCTGAAGCGCTGAGGGCCGCACGGCATCCACGGGCGTGCCGTAGAGCGCCGCGAGCTGCTGGAGCGCGTAGAGGTACCACTTGGACGTATTTGGCGGGTGGATCGGTTGGACGTACGTTTCCCACCAGATGCCCGCCCAGTCGCCGAGCGTGGTCGCTTGCGTTGCAGCTGGTGGCGCCGCTCGCGGGCGCAGGGAGTTGTCGAGCCAGGCTCCAGCGTCGGCGAGGTGGCCCGGCGGAAACTCGCGGGCTCGCCGCCGTGGATCGATCCTGGCCGGCAGGCGGGCACGGATGGTGCCATCGGCAGCAACAGAGACCGAGCCGCTGCCTCGTCGTCGTCGCTGGAGCTTCGGTGGTGAGGCGGGCCTGCGGGGCATCAGTTAGTCCACGTGGACGACGAAGCCGCGTCTACCCCTGGCGATCTGACCCAGCGCCCACGCCATCGCGTCATATTCGGCTGGTGTTCCGACGATCCGGTGATTGAGCAGCACGACTGACACATCGTCGATGAGCACGGCGACAGTCACGCGAGCATCACCCTCAGCGGTCCAGACCTGGATACTCCCGGTCTCCCCAAACAGCCAGGTTGACGGGTGCGACGGCTGAGACTGCGTACGTTGCGCCACAAGGGCCTCCCCGAAGTATCCGCCTGCCGGATACACCGGGTTAGTTACCCGCAACTCCTCAATTCGTGCGCCCCAGGCGGCTCATGCGCGCGATCTCGACCGATTCGCGCAGCCATCGCAGAATGGTATCAGCGACCTCGGGGGGCTCACCTTCGAGTTGGCCAAGGATGTCGGCGCACTCAGCGATCCGGATGTCGTGAGTAGCGGCGGTGCTCAGGCCGAGACTGGCTGAAAGATGTTCGACTGAGACACGGAACGCCCTGGCGAACATCGGGATCTGCTCAGTGCGGAGTTGCCGCCGCCCCTGCTCGTACGGCCGATAACCAGAGAGCGTCATATCGATCTTGCGGGCGACGTCTTCCTGTGTCATGCCGGCTTCAGACCGCAGCTTCTTGAAGGCGTCGGCTATCTGGCGTCCTTCTGGGGTCGGCTGAGTGTCGCGCCAATGGTCGCTCCAGGACATAGCAGATTGCCACGAGTGCGCTCCTATTCTACCGGGAGCGGTTCTCTGTGAACCGTTCCACTTTATAGCATGACGCCGCTTCGCTCTAAACCGTTCCATTTGGGCACACCAAACGGTTGACGAGGAACCGTCTCACAGTGTATCGTCGGAGTGCTACTATGTGAGACGCCCGGAGGCGGTATGCAGAAGCCCGTCGAGCAGGGAAGCAACGAGCATTTCAGCATCACGCTGCCGGCGTCGGCTGTCGTGAAGCTCAACGCGATTGCGCGGGCTCGCGGATCGTCCCGATCGGCCGTCATCCGCGAAATGGTCCTGACCGGCATCGACCGTGATGCGCTGGTCCAGAGGATCGCGGAAGCAGTCGCATGAGCGGCCGGCAGCGTCGTCCAATCGGCCGAATCCCCTACGTGGCGGGGCAACCCTACGGCGATTGCGTGTATTTCGCCATCGATCACGCCACCGGGCTCATCAAGATCGGGAAGACCTTTACGGGCTACCTCCTCTCACGCATCCGAGACATCGAGCGCGATCTTGGGAGGCCAGTCACCCTGCTGGCCTACATGTCCGGTGACTGGTACGCCGAACAGGCCCTACACAAGCGATTCGCGCACTCTCGTGACCACAGCGAGTGGTTCCGCGCTTCAGCCGATCTGAACGCTCTGATCTCGGCATCAACGCCTGCTCCTGAAGGGATCGCGTACTGGGGTGAGTGGTCATGGTTTCGATGATCCAACGGTTCCCCGAGTTGTACCCGCTCGTCATTCAGGATCTGG
>ERZ1292642.1319-Hain-H14-01um-R1-1319-length-11914-cov-4_pt1 | contig 11914 bp, 17 predicted proteins | sample MGYA00564403_ERZ1292642 | MGnify/ENA primary metagenome ERZ1292642 (study PRJEB36523, sample SAMEA6512643) | groundwater metagenome | collected 2019-01-09 | study: AquaDiva: Metagenomics assemblies of 32 groundwater samples | reverse complement strand
TGGGGCCGAATCAAGGGACAGGTCTATCGCCACACGGGACTGAAGGCGGCGAAGGCCGTGTAAAGGGGGAGCGGCGGTGGGGCTGGCAACAGAGATGCGGGCAGTGGGGAAGGGGCTCAAAGAGATGGAATCCAAGCAAGTCGCCCGGATGAAGGGCCACCGACCCAGCGCGGGCGGCGGGGCCGCCACGATCGCCAGGGCCACCGTCGCCGCCACGGCGAAGGACCCGGCGGAGAAGCGGAGCAAGGGGTTCAAGCATTACCGCGAGTTCCTCATGGCGGTGATGCACGCCGAAAAGAACCCGCACGAGGAGAGCCGGCACGATCCGCGGTTGAAGTCGCTCAAGTATACCCGCGAGAAGGCGGCGGGCAGCGACGAACAGGCGATGATCCATGACGCCTACGGCGGCTACATGGTGCCGATCGAGTTTAGCCCGGACATGCTCAAGGTTGAGCCCGAGGCCGACCCCATCGGCAGCATGACGCGCAAGGTGCCAATGGGCGTGCCCCAGGTGCGCATCCCGGCCCGCACCGACAAGAACCACACCACCAGCGTCTCGGGCGGCCTGACCGTGACCCGCCGGCCGGAGACGGTGGCCGGCACGTCGAGCCGGATGGAAATCGAGAACCTGGAGCTGACATCCCACATGCTGTTCGGCCTGAGCTACGCCTCCGAGGAGCTGCTGCGCTACTCGCCGCAGTCTTTCGTGGCGCTGTTGGCCGATGGGTTCGCCGACCAGTTCGCGTACCACCTCATCAAGGAACGGCTCTACGGCACGGGCATCGGCGAGTTCCTCGGCATCCTGACCGCCGACTGCACGGTGACCGTGACCGCCGAGAGCGGCCAGCAGGTTGATACGATCCTGCCGCAGAACATCTTCAAAATGGTGTCGCGCTGCTGGGGCTATGACAAGGCCATCTGGCTGGCCAACCACGACACGCTGCCGCAGCTCTGCGACCTCAACCAGCCGGTCGGCACCGGCGGCCAGGGCATGATCTGGCTGCCCAGCATGAGGGAGGGCGCCCCCTCGACGCTGATGGGGCGGCCGGTCTACTTCTCGGAGTATGCCAAGAAACTCGGAGACTCGGGCGACCTGATCCTTGCCAACTGGCAGGAGTACCTGGAAGGCACGCTCCAGCCGATTTCCAGCGAGGAGTCGATCCACGTGCGCTTCGTCAATAACGAGAGGACGTTCCGCTTCACCATGGAGAATGCCGGCATGCCCTGGTGGCGCACTGCGCTCACGCCGGCCTTCAGTGCGGCCACGTTGTCACCTTTCGTCGTGCTCGCGGCCCGCTAACCCTGGACCCAAGTGACGGGCCAGCGGCCCGGGAGGATTCATCATGGCGAGTGGAGTGACCTCACAGAAACTGTTCAGCCGCAACGCCGTGATCACCTACGATCACGACCCCGACACCACAGCGGCAATCATCACGACGCCGGACGCCGGCACCACGAAGCGCTACTTGGCGCTGGAGAACTACGAGAACTTCGCCGGCCTGGCGATGCTCACGGTTAGTGGTTCATCCTCCGGCATGACGCTGGTGGACATCGTCGCGGCGGAGAGCGCCACCGGCACCAACGTGACCACAGTGGTCAGCAGCGGCGCGGTTCTGGCCGACGCCGTGGGTGACTTCGTCAAGGTCGAATGCACGGCCGCGCAGGTCAAGGAAGTGGGCGACGCGGGCGGATTCACCTTCACCCACGTCGGCGTCCGCATCACGTGCAGCAACACGGGCGACGAGGCCGCGGTGACCTACTGGCGCGCCAACCCGAAGTTCGCCACCAAGGACCTGACCGCCAACGCCATCAGCTAACGGAGTTGACCCGTGGCCAACCGGCCCAACCAGCAGCAGAGCGAGCAGCGGCGGCGGGACGTGGAGCGCCTCGCCGCCGACCTCTACGCCCGGCTCACGGCGGCGCCGGGCGCCGCCAAGCAGACCACGGCGGACGCCCGCACCGACCAGGCGCTGGCCGAGGCCCAGGCTTTTTACGACCGGCTCGACGCACGGCAGACCGAGGAGAAGTGAGCAATGGCGATTCCCGTCAAGACACAGTTTGCGATCAGCTCGGGCACCGGCGGCGCGCCGTTCAACCGTTTCGTCTCGCCGGGCTTGCCCGTCGGCAACGTGTTCTACGTCCACCACGACGGCACGGCGAGCGGCCCAGGCTACACGCCGGCCAGCGCCTTCAGCACGCTCGACGCGGCCATCGGCGCCTGCACGGCCAACAACGGCGACGAGATTCACGTCCTGCCCGGCCACGCCGAGACGATCGCCGCCGCGGCCGGCGTTGACCTCGACGTGGCCGGTCTGAAGGTCATCGGTTTCGGCGTGGGCAACAACCGGCCCACGTTCACCCTCGGCACCGCCACAACGGCCGACGTGGACATCGACGCGGCTAACATCACAATCCAGAACCTCCGGTTCGTCAGCGCGATTGACGATCTGGCGGTGATGATCGACGTCAACTCCGACAACTTCACCGCCGAGGATTGCGAGTTCGTGGCCGCGGCCACCGTCGAGTGCCTCAATTTCATCAACCTGGCCACCACGAAAGACAATTTCGCCTTCCGCCGCTGCAAGTTCTTGCAGAACGCCGACCCCACTGGGACCGACGGGGCCGCGGCCACGGGGGCGATCTACGTCGTGGACAGCGAGAATATCCTCGTCGAGGACTGCACGTTCGACGGGTTCTTTGAGACGGCGTGCTTGCACAACAAGACCACGGCGCTGAAGTACCTGACGTGGCGGCGGAACAACGTCAACCAGCAGCTCACCATCACCGGCCGGCGCATCCTGTTGGTTGCTGCCACGGTGGGCTGTGACATCGGCCCGGACACAGACTTCGTGCCGGGGCTCGGCTACCGGGTCACGAAGGTTGAAGACTGCGCCACGGCGACCTCGGACGCGCTGTTCACCGTCGTGGGTAAAGTGCTGGTCGGGCTTTGGAGCCTCGAAGTTACGACCGTTCTGACCGGGGGCGGGCACACCGACTACGTCCTTGGCATCGCCTCGGGCGTGATCGACGTGGCCACATCCTCGATCACGACGGCCGCGGCCGGTTTCATGGTCCAGGTCACCGGCAACCCCGCCGACACCGCCCTGACCTCGGGCACCAACGGCGGCGTTGCCGTGACCAGGCACTCCGATTGCAGCACCAGCGGCCTGACCAACCGCGTGATGGGCCTGGCGGGCGGCAGCCATACGCTTTCGGCCGTCCGCACGGCGTCAACCACCGGCGAGATCACGCACAACCTGTGGTACATCCCGTTGGAGCCGGGGGCGCACGTCGTCGCGGCTGCGTAAGTGGACCAGTGGGGCCGAGGGCTGAGTTGTGCCGACGAGCGTAGAAATCTGCCTCTGTTCCCGCGACGGCCGCTTTGACCGCGACGTGATGGTGGCGGCTGAGGCGGCCTGCGTCTGCGCCGCCAACCACGGCATCGGCTGCGAGCTGGCGGTGGCCGTGGACCAGTACGGCGTCGCCCCCGTCCGCAACCGGGGCACGGCCGCCTTCCTGTCCCGCGATCACGGCTACCTACTGTTCGTAGACGATGACGTGATCCTCCCAGAGGCCGCCGTGGCGCTGCTGTCGCAGGCCGCGACCCGGCACCCCGGCGACCTGATCGGCGGCTGTGTGCCGAGCCTGCTGGACGGCTGCCGGCCCTACGTCCAGGTGGCGCCGGTCGGCGGCATGGGCTGGCTGCACGAGTGGCCCGAGAGTGACGTGGAGGCCGAGCGGATCGGCGGCGGGTGTATGCTGATCCCGCGCGGGCTGTTCAGCCTCGTCGGCTGCCCGTGGTTCCGCTGGCTGGAACGCTACGTCGAGGGCAAGGGCCTGCGGGCGCTGTCGGAAGACGCCGACTTCTGCAACCGGGTCAGGGAAGGCGGCCGGCGCGTCTGGGCGACGGGCGCGGTGCGCTGCGGGCACAAGAAACAGATCGATGTGGCCACGCTGATCGGGGGTGAGATGTGACCAGTGGAGCCCCCGTGCATGGTGAATTTTCGAGTGCAGATGCGAGCGCGCTGGACGAGCCAAGCAGCCGCATCCTGCTCTACGGCGCCGGCTCGACGTCGGCGGTCACGCTGGCCGCGACGGACCAGGTGCAGATTGACAGCGTCTCGATCCTCGTCGGCGGCACTGGGCGGGTTGTGACCGTGTACGACGGCGCGAACAACACCGTGGCCGCTGGCGAGACGATCCTGACGGGGACGTTTGCCGCGAACACGTCGCACAACTCGATCTTTCAGACGCCGCACTACTGCCAGCCGGGAACGTGGCCAAAAGTGATCACCTCGGGCAGTGGCCAGGTCAATGTATACGTCCGGGGCAGTATAAAACGACTTGGACCTTAGGGTAGATGACGCAACGACACCCAGTCCGGCCGCAGCTATGAGCGGGGAACTTGGGGGTGATCTTGGAAGGGGCCGAGCGTGGCGCTGACCACAGTCCAAGCCGTGAAGGCACTAGCCTCGATCACCACCGAGGACGAGGATGACGTGTTGACGGCACTGCTGGGCGGCGTCAACGAAACTGTGCTCGGGTGGCTGCGCCGGCGGATCGAGATGGCCACTTACACCGAAATACTCTCAGGCGACGACGGCCGCTTCCTCCGCCTGAGCGAGTACCCGGTGCTGAGCCTCACCAGCGTCTACCTGGACCACGGCGCTCACTACGGCCAGAGCGACGATCCGTTCCCGGCGACGACGCTGCTCGACGGCGAGCTGGACTACGCCCTGGTGAAGACGACGCCGATGGCCGGCGCCCCCTCGGTGCCGGTCGCGCAAGTGGGCTTGATCGAGCGCATCGGCGGGCCGTGGCCGGGGATCAGCCGCCGGACGCTGGGGTCGCTCAGCATGACCAGGGAGAAGGCCGCGGGCAACGTCAAGGTGACCTACGTCGCGGGCTACGCCACGGTGCCGCAGGACCTGGCCTTAGCGGCGGGGCTGCTGGTGCTGCGGGCGCGGCAGGCGCTGCCCACGGGGCTGATGGCGACGAGCGAGAGCCTGATCGACTACAGCGTGGCCTACGCCCAGGCGCAGGGCAACAAGGGCGGGCCGGGGGCCGACACTGTGTCCTGGCTGATCGGCAGCACGCTGGCACGGTATCGGAGGGCCGGGTGATGGCGTTCGTTAGCGGCATGGAGAGTCTGCGAAACCTGTGCAAGGCGCTGGGCATCGACCCCGACGCCAACCCGGTCCGCAGCGTCGTCATCGACGCCAGCGCGGACAGCGTCGTGACGGCCCGCGTCGAGCGGTTCGTCAAGGCCGACGAGATGGCCGCAATCGAGGACGCTGCGAAGGGGGCCTTGATCGAGTTCGTGCCGGCCGACGTGCTCATCACCGTGACGCTGGACGACTCGTATTTCGCCCCGAGCGAAACGGAACTGGCCGAGTTGCAAGCCCGCATCGAGGCCGTGCTGGACCGCCAGTGCCAGGGCAGGCCGCGACCATCTGTACTGGTGCTGCCGTGCGGCATGAAGGCCGAGGCCGTGCGCGTGCCGCAGAAGGGGGCCGGGTGATGGCACGGCCCAACCCGGCCCACGGCCGTTGGCGACTCATGCCGGAGCAGGAACCCATCGTCCTGCTGGTGCAGCAGACGCCGGGCGTGTTTGTGGGCTACGCGGTCCCCAGAGCCTGGCAGCGCGACCGCACCGTGGCGGAGCGCAGTCCCACGGGGGCCGTCTACGTCGGCAAGGCCAAGGACTGGTTTCTCCCGAAGGAACTGCTGCCGGGCGTGGCGCCGAAGCCCGGCGACCGCATCGAGCACGTCACCGAGGCCGGGATGACGGAGACGGAGACGGTCCAGACGCGCGACGTGGCCCTCGCACAGACCGTGTGGCGGCTCGGCTGCCTGTCGTTGGAGCTGGCCTTTGGGCTCACGGACCTGATCGACGTGGAGACGTACCTCCTGGGCAAGGACACGTCGCTGGGGACCACGCGGGTGCCGACGCCGTTCGCCCAGAGCGTGAAGTGCCGCATTCAACTGCTGACGGAGCAGGCGGCCCGGGAGCGTGGGCTGGAGTACAGCGAGGGCCAGGTCGAAATCACGGTGGAGCGGCAACTGCCCGGGCTCGACGTCGTGGAGAGTGTCGTCACCGACCGGGCCACGGGGCAGAAGTATGCGGTGGTGAGCTACCGGCAGCCGCGGCGGATCGAAGAGTTGCCGGTGATCGTGGCTAAAGCCCAGATGTAGGGGGCTGCTGTGAGCGACATCGTGACCCTCTGGCTGCTCATCCAGGCAGCGGCATTAAGAGGTGGCAAACGAGGTAGCAAACGGTGAGCGCCGACGTTGACGCCGACGTGTTGGCCGGGATCACGACTGCCTGGGTGGCCACCGACTCGGCCGCCGTGGCCCTTGCCGCTGCCTTGCCGCTGGACCGGCTGCACAGTGACTACACGCCGGCGAAGAAGGGCCAGGCGTTGCCGATGCCCTACGCGGACGTGGTTGTGACGCAGGCCCGGCCGGCGCTGTACGAGGCCCCGGTCAAGAGCGGGTCGAAGTACCTGCACTACGCGAAAGTGCTGATGGTGGTCAGGGACGTGGGCAAGGCGAAGGTGGGCGAAGCGCTGGGCAAGCTGCGGACCGTGTTCGCCGAGTCGCGGGCGCTGGTCATCCCGGGCAGTACCTGGCGGCGGACGCTGCGGCTGCCGGAGGGCGACCGGAACGAGCGGGAGAAAGACAGGCGCTTCGGCGAGGACGTGTACCGGGGCGTGCTGGCGTTAGAGATCTGGGTGGAGAGGACCGAGCCATGATGCTGCTGCTGGGGTTGGCCGGGCTGGCGCTGCTGATCGGCTGGGCCTGCGCGCCGCTCCAAATCGATTTGTCGGTCACGGCCAGCCAGGTCCGCAAAGGTACTGACGGCGTTCCCGGCCGGGGCATCGCCGCCGCGACCATCACGGCGGGGCAACCCCTCTACCGGCTGGCCGATGACACCATTGGCCTGTGCGACGCCGACGGCGACGCGACGACCAGCCTTTGCCTCGGAATCGCCGTGCACGGCTCACTCGCCGGCCAGGCCATCGAGTGGCAGAACGGCGGCAGTATCACCATCGGCGCCGCCGCCACGATGACTGTTGGCGAAGTGTACATCACGTCGGACACGGCCGGGGGCATCCGGCCCATTGCCGACGTGGACGCGGGGGATTACGTCTCGATTCTCGGCGTCGCCAGCACGGCGGCGATCCTGAAGATGCCCGTGACGGGCGTGTTCAACAGCGTTGTGATCCACGCCTAACGGCCGCACGAACGGGACCGCAGGGGAGATGGCGAATGGCTGACATCGTCGTGGTCGTGGCCGAGGTCCGCAAGGGCACGGACGGCACTCTCAACCGGGGCATCACGGCCACCGGCGTGACCATCACGGCGGGCGCGGCCCTGTACAGGCTGGCCGACGACACCATCGGCCTGGCCGACGCCGACAGCACAGTGATTACCTCGACTTGCATCGGCTTCGCCACCCACGGCTCACTCGCTGGCCAGGTGATCGAGTTCCAGAACGGCGGCTCGATCACGCTCGGGGCGACGGCGGCGATGACGACCGGGGAGAGCTATTACACCAGCGACGCGCCAGGCTTTATCCGACCCGCGGGCGACATCGACTCGGGCGACTGGATCACGTTCCTGGGTGTGGCCAGTTCGGCGGGTGTGCTCAAGATGCCCGGCACGGGCGTGTTCAACAGCCTGATTCAGAAGTAACCGGAGGCCGTCATGGCATTCACAGCCGCCCACAGTCAGGCCGTCCAGTTCACCGTCACCGGCGGCAGTGCCGTTACGCTCAACGTCACCGACGCCGTCTGGGACGAAGAGGTTCAGGACCTGATCGTGACCCACACCGGCAGCGGCGGCGTGCAGAGCCGGCTGCCCGGCGTGCTCGACGGTAACGGCGACATCAAAGCGAACGTCGATGCGGCAGCCCTGCCGTGGGCGACCAGTCCGGGCGTGCGCCCCGGCGCCAAGGGCACCCTGACGATCGCCGTCGGCGGCTCCACCGTGTACTCGCTGCCGGTCATGATCACCAAGCTCCACTTTCAGAGCAGTAATCCGAGCAACACTGTCGTGAACTACTCGTTCAGCTTCAAGCTGGACAGCATCACCGGCAGCATCACGAGGGCGACCTAAACCGTTATGGGGAGCATCATCGCACCGCACGTGGGCCGCGAGCACACGGTCGAGGCCCTCGGCCAGACCTGGACGGCGGGCCGTTTCGACTTGGCCGTCTGGGACAAGTTCTTGTCGTGGGCGCGCACCCAGTTGCCGGACCCGATGGACGTGGCCGAGCGCTCCTGCCTCCGCCTGGCGGCCCAGGAGCGCCGCCTGGTCGAGGAGCTGGCCGCGACCAGGGGCGATGCCGAAAAGGCCGAGCTGCGGGGCCGGATCGCCGACCTGCAAGCCGCGCAGACGCATGTTGCCCGGATCGGACTGGACAAGGGCAGCTCCTACCTGGCCGTCAGCAGCCCGGAGGTCACCAGCCTGCTGGGCAGCCCCCGCGGCAACGCGAAGGCCCTGGCGCTGCTGCTGGCCAAACACCACCCGGACGTGACCGAGGACGAGGCCAGCCTGATCGCCCTGGACGCGGGGCCGGAACAGATGCGGGACCTGTGGGCGGCCGTCCACGGCAAGCAGCCCGCGAGCCCGGGAAAAAACGGCTCGGCCCCGGCGGCGTGAGGCTGCCCGACCCGTCTCCCGGGGCCATCGACTGGTGGAAGGTGGGCCGCACGCTCGCCGCCCGCGGCCTGACCCGGCACCCCGCCGAGATCATGGGTTGGACCCTGCCCGAGGTCGCCCTGGGGATGCAGGCCGTGGAGGACGACGATAAGGCCACTCCCCCCGCCGGGCACATTATCGTGAGCGACGAGGACGTTGTTGCCATCAGCAAGCGTGCTCACAGTATGACCGGGGCCGAGAGGCTGGCCGCCGCGCGGGCCGCGAGGGACGACTGAAAAATGGCTGGCCTCGCCGACATCCTGGCCGAACTGAAAGCCAACTCGGACGTGACGGCCGCCGGGCTCGACGGCGTTACAGCGCACCTCGATGAACTGGTCAAACACTTCTCCACCGCCCAGGAAGTTCAACTCGAATGGGCTCAGGCCGCCGAGAGCAGCGGCAAAAAGGCTACCGAGGCCGCCCGCAGCACCAACAGCGGCATCGGCGCCGCGCTGTCCGGGATGCAGGCCGGCTTTCGCCGCACCGCCGACGTGATGGGTGCCCTCGGCCAGGGGATGGCCCGCACCGGCCTCCAGGCCCAACTCGCCTTCGGCGTGGCCTCCGCCGGCTTGCTCGGCTTCGTCCGCGCCGGCCTGCAAGGCACTGCCGAGGGCGAGCGCTTCGGCGTCATGATGGGCTTCCTGTCCAGGGAGATCGGCAGCATCTTCAAGCCCCAGATCGACGCCTTGCTGGGCGGGCTGGAACGGCTGGTGGACTGGTTCAGCAAACTCGACGGCGGTCAGCAGCAGTTGATCAACCGCTTCGCCCAGGCCGCCGCGGCGGGCCTGCTGGTGGCCGCCATCATGCCGAAGATCATCCTCGGCATCAGCGGCGTCATCAGCTCCGTCATAGCCCTGACCACGGCGACGAGCGTCCTGGACGTGGTGACGGGCGGCATTCTGCCCGTGGTCGGGGCGCTGGTGACGGGCTTCGTCGCGCTCGGCGCCGCCAGCTTCGTCATGACCAACGGCTTCGAGGGGGCGTGGAAGGTCATCAAGCCGCTGGTGGACACGCTCAAGAGCGGGTTCCTGGAGGCGTGGGCCGCCGTGCAGCCGCTGGTGGCCGTGCTGAGCAGCCACTTCGCCGTGGCCGCCGCCCAGTCGGCGGAGTTCCTGGCGAACGCCCTGAAGCTAATCGGCCCCGTCGCGGCCGAGGTCATCGGTATTCTGAGCGACGCCTTTGCCGAGTTGTCCCCCAAGATCCTGGAGCAGGGCCAGGCGCTGAACAAGCTGGCCATCGACGCGCTGCCCTACCTGCTGAGCGCGACGAAGGCGGCGGCCGAGGGGTTGGCGTTCCTCAGCCGCATGTTCGGCGACGTGGTGGAGAATGTTACCCTGTTTATCTCCTTCCTGGTGGAGGTGCGCGACTTCACGCTGGAGGTGTCCAGGGCCACGGACACCTGGCGTGATTCGCTGCTGGCCCTGATCCCGGGGCTGCAAGAGGTCAACGCACTCCTCAAGGAGCAACTGGCCTTCCGCATCGCCTTGCGGTTCGCGTCCGGCGGCGAGCAAGGCGCCGCCCAGGAGATTGCCAAGGCAATTCTGGACGCCGTGGCCGGCCCCGGGCGCGAGCGCCTGACCGCCACGCACGGCCCCGGGGGGCGGCAGTCGTTGGAGCCGGCCCGGGTGCAATTCGAGGGCCTGGCCGACAGCTGGCGGAGGGTGCAACAGGCAGCCTTGAAGACGGACGCGGGCGAGAGCCCGGCGGAGAAGAAGCGGCGTGAGCAGGCGGACAAGCAGCAGGAAGAGCTGGAGCGCATCCGCAAGGAAATTGAGCGACTCCAACCCGCGGTGGTGAGGTAACCCCATGCCCGTCTCACCCCCCTTCATTACCCAGCAGACCAGCGCTATCAGCCTGTCAATCCAGTATTGGGAGTCCGTGGAGGGCTACTCGGAGTCTGCCGACAGCGAGGGCAACGTCACCGCCACGCGCGTCCTGTACTGCGAGTGGGCCGACCGCAAGGACTTCTGCCGCGCCTTGCTCGGCTTCTCCCGGGTCGGCTTCGCCGGCTCGGAGATCGTCCTGCGGCGCAGCCTGCCCGAGAAGCACCCCGACATCCCGGCCATGTACTGCGTCCGGGCGGACATGATCGGCGGCAAGGGCACTCCCCAGCACCAGCACGACAGCGGGTTGATCGCCTTCTACGCGGCCGCCCTGCCCGCCAACATGCTCGGCGGGCGCCCGGGCGGCTACGCCTACTTCCGCACCGAATGGAAGATGCTCCCGTGGGACGTGAAGCGTGACAACGAGATCGGCGGCGACGAGACGGCTCGCTATGTGGAGCGAACCGAAATTTTCAGTGGGGAGTCGATTACGCTGCCTGGGAAGTGCTTCAGGTTTTCGACTGTGATCGCGCCGGCCGCCACGGGACGGACGATCCCGGAAGGCCTGCCGAAGCTGGTCCTGGGCGGCGAGCTGCACATGAAGTGGATGCAGATTCCCAGCCAGGACAACCGCCTGCCGGCCGGACTGCGGGCCAACATTCGGGCGTGCGTGAACCGGGTCAACCAGACGACGTTTGAGGGGTACGACTCGGGCACGCTCCTCTGCCTGGCCCCGCAGATCGAGCGGAAACGGAGCGTCATCGGCATCGACACGTTCGACATCGAGTACGTGTTCGCGGTCAAGGAGAAGGAAGACGCCGATGGGGTGGGCGGCTGGAACACGGTTTACCGCCGCGACCTGACGACGGGGCCAGGGTTCGACTTCATCGAATCCGTTGACGACCCGACGCTGTCAATCTACCGCGAGGAAGACCTGTACAAACTGTTCTTCCTGGTCCAGGCTTAGAGTTTCTGGAGCATGGTCACGGTGTCAGTGGCAACCTTCCGCATCATGGTTGACGTGTGTTCGCGCGCGGCTCTTTGGATGGTCGGGATCGCAGCCTTGGCCGCCGGCCCCATCCGCGTCAGCGCCACGCAGGCGACCTGCCCCCGGTCCGTGTCGCCGTCCAGCACCGCCTCAGCGAACGTCTTGATACACAAGTCATCGCTGATGGCCAGTAACCCCTTTTCGCCTTCGAGCTGGTGCTCCAGGTCGGCGTCCATGAACAGCCGCGCGTAGTACCGCGAGTCGCCGCCCTTCCACGTCCGCCCCGACACCTTGCCGGACAGCGTCGGCTCGGCCGGCGGCGCTGGCCGGAGTGGCGGCGCGGGAGCAGGGGCGGGCTTCGCCTCAGCGGCCTTGCCGGTTGCGGCTGGCGGCTGGC
>ERZ1292642.1317-Hain-H14-01um-R1-1317-length-11933-cov-4_pt1 | contig 11933 bp, 12 predicted proteins | sample MGYA00564403_ERZ1292642 | MGnify/ENA primary metagenome ERZ1292642 (study PRJEB36523, sample SAMEA6512643) | groundwater metagenome | collected 2019-01-09 | study: AquaDiva: Metagenomics assemblies of 32 groundwater samples | reverse complement strand
TCACTGGTGACTGCAATCATGCGGCTAATCTCTAGACTTGGCTGCCAATAGTGAATTGCTACCACACCTGCACTTAACGCTGAAGCATTCCACTTACGGGTTCCGGGAGCCTTCTGAATTGAACCATTAAAATAACAAACATTCTTAGCCCAGATTAAACTATTGGGAGGCTGCTTGTCGGGAGCGATATCGGTCACTAACCCTAGCTCACCGAGTGGTATTTTAGCGGTAATACCTTGATAAGACATTACTCATCTCCGTAGCCGTACCGGAGTGACTTTCTTCTAATGATTAAATCATGCCGCGGTCTAATCTGTCCAAAGTCCGTACTTGTTCGGAACAGTTCGCTGCGGTTCTTCTTCTCCATGGCTTCAAGTCCAGCCTTGGCAAGCCCGAGCATTTCCGACCACGCACTATCCTGTTTATTATAAAGTATGAACGCACAAGCCGCATGGATGAGTACGTCAATATCCTTACGTGGAATCAACGGAAAGCTAGCTGCATTGTCTTGTAGGTCGTGGGGCACTGGAACCCAGTCGAGCATTATCTTAGTCTTGTCAGCCGGGTAGGCATTGAAACGGACAGTCACAGTACCGTCATTCATTTCATTTAATCTAGCAAACCTAGTTGGTATTTTCTGTTCCGTCTCAGCTAGTGGATAGTCAAACTCCATATTGTAGGGGTCTGAGCTAGTGATAAATGGTTCTGACTTACGACCTGAGAACACCTTAAATGGTTCTACAAGCCTAGAGATTCCATTTATAATGTAGGGACTAGTGTAGCTCCCTGCACTATTCGCAGTGGCAGAGGTGTAATCCAGGCGATTAAAGCCCAGCAGGGGTAAAGCTGAACGCTGCCGGTTTGTGCCAGTCGCCCCAAGCATCGAAAAGATTTTACCGCCTGCTAGGCTACTAGTTAAGGTGAAGTACTTTAAGACTGAATCGTAGGAACCTGTGTAAAGGCCATTGGTACCGGCTGCATTGAGTGCTGCCACCACATGGGTCACTAAGTTGGCCGGAGTATAAGAACCGTGTGTGAGGGCTGCTACGGCACTTGTAGTGGCAGTCTCCGCAAAGTCTATCTTATCACTGAAGTTATCTACGTACAGATAGCCCGGCAGAATCTCGTAATCCAACTTGAAACAGCTGAACCCATACGTACCAGTAGTATCTAGAAAGCTACTATCAATCACCGCAGTAGTGGCAGCTGATGTGTGCTGCATGATTTTATATACGGTCTGCTGACCTGTGGGACGGATGAACCATCCCTCTACGCTAGTAGCTGGTGCACTGGTGAAACTGATATTTAGGGAATCTGCGGTGACTTGTACACTACCTGCGGTAACTGCCGGTAGCAGCTCTATATTAATCGGGTGACGAGACCGCGCCCATGTCCAAGCCTCATCAACCTTAAGACTAAATATTGAACCACCACCGACAATTGCTTGATGCGCTTTGTTTAAATATGTAACTGCATTTGATTCATAGGGAGAATTACCATTAGTAACTTCTCCAGATTTATCCAGAACCTCATCAAGTATGTCTGCTGTGGTCCGGAATTGACTCATTTAGCCCTTCCATCCGACTACAGGAAATTTACAGTGGTATTTTAATATATTGGTACTAGCGCCGATGGATGTTCCAAGTGCTGCCGCAGATGAGCTAAAGGAAATGCTACCCACTCCGATGTTAAACACTGCCAGGTCACTGGCTGGAGCCAAACACTTCATATCAAAGGCACCGTTTGCACTAATCGAAGCGTGGCCCGATGGGGAAACAGTGAGGATGACTCCAGTAGAAACTGTGACATCTGCATCAGCTAAATAACCTAAGCTAATTGTCGCAGCCGTTCCAGTCGTAGTGCCTAAAGTCACGGTACCTACAACTTCAACATTACTGCCTTGGCGTCTTGCCACCTGAGTGCTGGCAGAAATCGTACCTAGGTTAGTTGCAGAGACAGTGTGCGAAGCCTGCCATGATTCATCAATTCTACGATTTAAAATGTGCCAGTTAGAACCATCGCACAGTAATTCTACTTCTTCGTATTGAGTGTTGAGCGTTGTAGTGAGTGCTCCGTCAATTGTCTCTGAAGCGTTACCGTCAATAGTAATGACGTTAGCTAAAACAGCATCCGTCTTTTTAACCTTAAGAACTTTTCCAGAATTACCCGATGCTGCGTAAAGAGTAATCGTGAATGCAGAACCGCTAGCTAGAATCACATCATCAGTTACTAAAACTGGATTATATGTAGTGGCCTTGGTTTGAATAACCTGTGATGCACTAGCGGGAGCAGACCATGTAGGGTTAGCAGCAGCTCCACCACTAGTTAATATTTTAGTAAGGGAAGCATCCGGAGCTACAACCGTAAGAGTTGCATTGTTCGCACTCGAAACTACTACACCATATTGGTTAGCCGTATAAGTGGCACCACTGGTTCCAGCCATGCTTGACCATGCAGAACCATTACAGGCTTCAAAGGTGCCTGCATTGTAGCGAATAGAGCCTGCAGCAGCCGCATTACAGGTGGTGGTCGTATCTGATTTCTGAAACCTTACTCCACCTTTCCCAAGTACTAATGGATAGGGAGAACCCCATAACACTGGGCTACCTGCGAAGGCATGATTTATGTAAACCAATATTACCCAGAACATATAACTATAGAATCGCTTCATACTAACCCTTCCACCCAACTATCGGGAACTGACAATGGTATTTAATCACTGCTCCAGCACCTGCGTTCTGGTCACTATTTGCAGCTACCTGTTCACTCTGTGAACCATAAGAAACATAGGTATTAAAGTAAGTCTGATTAGATGCTGGCATTAAACAGCCATGCTTATTTGCCTCAACGTCACTCACTGTCAGTTGACCCATAAATCCTGGGGGGGCTGAAGCAAATGGTGCAGTGGCATCAATCGTCACATCGTCTGCAGCTAGATAGCCAATGCCTATACGTGCGGGATTTGAAGTGTTACTGGCAATCGTGAATGTCCCGACTACCTCTAGTGTATTTCCTTGGCGTCTAGACTTCTGGGAATTGGAAGTGACTACTCCAAACTCCGTAATGGTCGGTGCAAACGAAGCCTGCCAATCACTATTAATGTACCTGCGCAGGATATGCCAGTTAGAGCCGTCACACACGATTGTAACAGTTTCATACTGGGTATTTAATGTAGTGGTTAATGCCCCATCAATAGTCTCTGAAGCATTGGCATCAATCGTAATTATGTTTGCAAGCGTAGCATCGGTCTTCTTAATCCGGAGCACTTTACCCGTGTTGCCGGAAGCAGCGTAGAGAGTCACCGTAAAGGCTGCTCCACTAGCTAAGACCGTATCATCAGTTATTACTGCAGTGTAATTGGCAACCTTGGTTTGAACCACCTGCGTGGGCGTAGCCGGAGCCGTCCAAGCAGGGTTAGCCGATGCACCACCACTCTTTAAAACCTTAGTGGTGGAAGCGTCAGGAGCTATAATTGTCACTGTGGCATTGGTAGCCGATGAAACAGCTACTCCATACTGATTTGCCGTATAAGTTGTTCCACCAGACCCACCGCCGATTGTGGACCAAGCACTCCCGTTACAAGCCTCAAAATTACCGGCATTGTAACGGACGGAACCGGCTGCTGCAGCATTGCAACTAGTAGTCGTGTCTGATTTAAAGAATCGGATTCCACCCTTACCTAGAACAAGTGGATAGGGCGTGCCCCATAGGACAGGCTCACCGGCCCATGCATTTATGCAAAGTAGCATGCATAGAATGGGAAGAATTCGCATATCTACCTCAGGAAATTGGCTACGATTAAACCCACTGTGGCTACCGATGCATCAACTGCTCTAAGCCAGACATTCTGACCCTTGTCGATACATAAACCAACACGTCCAGACGGACCACCAGGGATAATGTAATACTGAAGAACTGTGACCGAAGTGCTGCCCGGTCCAGTTCCGATTTCTAAAGTGGATCCGCTCGGATTAAAGAACTCAGCTGCGTAAACAGCATCAGCCATAGTAGATACTAGGGAAACCCAATTAGCAGTTCCCACATCAACCGAGTTAGTGTTGATGCTGGCACGTTTCATTGGAATTTCACTGCTTCTCGACATTTAACTATCCTTTAGTGATTGGCTTTAAACTGGGGGGAGCTAACCTAGCTTCCACCACAGGTTCAGCTTGCGGAGCCACTGGCTTTACTTCCCGCTCAGCCTTGATTGATTCAAGTTCAGCTATCAGAGCCTCATTCTTAAACCGCAATTCCTCATTCTGAAAGTACAGTTTCTCCTGGCCAGTTGGGGGTGCCTGATAAAGTTTGTGGGGAGCACTGGTATCAAATAACTTCACTCCACCCTTCACTTCAACCCGGCCCGCAGGCTGGTTATTCTCGTACCACAGATTTCCAGAATCCACTGGCCGCTCATAATACTGGCTACCGTCTTTAATATGGAGACGGTAGGGGTTCTTAGAGGCCAATTTGCCACGGCCATCAAATTGATGGGTGACTAGATCAAATTTGTTTGGGTCCGGGATGTGTACGGGAGCTGGCATTGGTTATTCTCCTGGCAAGGATTTAAAGAAAGCGAGCTGGTTTACCAGCCCACCACACGTGCGTAAAGGATAGTTGCTGCTACTGTCGCAGTCGTAGCAATTTCGGCTAAGGCCGCCGCGGTCAATACACCTAAGCCCACACCACCGTGAGTAGAAGAATCCAGTCCACCAGCATAGGTGACATTGGCGGCTTCTTCTTTACCTAAGATGTTTCCAGCAGCATTTCTCACACTGGTAGTGGCAGCAGAGGCAGCGCCTCCAACTACTACGAAGCCGTGAGAGTGAGTGCCGGAGCCGCTTGCGTAAAGGCGAATGGTCGCAGCAGTGCGGTCATACTTGTAAGCATAACCGTCATTGGCTGCAGCATCCTCAATCTGGAAAATCTCTAATTTTGCAGGACATCCAAGCTTAGCCCTGGTTAACGGAATACCGCCACCTGGGTAAGTGCTCCCACCAGCTATAGCAATCTTAAAGACTGCCGAGTAGCGAGGGTCCGCAGCTTGGGACCCCTGCTGTAGCGTGTAGGTTAGATCCGTTGCTAAAAGTACTGCCATGGTTTACTCCCCTAAGCCGATGCAATCATGTCAGATTCATTAGCCGGAACTTCTGGCTCTAAATCCATGATCACATCATAAAAGCCTGCTCCAGCTGCGGTTCCGTCACCAGTTTGAACAGTGTGCTCAAAGCACAGCTCATCACCGGGGAAGAATTCTACTGGTGCAAGGTCTTTATAAACAACTTTACCAGCAGCCGTTCCAGTTGGAATGGTCAAGCTTGCACAAGTCACTTCTCCAACACTGGAGTTGTAAGCTGGCCAACGCTTAACCACTACTTTCGGAGCAGTGGTAGATGCCGCAATGTCTGCAGTCACGTAAAACAAGAAACGCTTTAGGACCATGCGCTTAGTTACTAGGTAGCCACCGTAGACGCCTACTGCAGCAGTTAGTACTTCAGCCGTATCGTGAGCGTTTGATTTACGAACCAAACCACCACGCATTAATTCTGTATATGCCATTTGTAATCTCCCTTTAAATTAAGCTGAAGTAATGTGAACTGAGCGAGCCTGTCCTGCACTTGCAGAATCGTACCACACCTGGCTCATGCCATAAATTCCGTACCAAGCTACACCCTTAGCGCGTCCATAGTCTCCAGATTCCTTAGCACGCAATTCTGGGTCTTGGACTGTGGCCATAATGAAGGCGTCGTCTCCGAAGAATATTGCTTCGCCTAGTACCGAGCTGGCACCTAAGGACTGGGAAAGTGCATTCGAGTTATTAATTTCTACAAAGCGGCAGGATTCTAGGCGGCCAACTTCAGAACCTTGCTTGGCTTCTTGATTGCCGTAGACTTTCCACTTTTCCCAGTTGGGATCACGCTTAATTCCGCGCAGTGCCTTAGTCGAAGCTAAGCACATATAGTCGCCATCAGCGTAGGGAGCCACATTCAAAGTCGAGAACATATAGTCCCGAACTTGTTCAACGTGATAAACATTCAGGTTAGCTGCAGCAGTAGTAGATGCAGTTCCATCAGTGTCGAAAGTTAGCGAAGCCACTCCATCCGGGATAGCCTTAACCATTCCCAATTTAGCAGCAGTTGCACAAACTTTATCTAAGCGCAGTGCCAACTGATCACGCAATTTCTTTTGAATCGCGTTCTCTAAATTGATGCTGGAAAGATCAATAGACAAACTGGAGTAGGGAATCGCACGTCCACGCTCAGTGACCGAGATGGCTTGCGTGCTCAACACATAAGAGTCTTCCGGGATGCGCTCTACTTCCAGAAGTGAATCATCAGTAGGTACATCTACGTTTGCAATACGAGTAATAGTGACAGTATCACCCTTACCCTTACCCATACCGTCTACAGTATTGAAGTACTGTAAGAACTTGGTTTGAGCGATTGCGGCCATCCGCAAATCCGATGACATCGAGTGACTCTTATAGACGCCTGATGGTGCGTCGTAAATCCAGCTGCTAGTGGACATTCATATCTCCTGGTTTATTTATGAACGCTACAAGTTCTGGCAAACTATGAACGCTTTCCCTTCATCATTCGGATTTGCTCAGAGAAACTCAATGCCTTTTTAGGTGCTATTTTAGGTGTAACACTAGCGCCTGCGCTCCCGGGGCTTGGGCCACCAGAGCTGTTCTTTAGAACCTTCTTTGGGGATAGGGCTTGTGCCTTTCGTTCGAAGTCTGCGCGGATCTTTAGAGCGATGTAGTCATAGGCAGCAGTCTGTCCCTTGGTCGCAATCACGGCCTGGACTTGCGGCAGATTGGCTCCGACAAAGTACTCAATTTCGCTACGGAAATCTGCTAAGGCCGGATGCCGTTCAGTAAATTCGCTCCAGACTTGAGCAGCATTTTTATCTGTATTTTGTTTAGCGACCAGTTCTTGATGTGTCTCAGTTTTAATCTTTGTAGCAAACTTCTTCAGGAAATCTTTGGGATTCGCATAGAATTCTTCTTCACTAAATTCTTCAGGGGGTGGATTGGCTGCCGTAACACTGGGCACTGGATTGTTTGCGGTGGATGCGTCCTGTATCCCTTGCCGGTATGCATCGGCAAGCTGTTTCTCAGATTCTAAGGTGTTAAGTTGAGACGTGGCATAGGCATGAGCCTCGGCCATGGTCTGAAATGACTTATCACCAATCTTATACTTGCCAGCGGCGGGCTGTTCCTGTTCTACTGCTTCTTCCGCAGGTGATTCAGCCTCCGGTTCTTCCACTTCAGAACCAGTCGATGCAGAAACTTCAGATTCAGAAATCAATTCTCCGTTATCTCCAAACACAACTTCTTTCGCAGATTCCGTTTGAGTACCTGGCATTACTAATCTCCTTATTGTTCATCCTGCAAACGCAGGGCTGTTATAATTTCTCTGAGCTGATCACGAACGGAACAGAGTTCCGCTAAATTGCTAATTTGTTCAACCTTGCCATTCCTAAATTCTCCGCACATCCGGTCGGTAATTCGCTTTTCCCTATCCCGAAGCATCTTCAGGAATATGGGAGCAGACATACTGAGAATTCTCAATTCATCCGGGTCAAATATCATTGCTTAAGCCATCCGCTGGGCACTAGGCATAGACATTTGCTGCCCACCAAAGGCCGCGGCTAGCGGGTTCTGGTTTGGGATATTGGCCGCAGACATCTGCTGGCTTGCTATATCGGGACTAGCTCCGGGTGCACCGCCTGGCTGGGCACCGGCCATTTCCGTAGCAGGTTGGGGCTGCTGGGCCGATTCAATCTTAGATTTATCAATATCCAGGGCCGTCATGATTTCACCGAGCAGCTTTTCAAAACTATATTTAGCTAAAAATGCTTCAGTCAAAGTTTCATTACCAGCAATTACTTGTAAGAACGTAGTCCACTTTCGAAAGTCCGCTTGGCGTCTAAGGGTTAAGGAAATTCCGAACACCTCAAACTTCATTCCATTAACAGTGGCCACAAACACGTCTTGGGGTTCAAGCATAGCCAATTCTTCACCACGCTTTTCCCCAAACAGAGACTTAAATATCTCCTTATCAATCAGGTCCCAATTTTGGCAGATAGTCCAACAAGCCAATTCCAGTTCTGGCTGGATTTTCTTTTCTTCAAAGTTCTTAGCCATGCCTTGCATCACTGCAGTAATAGAATTCTCTGCGGCCACCACTTCAGTGGCTTTCACTGCACGCATTGACTGCGCACCCATGCGCATGTCGTTAGTCATCATGCTGGTCATGGTCTCCTGACTAAGCAGGTTATATATGTTTATTACATCCGGACTGACATCACCAGTGACGACTGATTCCATCACCTTGCCGCCAATAGGTAGGCCAGAATTGGTTTTAATATTGGTGCCCCAGCGAATTCCATCAGTGATTTGAGTAGGGTCATCCATCATATCCACTCGGATTTGGCTAATTCCCCACACCGACTTGATTGCGGAATCTAGCATTAGATTGAATATCTCAATGAGTGAGCGGTTATGTTTAGTGCCCGCATCCATCATGGCAACTCCCCATACACTGTTAGCCACCTCTATTAAAGGTGCGGCCACTATGTGGGAACGCTGATGCCACATAGGATTGGGAGTAGGTGGCCTAATCATGTGCTGTTCGTTAGCTAAAGTGACAATACAATTCTCGTGGAGCATAGCTCCAGTCGATTCATCAATGATGTCCCCAATGAATTCTGTGATTTTAACCCGTGGACGCATGCCAGAAACAGGCACATTCATTCCCGTCTCACGGTATTTGGTCTGCTCCGACATGTCGTGGCCACTCCACGCTTGGAGTTGGTCAGTTATTGCCTTGTCGTAGATTGCATCATCGCCTTCAGCGAGCATTTTAACGACATGCAAGTCCATTTCACATTCTTCCACCTCATACAGGCCCCCACCCGTGGGGTCTGGATAGTAATTTTCCTGTCTGATGTCCCGAAAGCGCAATTCCCAAGTCTTATCTTCAGACATCACCACAGATTTACTGTAGGACTTCCCCTTACCCTCCTTACGAACCGTAAACTTTGGCTTAGGGACCAATTCTCCCATCACTTTACTGATGCTTAGGGAGCCGAGCAGGCCACTTTGAACTGAATTGCCGACATGACTGAAGTAGTTGGAGCGTTTGAGCATGAAGGACTGCAGTTTGTACATTTCCGCAGGCTTAATCAGCATTCCCTCGTCATTTCCCGATGTACCTACGATGCGGTACCAGTCTGCTAGGTCTGAAAGTGATTGCTGGAAGTTGGATTTAATCTGTTCGGTGGCATTTCTAGTCTTGGGAAGCACTTCTTTGGATTGGCCTGGTATTTTATGAGAGAAATCGTGCTCCAGTTGGTACATTGAATAGTTATCCTTATTCAAATCCATCCGGTTCTGCTTACCAGTCTTAGCCTCATTACGCATACTCAACACATATCGTTTACAGTAATCCTCTTTACGTTCAGTCATAGCATTTTATCCTTGTTGGTAGCTGGGAGTAGGTATGCTCTGCCCAGTATATTGTTTCTGTTTAGCTGCGGCTCCAGCACATAGGTACTGAAGTGCATCGGCCACATGTGAAAATTTGTTCTTAAGTGGTGCAATTTTAGCAGGCTCAATTTCAATAGCCTTACTCGGGTACTGGTAGCCTCCCATAAATCCTTCGACTAGGATGGGGCAGTGCTTGTCACTGATCAGTAGACCGGGTCCTTGCTTCGTTAATCTCACTAAGAAGTTCTCGACTGCTTGGCGCCTGGCTTCCCAGTTGACGGGACCTGGGATTATTTTCTTGAAATTTTCTTGTCTGAGTATACCTGCGCACGTTTTAGCGTCTGTCTGAGCGCGCTGGAATCCTGCTGGGTCAACAAAACTGATGATAGATTCGTCAGCGTTGGATGCCCATGGCTCATAATTAACCCGTAGATGTTTCCAAATAACCGGCGCAAGTTTGAGGATGCTGCCATCTGCTTCGATAAATTCTTCAAGGATTCGTAATTGGTTTCCGACCAGTTGGCCAAGTAGGCAAGCTGGAGTGAGACCGAAATCGAAGCCGAGCAGAAGGGGCAGCCCGGGTTCTGGTTCAATCGTTTCTTTGGTCGTGTGGATTGCCTTTTGGAAATCTTCATAGACTGGTTTTCCTTCATAGGTTTGCCAAGACTTTTCATATTCCATCATGTAATCACGGATGGGCATTGAATTCTTAATTTCATCTCGCCACGCTTTTGAACGCTTCGCTGGATTGGCGGAATAGTGTAAGTCCACCACTACAAACTTGTTACCTGGGTTCTTCCACACCTCTACACCTTCGAGCGGTGTCTTGACCGGCACAGGTGGCACTTCTCGGAAGGTTAGGTCTTGGGAATCAATTCTATCAAACACTATTTTCTTAAGGAATCCTGGGCTTCGAGAACTGATGCCGGTCAGCCGTCCCCCACCGTCCAGAGTGGGCTTTGCTGAGGAATAAGATTTCTGAGCCAGTTCCCAGAATGCCCACTCATCAAATAGCAATCCTGAAAAGGTAAATTGGCGTAATTGATCCGAACCTTGGGGATAGCCTTGGATCTTAGAATTGATACTCTCGAAGGATAGTGTCGGAGGCTGTTTAGACATCTTCCCGTTTAGGATTGGCGGGAGCAGTGCTTTAGGAATTCGCCACTCTGGTATGTGGTTATAAATAAATTCTGCACGGCTGACCAATTCTCCAGAATCGTCTTCTTTCTTAGAAACAAATCCATTCAATCTACCTGGATTAAATATTGTGTCGTGGAGGTAGAGGCTAATGAAGTTCCAGGAACAAAACATGCGTCGGGACTTTGGCACCACCACATATTTATGTTTGAGCCAGACTGCGGTTAGAAATTCTAAGTACTCTAGGTAGCTGGGGTAGGGTTTGACTGGGTTATTCTGACTAACCTGATCGAGTGTAAACACATTGTCACTTAGGAATGCCCAAGGATTACTATGGTAGTGGGCACGCATCCGCAGTTGGGTCCGGGCTTGTTCAGGCCCAGTTAACTGTTTAAATTGGAACAACTCCAATTCGTGGCGTGCGAGTAACAGGTCTAGTGGATCTACCGCAAGTTCTGGCTGCACTGGTGTAACAACTGCCCCTAAATTGTGAATTATCTACGTAGTGGGGGTAGGATGGATTGTAACTTATGCTAGTGCAAGTCTAAATATCTTCGGCCAACTTATTGAACTTGGATTCTGGTGGCTGCTTTGTGGCAATCTCTCCAGAGACTTGCGGACTTGCGGACTGCTGGACTGGGGTGACATCTAGCATTTCTCCGCGGTCAGTCATGTCCCTTAGCAGTTCCATAAATGAAGTTAGGGTTCCTGATTCCACAGTAATTTCTTGTCTGGCCTTGCCGTGTGCCTTCTCGGCAGCCCACTTGGCCGCATCCAATCGGACACTAGTCTTTTCCGATTCATTCAGTATAATTTCGTGGACTAAGCGGGCACCGTCCTTCGAAGCTTCCTTAATCTTATCCACCACGTCCTGATCAAATAGCTTGGCCCTGCACCGGGCTATTTCACTTTGTATAAATGGATCTTTCAATATGATGGACATTCGTACAGGAGTGTATCCGAGGATTCTACATATCTCGTTGTTAGTCTTACCGATGGCGTGGAGCCTAGCAATCTCCCGGTACCTGCTAATGTAGCCAGGGCTTGGGGCATTGGCCGGGACTGGTTCCAAGCCATGTTCTGGTAGCGCCGGAGACAGAGGCAGCTCATCATCAAACGTCGGCACCGTATCGACACCCACATATTGGGCCTTCTCAGCCCGCTCCGGATCTAAGAATATTGGTCTGAACGGAATGCCACTAGCATCCAACTCTCCTAATTTCGGAACATGCACTGGTCCCTGGTGCTGGGGTGGTGCGTCACGTGCTGATGTGTCAATAGAATTTTTGGGGAATTGCGGGGG
>ERZ1292642.969-Hain-H14-01um-R1-969-length-14439-cov-6_pt1 | contig 11935 bp, 19 predicted proteins | sample MGYA00564403_ERZ1292642 | MGnify/ENA primary metagenome ERZ1292642 (study PRJEB36523, sample SAMEA6512643) | groundwater metagenome | collected 2019-01-09 | study: AquaDiva: Metagenomics assemblies of 32 groundwater samples | reverse complement strand
CTGGAGCCGCAGCTGTGACCGTACAGGCGGTTCCGATCCCGGTCGCGGACGGCGGCACCGGCGTTATCACCTTGGCGTCCGGCGGGTACGTCAAGGGCGCTGGAGCCGCAGCTGTGACCGTACAGGCGGTTCCGATCCCGGTCGCGGACGGCGGGACCGGAGCGACGACATCAACAGGGACCGGGGCCGTCGTTCTCCAGTCGTCCCCGAGCATTACGACCCCGACCATCGCGAGCTTCACGAACGCGGCACACGATCACGACGACGCGGCCGGGGGTGGACAACTCAATGCCACGAACGTGTTCAGTGCCGGAACCGTCCCGACGGCGCGCCTGGGAACCGGGACGGCCAACTCGACGACGTTCCTTCGGGGCGACCAGACCTACGCAGCGGCGGGAGTCAATGCGAAGATCCTCGGCGTGACCTTCACCAATGCTGCCGGCAGTCAGGCCGTCACGGGGGCGGGCTTTGCCCCCAAGGCGATCGTCGTCATCGGGAGGGTCGCAGCGGGGGACCCCTCCATCGGACTCGGCCGGACATCAACGGAACGTGGCCGCGTGACTGTAGGTCCTGGCGTAGGCACAGACTCACAAACACAACTGTTTCACTCGGAAGATGCCACACCAGATGGGTTGTTCGCTGATCTTACGTCGCTCGACGCCGATGGCTTTACGGTGTCGAAGACCCAGGTTGGTTTCGGGAAGGCTTTCGTCGCAACCGTCTTGTGTCTAGGATGAGAGAGTGAGGAAATGACCAAGGGAGTTGTTATTACGAAACTGGACGGGGCGCTCCATTGCCTGGAAGTAACTGGCGACGCCGAGGCGGCGATCGACGCCAGGATCACGGCGGAGCTAGAGAGTTTCCCCGATCGCCGAAGTCACGTGATCCTCGCGCCGGAAGACGCAGCGTGGGCGACTTACTGGCCGCCAGGCGTGTCATCGCCTGCCGAGTACCCCGACGCCTTCCGTCAGAGCCTCGGCGGTATTTTCGCGGGAACTCTACTTCAGAAGCGTCAACGCTGGATGGACGTTCGGGAGAAGTATGGACCAACCGGCGATGTGCTTACACTCCTGCGCGGCCCCCTCACGCCTGACGCCCGGGCGCACCTCACGGAGTTGTTCACGCGAATCAAGGCTAAGATCGGCACGCTCAGCGAAGTCCTGACCGCGACCGAGTACCAGGCCCTCAAGACGCTCGCCGACGGCAAGGGGCTCGGCGCACTGGTCCCGGCGTATCCATGACTGTCTAACATCGAAGCGCGAGGTGATCAAATTGGGTCAAGTGAGACGGCAACTCTTACAGGCGGCACGGAAGATCACGATCGACTTTCAGACATTGAAGGACAGACTTTCGGTCACGGCTACAGACATCAAGAATCTCTGCCCCGATGCGGCATCATGGAAACTGAAGCCGGAACAACGGCGCAGTCTTGTTGCCGCACGCGCAGTCTGGTACACGATGGACAAGCTCGTCCAGGCAGCGTTTCCTCCCCCAGAAGCGCCGTTGCCAGGACCACTTGCCGCGTTGCTTGGCGGAGTGACCATCCCGTCGAATCAAGGTTCGATGGACCGGACGGACGGGAAAATGTGGGCCGCTTGGTTAGAGATCATCCAGCAAGAAATCTTCAAGGCTGAAGTCAGCATGGAGATGGTTACGTGGTTCCGCAAGCGATGCTGCGGTGAAGGAATCAAGGTGGCCCCGGCGCTCTCGCAGTGGCGTGAGGTCGTCTGCGTGCTCTTCGAGGAATTGTGTCGAGAGGAGCTGTGAGGTGGTTGAATTTTAGTTCTGGAATCTCTACGACTCTGGTAGTTATAGAACGAGGGAACCAACTTGCAAATGGACATTCTCGAGCGCCCGTCCCCGAACGTGAGCCGCGATCGGCAAGGGACGCCGGCCACGCGCCGACAGCCGATCCGCGCGTTGGTGCTCCACGATACTGGGGGCAAGACGGCCGAGGGGGCGCTCAGCTGGTTCGAGAGCGCCCAGTCCGGGGTCTCCGCGCACTACATCATTGGTAAGGACGGGCAGGTGTTTCGGTGCGTGCCTGATGAGCAGATTGCCTGGCACGCGGGCCACTCGCGGCTCTGGGGCCGCGAGAACGTCAACTGGTTCTCCCTCGGTCTTGAGATCGTGGACGACAACGACAGCGACCCGTACCCAGCAGCCCAGATGGACAGTCTCATCTGGCTGGCCGAGGATCTCTGCCGCCGGCACGCGCTGACGCTCGGCGGCATTGTTGGCCATCAGCACATCTGCCTGCCTCCAGGACGAAAAGTTGACCCGGGCCGTGACTTCCCCTGGGCGGACTTCCTCAACACGGTCGCAGGCCGGCTCGAAGCACGTCTCGCCGGTGAACGAGTCCAGTTCGTCCTTCCCGGGGCCGTTGCGCCGCCCGACAACACCGTGCGGGACGCGCCGTGGCCCTTCGCAGCATGACGGCGGTCACCGCAATGATCCTGGCGCTCGAGCTGACCGGCACCGTGCCGATCGAGCGGATGTCGGACGGCCTGGCGTGGCTGCAAGAGATGGCCGTAAAGCTTGGGTGTGCTTCGAACGCTGTCCACAGTTCCGTCGCGTGGAAAGGCCGCACCGCGCCGGCCGAGATTCGCGTATGGTGCGGGAACGGTTCCTCGGCGTCGAGTGCTACTCGGCGGACTCCTCTCACCGCCGGAGGATTTTGATGCCTGTCTTGTTAGGCGCCCCGCTCCTCCTCATCCACGGAACCTGGGGGCGGGGCGATCGGTGGTATCGTCCAGGATCGCCCCTGGTCGTCTCGGCACGGGCCCAGGGCCTCGATCTCCTGCACCCCGAACCGTTCCTCTGGTCCGGCCGGATCGGGGGCCTCCCAGTCCTAGTCCCCGACGACCCCGACAACCACGCCGACGACGGGGGCCGGCTCGAGTGGGCCAACGAGGGCCGCCATCTGACCTACTACTGCGCCGCGCTGCGCCCAGGGACTCCCGTGTCAATCATCTCCCACAGTCATGGCGGCAATTTGGCCGCCATCGCGATCGCTCGGGGTGACCTCATGATTCGCCACTTGATCACCGTGTCCACCCCGGTTCGCAAGGACATGGAGCCCTACTACCGTGAAGCCCGGCGCCGGATCGACGCCGGGCAGGGCCATTGGATTCACACTTACGGGGATTGGTGGCGAGACATCTGGCTCAAGGTTGGGGAGCTCGGGGATGGCCGGATCGGCTGGCACAGCCGCATGCCGTGGGCCCACACGAACCTCCATGCCCGGGGGGCCGGGCACTCTGATGTCATCCGGGACCCGAGCTGGTTCGATCGGCTCGGCCTCTGGGAGGTCTTGAGCGCCTAGTCCTCGACGTACAACGTCCATGTTAAAGGCTGCGGTCATTACGGGTCAGGGTCAGAGCGCTCCCGATCTTCATCCGCCCGATACCACCAGGGCAATTTAGGCGTTGATTTCCGAACGCTCTCCCTCATGATCGCCGGTCTCTTCTCCGTGAGCTCCACCATCCAGTAGCCGCGCGCGCCCAGCGCCATCCATCCTCGGTAGACCGGGTCGGGAGGTTGCCACTCGAGCTGGTGTCCTTCTTGCCGGCCAGCTTCTTCCTGAGCGGCCGCGCAGGTTTCAAAAGCTCCGATGGCGTCGATTGGTGACCGGCTGCCGTGGAAGGCGAGGGTCAGCGTCCATTCTTTACCGAACGAGATATCTTTGACCGGAACTGGGGGCCGAGGAATTCTATGCCCGATAAGGGGGCTCACTGGGCAACCTTCTGATGTTCGGTATCACGGTAGCGGCAGGAAAGATCACGGTTCTCAAGGATCTCGACGTAGGCGCCCATCACGAGCCGGTAGTAGTGCAGATGTCGTCCGTTGATTCCGTTATATTCCGTGAGGACTTCCTTCAGCGTTGACTTCCTCGTCATGATGTCCCGCAGGTAGGCAGTCGCGATGCGCGTGCTCACTATTGGGTTGGCCAAGTCGCCGAGGTCCTTCCCGCTTGGTCGCTTGAATGGGATCTGGGACTCGAAGATCCTGGCGGTCGCCGGCAGGATCTGGAACAGGCCGATCTCGCCGGCGCGGCCGACCGCCGCTGGTCGGAGCTCGGATTCGATCTCTGCTTGGGCGAGCAACAGACAGTGGTCGAGGCGGCTCTTCTCAGCTTCCTGGATCAGCACGCTAGGAAAGGTTTTGAATGCTGCGAAGGTTGCTCCAGGATTCTTTTCGGCGACGTATTCGAGGATGGCCCGCTCGGTCGAGCTGGTCTTCTGATGTTGGAACTGTAGTTGGTTTCGGTTGTTCTGCTGGATCACCATGAAGACCACCGTCGAGAGTAAGAAGAAGATGATGCAGGAGGTAGCAATGTCCCACCATCTGGATCGCACAATCATAGAATCTCCTCCTTTGACGCAAGATCGAGCGAATGGGTGATGTGCCATTTCCCGTCCGCCTTTGGTACGCACTCCCGAAGAATCCAGGGGATGACTTGGCTTTGCCACTCTGCGAGTGAGATCCAGCCGCCGACACAGATGCAGTTGATGTCGAATACCTCAACGGCGTCTCCGATTCGTCGGCCGCCGATCCAGTGGGTGTGCCTGTATCGAACTCGCATCGGAACGCCAGGGGCTGTCCACGGGCCTTCCCATTGAATTCGTACGAGGCCGTATTGCGGCCAGTCCTTGCTGGTGGTCCAGCGAAAGCCGAGTGACCGGAGCGCCGCGCACATTAGCATCGGGTTCGTGTACCGCTTCCGCTCGAAGTCGCCTAAGTGCGGCCGGACCTCGTCAAGCGTCAGATTTGCTATGGCAGCTAGCGCGCCAGGACCACAGTTGGCGCCCCACGCATTGGCAGCTTGCTGGGCGTCGTCCAGAGAGAATCTGACCGGAGATCCGATTACGGAAGTGACGACTCCCCGGCCTGAAGACCGGGGCTTCTCAGGCGACGGCATCGGCCGCCTCCCAACGGCTCCGTCCGAGCCGTAAGATGTTGCGTGCGGCGTTCTCGTCACGGTCCAGCACGAGCCCACACGGGCAGCGGTGGACGCGCTCCGACAACGCTTTCTGTTCCACGCGGCCACAGCCCGAGCAGGTCGCGCTCGTGCCGCGGGGCGGGACCTGCGCGAATCGGCGGGCAGCCTCTGCCGCTTTCCCGCCGAGTATCGCCAGGAATCGTCCCCAGGCCGCATCGTGAATGCTCTTCGCCAGCTCCGTCGTGGACTGCGCGATGAGACTCTTGGTGTCGAGGTCCTCGACGGCGATCGATCCGTGCTCCCGCACGAGCCGCAGCGCCGTCTTGTGGTGGAAGTCGCGCCGCTGTTCCCGCGCCTTCTCGTGCAGGCGGGCCACGCGGTGGCGCGCGGTCCGACGTGCCGCGGTTCCCTTCGTCTTAGCCGACAGCATGCGCTGCGCCTCGATGAGCCGCGCCTCCGTCTGCCGGTACCAACGTGGGTTGTCGATCGCCTCGCCGGTGCTGAGGGTCGCGAAGTGCGTGAGCCCCACGTCGATCCCGACCTCGGCCGTCGCGTCCGGGAACGGGCGCGCGGGCACCGCATCGCACGAGAAGATGGCCGCCCACCGCCCGCGCGCATCGCGCTTGAGCGTGACCGTCTTGATCGTGCCGGCGATGGGCCGGTGCAGCTTCAGCTTGATGTGGCCGACCCCGAACACGCGCAGTCGACCGTCCACGATCAACGCGCCGTTGCCGTACTCCTTGAACACGAGCGAGTCCCATCGGTCGCGCGCCTTGAAGCGCGGATAGCCCGGCACCTCACCCGCCTTGAGCCGGCGGAAGAACGCGCGGAAGGCACCGTCCAATCGCTGGAGCGTCGTCTGGCACAGATGGGAGTGGACTGTGCCGAGATCCGGCTCCGCGCGCCGAAGGTCCGGAAGCTCCCGAAGTTGACGGTAGACGGAAATGCTCTCGCGCCGACTCTGCCAGATTGTGCGGCGCTGCTCCAGCGCGGCGTTGTAGAGGTGCCGCGTGGCGGTGAGTTGGCCTTCCAGCGCCTCCGCTTGGCGCCGGGTGGGATAAAGCCGGTAGACGAACGCCCGCCGCCCCGCCGGACGCTCGCTGACCCCGGACTGAAGTCCGGGGCTTGCGCTCGCACGCATTGTCATGGGAACGTCGACTCCGCCGAAGCCGCTGTCTCAGGCCGGATCTCTCACCGACGCGGAATGCCCGTGGCAATACCGACACGGAATGTCCGCAGTAATGGATGCGAAACGTCGAGCCACCCGCCGCCGGCGTCCACGGCCTGGCGCATAGCCGCATCCCGCTCCATTGCTTTCCGCTTTGCGCCTCGTCTCGCCTTGCCGCGCATCGACCAGCCGATCAGTACAGCCCGACGATGTTCGTGGCGGTCGTGCCGGTACTGGCGACGAGCGTAGCGCGGATCGGAAGCACGCCGACAGGAACGGCCTTGAACGTAATCCCCGCCTCACCACCTACCATGTTGACCTTCACGTCCCCGGTCACGCCGATGTAAAGTGCGCGCGTCGAGAACGCCAAATCATTGGTGTCGTGGGGTGTAACAACGAACGCATGCGAATGGGGCATGTCGACCTGCGCGGCATTCCGGTCTTCAGCGGCCATGATTTATCCTTTCGCGAATGTGTTGGTAGTCGGCTGGGACGATACCGCCCTTCTTGAATGTGAGCGGCTGCCACGGAGCGACGAGCCCCAGCCCCCAGGAAACGACGGCGAAGAGCGCAAGCCCGACGCCGCCGAGCGCCACGAGGAGACAGAGCCAGATCATTTTTCCACCGGTTGGCAAAGGAGCGCATCGATCGGAATGCCGCCGTACGTAGTGAGCGACTTCGTACAGACGTACGCCGCCGCCGACTTCAGCCGGTGCGCCTTGATCTCGTCAGTCAGCGCGTCGATCTGCTTGTTTTGCTCCTTCTGCACTTGTCGGTCCTGAAACCGTTGCCACACGGCGAACCCGCTGGATGCGACCCCGGCCGCTCCGAAGAAAGTCTCAACGGCACCCGGGCACCCGCCGGTCAGGAGCGCGAGGGCCAACAGCCCCGACAGGCACAGCGCGCGCCGCCGGACAGCGCGCATTCGACTCTTCATGGTTTTCTCCTCCACCCCGTGGCCGTCCCCGTCTCGTCGACGTCCCGGAGGAACCCGATCGCGTCGAGCAGAGGATCCCAGTCACGCTCAAACCGATCGTTGACCGCGAGATGAGAAGGGATCGATCCATGCTCCCCGCTCCCAATCCCGAACGCGTTCTGCGCCAGGAGAGTCCCGCCCGGCTTGAGCGCTTCGTAAACCTCCCGCACCCATTCTTCGACGTTCGGCACGTGCTCGAAGAAGTCGAGCGCAACGACGGCATCGTAGCCGCGACCGAGCCGGGGGACCCAGCCCTCGGTAAGACATGTCTTCGGCTCGAAACCCAGACGCTCGGTGAGCCGGAACTTCGCGAACCCAGCGGTCTGACTGCCGGCAAGATCGTTGTAGACCGGATCCAGGCCGGCCTCGGCAAGCGTCAGCGTCAGATCACCGATCCCGTCACCGAGACACAGAACGTGGGGCTTCTCACGGTAGCGCAGGTGGTTGGCGATCCCCTGGCACATCGCCATGTGGTTGAATCCGGCATCGAGGTGATAGGCCGAGAGCTCCCAGAGGTAGGCCATCGTAAGCCGATACCAGTTGAGCAGTTCCTGATCGGTCGTCGGGTTGGCGCGCCGGAAGTCCTCGGCAACGGCGTTGTGGAGCGCGCCGAACCCATGCGACAGGCGCTCGGCCGCCGCCGCTCCGTTGATTCCGAGGTACAGCGCCAGCTCCCGGGCGCGCGAGGCGAGATCCTGAGTTTCCATGCCGATCCACTCCTTGACGGCCGCGGCCAGACCGTCGATGACCTGTAATCGGAACAAACTGCCAGCTGCCCACGTCGTGTCGATCGGACGTGCGGCGATTCCCGGGAACGCGTCATTCGGAACTGCCGTCACCTGGTGTCCGGCACCAAGAAGACCGGCCGCCAGGCCGGCGAGCTGATACCGCGTCACGCGCTCCGGAGTCCCTAGATGGACGATCCGGTGAGCCGGCTTCTCCTGAACGAGTTCCCAGAGGATGGCGGCCGCATCGCGCGCAAAGAGCGGGGAAAACCAACGGTCGTTCACTTGGCGCTGATCGGGATTCGACAGCATCTCCTCGAGCGGGTTCTTTCGCCCCGTGCCCTGGAGCGGGCGGATCCCGAGGACGAACGTCAAGCGCGCGATGGTCCAGTTCCTGAACTTCGCGACCCACCGCTCTGCCGCCTCTTTCTGCAACCCGTAAGCGTTCGCTGGCCCGGTCGGCGACGGCCAGTCATAGGGTGGCTCGAGCCCGGAGAACACAGCCTGGGAGCTGACGTGGACGTAATGGGCACCAATCCGGTCACAATACCGAGCGAGCAGGATCGGCAGGAAGACGTTGATATTGTAGTGCGCCGATGCGTCCTGGGCAACAACGTCGGGGCGGTTCTCGCCGGCCAGGTTGACGATCACATCCGGCTCGAACGCCTTGAGGGCCTGCGCGAGATCATCTCGGTCCGTGAGGTCAACCCCGTAGAACATGGATCCCCAGACATGGCTCGAGGCTTTCCTGTAAAACCGGACGTTGATCCCATCCGGAACGCACAGCCGCATCGTCTGGCCCACGATCCCACCGGCGCCGAAGACCGCAACCTTCAAAGCGGTATCCTCTCTCGCGTTATCGGATCCATGCGCGCGATGGCCTTGCCGGTTGCGTCGAAGATCGTCGCGTGAGCAGCCGGTCCCTTTCGTACCTCATCGCTGAAGTAACGCGCAGCCATGTTGTCGGTCTGCGGGTTTTGGTCCCACCCTTTTTTGATCGCGATCTCACGACGAGTGGAATGCCCCTTCGACCGTTTACTCATGGCTCAGCGCTCATGGCTCAGCGCTCGTTGTATCGATGGAAGTGACCCTCACGACCAGGTCCTCACAATCGGGAAGGCTCGGCGCGGAGGTGCGGTTTGGAAGTCGCCGGTCGGACTCACCAACGACCGGCCCCGCACCTCCTACGCCAAACGTGGTGGCGGGGCCCGGAGTCGAACCGGGTTGGGTCCTCCGACTTATGAGGCCGGCGAGCCTCCGTTGCTCCATCCCCGCGTTGTTCGTCATGCGCCCCTCCGTCAACTCGTCGAGTAGAGCCGCATCCAGGAGATCGTGCCGATCAAACGGCCCTCGATGCTCGTCAACGGGTTCGACGGCGAAGAAGTCGCGGCGGTCGAGCCCGAACGTCACCGGCGTAACCTGGATAACGGCGCCAAGGATCACCAATGTGGCTCCTGGCCGGCAAACGAGCAGGCGAGCCAGACAACGCCGTAGCCGGGGAGCATCAGCACGAAGCCGAGCCAGGCCAAGAGGAACGCGGCGCGGCGACGGACTATGCTCAAGGACATTCGCCTAACCACGAACGGACTCCCAGATCTCGGCGCCGAGGAAGTCCCACGGATACCGGCCCTCGTCGCACTCGCCGGGCTTCGCCGAAAAAAACTGGTCGACGAAATAGATGATCCGGCCAGCGACCACGGCCAGGTTGCGTGCGCCGTGCGCGACGCCGGGAGGAATTACCACGAGACGCGATTGGCCGGCGCCGAGCATGAACCGCATCCTCCTCCCCGTGGAGGGTGAATCACGACGAGCGTCGTAGAGAACCATGAGAAGGCGATCGGCCGACGGGACGTACCAGACATCGGTCTGCCGCAGATGGACATGAAACGCCCTGATCACCCCAGGCTCGATCTCACTGTAGTTGATTTGGCGGATCAACGGCGCGGCGTACCCCAGAGGCTCGTCCAGAATGAACGGCTCTTCCGCATCCACAGTAATGCGCGCGAGCTCGGTGAACCCGCCGCCGTCATCAGGTGAACGGCGTAAAGGAACGAAGTAGACGCCATCGATCACCGGCTTCTGATCGTAGGACTGCACGGTGAACAACTCCTGGTGCTCCAACTTCATCACGATCTCCTCGCTCGCTCGCGTTACTTCGTGAGCTTCTTCCGCGGCCGCCCGCGTTGTTGCGTGGGCGGAATCGCAATTTCCTTGTCCCGCCCGCGCTTGGGGCCCGGGCTCGGATTGTTCGGATCTTTCCCGCCTATGTCCGTCGACTGCACGAACCGGAGCGGCACGTTCGCGTCGGTCACGTCGTCGACGTCCGTACCGAGCTCATTGGCCAGACGCCGGAGCTCGACGTTGTCGTCCAGGCCGTGGTAGCGCAGCAGCGTCCGGAACGAGATCTTGCCCATCTCGCTCAGACGGTACAGGGCCTCCATGAATTCCTGGCTCTTCGTATTCAGCGGGTTCGGCGTCCACAACGGGACGCGCGACAGCTTGCCAGGATTCAGCTCCACGATGTGCATCGCCAACATCTGATAGAACGCGGCGATCTTTGCGCGGAGCCACGACACGAATTCCTCGAAGTTTGCGATGTTGATCTTTTCCATCCGCTCGCGCGCACCCTGGGCGCGGCTGAAGAAAATCCCGAAAGACTGAAAGATCTCGAGCGTTGATTGGACGTACTTCTTTTCGCTCAGGAGCACCTCGGACTCTGGCATCTTGATAACGAGGTCGACGTAGTACGGAACAAAGAGCTGCATCGCCGGCCCCACTCGGCCATCCTGGATGAGCTTCCGTATCTGGGCGATCGTGCCGTCCTTTTCAAGCTTCGTCCCTTTATACTGCGGCGCCTGGGGCGGATGATCCTTGTCTCCGATCTTCCACATTTCGATGTAGTTCACTATCCCGTCCAGGATCGCAAGATCGGCCGCGAACAGCTTTTGCCGAGTCACGATCTGAGAGAGCAAACTCGCGAACGGCACCGGCGGATACATCGTCTCCCCGGTGCTCATCGCCCCGCGGCGTATTGTGACGAGATCGCCGGGCGTGTAATTGAACTTGATCGTAAAGGATTCGCGCGAGCCATCCTTGGCATCCGAAAGCATCCGGGGGAGCGCCTGATACCCGCTCGCGCTGCCACCGGTAGGCATGATATTTTGCTGTGCCAGATTCGGCTGTCCTTCGATCTTGACAGCGTTTACTCCCTGCGGAAGCCGCAAGAACGACCATTCGTTCTCGAATGCGTTCGCCGGACGAACCAGCGCGATCGCCGTTGCCGGGTAGCACGACATTTTCACCGGCACGAGGAGCTCCATCTTGCCGAACTTCATCCGGCCGAGCTCCCAAACTGGTATGAACATGCCGGACAAGAGCAAGTGCTTCGCCGCCCAGCTCGTGATCTCGTTGAGCCCGGGAAGGATGTTCGGGACGCCGAAGTTGATCCTGCTCGCCCAGAGGTTCCAGAACTCCTCCTCGCGCTCGAGCTTCTCGCCCTCGCCGCCCGACTCCATCCAGTTCTTAATCTTGTCCAACCAGGATTCCCCGTCTCGGCCGGTCGGGATCTCCCATTTCGACCCGTTCGCGGAAAACTCAATCGTGCGATTGACAAGACGCTGGAACAGCGGATCGATGTTGTATCCGTCCCAGACCCGGCTCACGCGCTCCTGGTACGTTATCGGATTGAGCAGGAGATTCGACGGCGTGCCGGCCATGTCGCCGCGAAGTGATGCGGCGAGCCTCACCGTACGATCAGATATTTCGCGCCTAGCCTCGAGCGTAGCAATGTCCGCGTAGAGCGCCATGACGCCGGGGTCTTTTACGCGCGGCATTAGAGTTCCTTCCTCGGCGGCTTCGGCTTACGCCACAGCTCACGCGGCGGCGCGCTCAGACGCTCCATCACCACCGCGGTTCTTCCGGCGAGATCGAGAAAGGCGCGTTGGTCCACCTCAAGATTGGCCACGCGGTCACGCAGATCGATCTGCGCTTTCCACAACGACTCCGCCCGTTTCGCTGAGGCCACCGATTCGTCCTGAACAACCGCCGTGAGCTTATGCAGGATTACCGCCGCCAAGACAATGCCGGAAAGCGCCAAGATCACACCGATCCACATCCCAATCATC
>ERZ1292642.1316-Hain-H14-01um-R1-1316-length-11939-cov-4_pt1 | contig 11939 bp, 15 predicted proteins | sample MGYA00564403_ERZ1292642 | MGnify/ENA primary metagenome ERZ1292642 (study PRJEB36523, sample SAMEA6512643) | groundwater metagenome | collected 2019-01-09 | study: AquaDiva: Metagenomics assemblies of 32 groundwater samples | reverse complement strand
GGTAACTTCATCAACCTCGGACCCGGAACCGCCGTTAGCTAGGAGTTATTTATGGGACTCGAAATGGACCTACTTGACGGTGCGTTGTTTGCCCAAGCACAAGCCAAACAAGACCCTAACTCTCTTGCCGCAAAGCTCACTGGTGCTGGCGTCCCTTGGGCAGAGGAAGCCAAGAAGCGTCAGTCACAGCAATCCGACAAAAACACGCCACTCATGACCGAAGCTAAAAAGAGACGTGCAAAGGCCGCTCAAGCCAAAGAGGACGACGAGGATCGTGAAATCATCCAACGTGTCCATAAAGGCGACGTGAAACTTCCATCACATGAAGATATTGAAAACGCCTTTTATCCAGGCGGAAGAGAACACCACGAACGCCGGCGTGGCGATGAAGATTTCTACCAAAACATTGAACGACGCAAACGCCAGTCAGATGCTGCTCAGTCACAATTCAAAGAAATCAATCGCCTTTACAGCAAGCAACACGGCTTAACACGCTAGTCCCATTTCTCAACAGGAGTACGTCATGCCCAAGGTCAAAGTCGAACGTCCCGCCAAAGCAGAAGTCTACGAATCCTCGCCGTTTGAAGTCGCCACTGCGATGACGAAGCTCGGCAGTCAAGTCGCCTACTACGAGAACGGCGATAAGTCGCAGAAACCGCAACTCGCCTTTGTGTCGGACGTCACGCCGACCGGTCTGAACTTGCACGTACTGACGCCACGCGGTCTGACCGTGCGAGACTACACACGGCACATTGACGATCCGTGGTTCAAGGAAATCGACCAACGCCAGAAGACGCTGCGTGAGAAGGGCGCGTGGGATACGCTGGAAGAAGCCCAGCGACGCCTCGACGAAGAGGCTCGTCTGCGACGCGAAGCGGTGATTCGCCGACAGCAGGCGGAAGAAGCGAATCGCATGTCCTTAGCCGACGAAGAACCATTGATGGAAGACGTGGCAATGAAGGCGGAAGAACTCGCTCGACAGGGATTCGCAATGCCAGACATCGTGACGGAGTTACGCGGTGCCGCTACGATTGGGCAAGTCCGCAATCATTTTGAGAACAACGTCATCTCTGCCTAATAATAGCGAGCCGCAACAATGCCATCAGAATACGACGACGCTTTTCGCCCTCTGGTGGCTAAGTGGTTAGAATTGCTGCGTGCAGCCGAAACGTCAAAGAAGCCGTTTCAGGACGTTGCCGACCAGCTTATGGGATTCTATGCCGCTAAGACTGGATTCCTTTTCGAGAAGGCGTTTCGGGAAAAGTACCTTGGCCTAACGAACGAAAACTCGCTGCCACGTCATCGGTTTACGTTCAACAAGTCCTTTGAGTTCGTGGCCATCTTTGGGCCTATGTTGTACTGGGATAATCCTGCCAGAACCGTGAAGCCGCGTCGGAAATTAGAGATTACTCCTGAACAGTTTGGCATTACTCCGCCAATGCAGCAGCAATGGCAACAATTCCAACAACAAACTCAACAATTTCAGCAAGCGGTCATGCAGTATCAGCAAATGATGCAGCAAGGTCCGCCTCCTATGCAACCCGGACAACCTCCCATCCAGTGGCCACCGCCAGCACCGCAACCACCGCCGCCGATTGACCCGAATATCCAGCAGATGATGGGACTTTGGGACTGGTCACAACAGACCATGCAACAACGCTCCGTTGCAGATGGAATTCGCTGTCAACTCCTTGAAGGCTGGCTGAACTATATCCCTGGCGAAAGCCCAAACGGCGGTCTCGCTCGTCAGTCTCGAATGGCAATCGTCGAAGCTCTCGTGAAAGGCATGGGGGTACTTTGGTCCGCACCTTATCAGTTTCCAGGGTCTGAAAAAGTCATCATCGCCAGCATGTATGACTCTATCGACAATCTCTTTATCGACCCAGATGCAACCAGCCTTGCTGATGCTAAGTGGATCATGCAACGTGTCGTTGCACCAGTCTATCAGATTGAAGAAGAGTTCTCGCTAACACCCGGAAGTCTCGATGGCAAAGGAGCGATGTCCGTATCGACACCGCAAAAGATGGCACCCATCGGGACACCGGGCGAAAGCGGTGCTGTGCGGAAGGACAAGGTCGGTCGGTCATCAGAATACCTCACCTACTACAAAGTTTGGTCAAAGTGCGGTATTGGTACAAAACTCATCAGTCATTTCGATGAAGAGATGAAAGCAAACCTTGAGCGTGTCTCTGGCAAGTTTGCATTCCTGTGTATCTGCGATAACGTTCCATATCCGCTCAATCTACCTTCCGATCAGCTTGAAGGAATGACCGACGAAGAAGTCTCTAAGCGCCTTGAATGGCCTTTCCCGTCGTGGAAAGATGACCGCTGGCCTTGTGCAACCATCTCGTTCTATGAACACCCGACTCGACCGTGGCCAATCGCGCCGCTCGCACCGGCCCTCGGTGAGTTAATCTTCCTGAATCTCACGATGTGTCGGCTCGCCGATCGTATCGAGAAATCTTCTCGTGACTTCATTGCCGTCGCACAAAGCGCATCTGAGGAAATCGAAAACGCCATCAAGAATGGTGGTGACTTAACAGTCATTCCACTCACAGAGGTTCACAGAAATATCTCTGAAATTGTCCAATTCCTCCAGCAGCCCGAAACACGCCACGACTACTGGGAAATCGTCGATCGCGTCAATCACCTGTTTGAACGACGCACTGGCCTCACTGAGATGATGGCCGGGCAGACCGGCACGCAATCTCGCTCGGCCGCTGATGCAAACATTAAAGGCGCACAGCTAAATGTTCGGCCAGAAGACATGCAACGTCGTGTCGAAGAGTGGATGACCGATGCCGCCAAGCTCGAAAAGATTGCCACGAGATGGTTCATTGAACCGCAAGACGTCGAACCTTTATTTGGCCCAGTTGGTGCCTATCTTTGGCAAACCTACATCACGAGCGCCGATCCTGAGATGACAATCCGTGAAACGGATTGTTCCATTGAATCTGGCACTGTCCGTAAACCAAACAAACAACGTGACGTCGAGAACGTCAATACGCTCATTCAATTCATTGCACCAGTCCTAAGTCAGATTTACCAGATGCAAGGCAACCCTGGCCCTCTATCTTGGCTGCTTCATCAAATCAGTAAAGTCTACGACATGGACATCACTGGTCTCGAACTGCCAGCACCTCAACCACCACAACCCGATCAAACTCAATTGCAGATGCAGCAGATGGAAATGCAACAACGTCAAGCCGAGATTCAAGCAACACAGCAGAAGGGCCAGATGGATGCTCAGATGTTGCAGGTCAAAGGCCAGATGGACAGCCAAAAATTTCAGTTGGAGATGGCGAAACTTCAGGCCGAATTACAACTTCAACAAAAGGAACTTGAAGCCAAACAGCTTCAGGCTCAGACGGACTTCCAAAAGGTTATGATTGAACAGCAGCAGTCACAACAAGACGCCGTCGTCGATTCTCAGCGTGCTCATGTTAAACTGATGGGCGATGCCGCTGACATCGAAATGTCTAAACGCAAAGCCAATGCTGACCTGAAAGCACAGACCGACAAGGCACATTTGGAATTGAGCGTGGCTGAACTGAAAGCTCAGCAAGAAGCTGCCCATCGGCAGCAGATACAGAACGAAAAGTCTCAGCAAGAACTCTTCCGTGATCCGGTAGAACGACTGTTCGGTGAAAATGATTAGTCCTCTTGAAAGGTGGGAACCTAAAATGAACATTCCGCAATCATCTAGTGCTCGCGTGCGAGGACAGATCAATCCGAATCCGCCCGTAAAACTCACTGGCATTCCAATCTTAGAAGACCCACGCGGTCCCAACGCACACATCCAAAACGCTTACGAACAGCTTCGTGCTCGCGGAGAATCGCATTCAATGGCGGAAATGCTGGCCTACCGACAAGCCCCCGGTGCCCAAACCGACCGTGAATTTATGATGGGCCATCCCTCGCTGGAGCAACAGATCGGCGACAACGACGGCCACTACATCAACCAAGTCACGGCCAATTACATCGCCCAAACAGGACACGCTCCTAATCCTGGCCACCTTTATGTTCAATCTCTCGCTCAGTTTCCAGGTGACAGCAGGGCGTTCGTTGCCGACCGTGGCGAGGCGAAACGCCGTGCCGAAGAACTCAACGTCAATGTCAGCGGCATGGTCAACCACAAGGCGTCCGAGCCGATCTCCGACCCCTTCGCCACCGCTTCGACAATGACCGGTCGCAACAAGATTGCACCCGACCTAAAAGCTGTTTTGAAGGAAAGCTATAAGGCCAAGGGGAAGCCAATCTCTGACTCTGCCCTCGAAGCGAAGCATGGCAACCATACGAAGTAGCGGGACCGAATTCTGTCTCGCATCGCTCTCGACTACCTACTAAACTCCGGTGTCGGCGGTGGGCCGTAACACTCAACTTTTTCCTTGAAAGGAACCTGATTATGGCCCTGACGACGAACGATGAAAATGCCTTGCGTGGCTGCATCCCCGACCCAACAACTTCCGTCAACGTCATTGCCCTCTTGAACGTACCGACCTCGACGAACTCAACGAGCGGGGTCGGCTACACGACAGGTGCTGGCGGTGCCGTGACTCAGATCACGAACGCATCGACGGGCGTGACTCTGGATAAGGTTTGCGGCCAGATCACGACCGTCGCCCTGACGACTGCCGCTGCGGCGGAAGAAGTGTTCGTTGTGACCAACAGCACTGTCGCCGCGACCGACTGCATTGCGTTGGGAACGACATACGCCGGTGCGGGAACGCCTGCGGTTACGGTGAAGGGCGTTGCGGCTGGTTCATTCAGCGTTGTGATTACGAACCTTCACGCGAGCGCCGCACTGGACGCTGTGTTGATTGTGAATTTCGCAGTCATCAAATCCGTTGCGGCCTAGCGACTAAGGCTTTGAATTAAAAACAGCCGCCCGCTCGGCGGCTTGTTTCTTATGGCCCCTCTACGCCAATTTGGAAGGCGATTTTATGGCTAAATCGTTCGATAGGCACGGTCGCCAGATTTTGCAAGAACCAATCCCTGGAGGTGGCACTCGCTTCTACGACAGCAATCGAACGATTTGCATTGGCCTGCCATCCGGTACGATCACGGATGCCATTACTGCCTTTGATGCAAATCCTCCACAACCAGTACCAAAACAACCATCGGCTGAAACGGAGAGCATTTTGGCCACGATTGAAGCCATGTCGCCTGAGCAACTCGCCCGTCTTCGTTCGCTACTTTCCTAATCTTTTCTACAAGAATGCTGAACCATAATGGCTACGCTTTACCTTGACCTCGAAGGCGGCAATGACGGGAACGCTGGCACTTCTTTTGCGAATCGCAAGAAGACGTTCGCGGGTGTTTCCGCTATCGCTGCGGCAGGCGACACTGTGCGGGTCATGGGTTCCCCAGCAGCAGCATCACTTGGCGTGAACGGAACGTGGGCAACCGGCGATTACAAGATGACGCTGGCTTCGGCGGTCAACGCAGACATCGACACCGGCGAATCAGCATGGACAGCATCTGCAAACGTGACCTGCACGACAAGTACCACGCGCAAAGAAGGCGCAACGTCATCGAGCATCGCTGTCGCAGCAGGATTTACGACTGGACTTGCAGCCTATATCCCAATGGGAGCGACCAACTTTTCAGCTTATCAACAAATCAGCTTTTGGATTCAACAAACGACTGGGACATTGGCCGCAAACATTTCGATCAAGCTGTGTTCAGACGCGGCGGGTGCTACTCCGGTTGACACATTGACGCTGCCAGCGGCACTCGGTGCTTTGAATGCTTGGCACCCGATTGTTATCAACAAAGGGTCTGCTCTTGGGGCTTCGATTCAATCAGTCGCCCTGTATGTTGATTCGGACCAAGCAGCACAAACATTCCTCATCGACAACATCGTTGCCTGCAAAGCGTCAGGCGGCACTGGCGAACTCACGCACCAACATCTGATTGGTAAATCGAACTCAATTGGTGCTGGAGGAACCGATGCAGAAACGTGGTATCCCATTCGGTCGATTCGCAGCACGACTGTTGCATTTGACTTGAGGTATAATGCACAGCCATCGGATGTTTCGCTTGGTAGATACTTCGGAACTGCGGAAACTGTTGCGGCATACTCAATCAAGAAGATGTTTTATCCAAATACGGCCACGACGGCTGACAACACTTGGATCACATCAGGAACTTCTGGCAGCCGCATTGCCATCAGTGGCGGATGGAACCGCACTGACATGACGACACAAACGCTCTACACAATTATCGGCATGGGTTATTACACGACGACTGTGAGTGGACTGCTTGTGACAGGAAGCTACCTGGACATATCCAACATTGGATTTTCGGGCATGAACGGAAATGCTCTTTCTATTGTCGGAACAAGTAACACAGTAACATCAATGCATATTAGTGGATGCAATGGGTCTTTGGGTGTGCTTTCTACTAACTCGACCTACACATCTCCGTCAGTTGTGTGTTGTGCTGGAAGCATTACAATTGGCGGATACACAAATGTTGTGACAGGCATGAGGTTAGAGAACGAGCAGCAATCACTAACCGTGTCTGGCGGTAATTGCACGGTATCTCTTCTGTCTGGCGCGATGGGTACACCACTGGCTGCCAACATCGGAGCCACGCTCACGGTTGGCTCAGGAGCAACGCTTTCAATCATCGGAGCATCGAGTATCGGAGCACGAGAGGGCGACACTGGCGTCTCCCTGGACAAAGCCCTCGAAATGCTCGCCGCATTCATCGCGGGCAAGGTCAGCGTTTCCTCCGCTGGTGGCGTCTCGACGTACACCTACAAGAAACGTGATGGCACAACGACTAGCTTCACATCACTCTGCTCGGAAACTAACGGAACTCGCGTGACAACCGGAGCAATTTCGTAATGTTGACTAAACTCGGAGTCCCTACCTACGCGATACCGACCTACGCAGAGCCAGCGTTTGCCATCACTGGCGTCGAAGGTGGTGGCGGCGGCGGTTCGTCAAGCGTCACCATTTACTACCTGCACAACGTACTCATGGCTCAGTAAGGAGCATTCACAATGGACATTGGACGCGAGATGCGAACGCGGCTTCAAGTCGCACTCACCACTGCTGCTGGCACAACGCCTGAGATTGAGTTCTCCGGCTGCGTTTCTGGTGAAGTCTACATCCCGACTGGAGCGACGACGACCACGCTAACGTGGCATACCGCACCTGATCGCGGCGGGACATACATCGCGGCTTATGACTCAGCAGCAACGCCTGCGGCCGTGACTCAGACGGTGGCGGCAGCACGAGCGTATCCGATCCCTGTTGCGCTGGCGGGTTGCCCGTTCTTGAAGTGCATTGCGGACGTCGCCGTGACCGTTGACATCGTGATGAAGACGTAACACCGCCACATTCTTGGAGACGAGGAATGGGCGAGCGTGTTTTCACGAGCTTCACTGCATGGGTGCCATCGTCAGACGGCATTACCAACGGCACGACCGTCTTGTTCGAGGCCGCTGGGTCTAGCGGTAATGGCGCAAACGGAAACACGATCATCGGCGGTGGCGGTGGCGGTGGCGGAGAATACGCGAGTGCGTCCGCTGTGATCTCTGATGCAACGCTGACATATAACGTCTTTATCGACACCGCCGGAGCGAACGGTCCTACATACGTCGAAGACCCTGTTCCAGCTTATGTCGTCCTTGCGAACGGCGGCACCTCTGCCACTGATAGCACTGGGGCGAGTGGCGGCTCTGGTGGAACCGGAACCGTCACTCGCGCTGGCGGAACAGGCGGAAACGGTGCTGCCGTTGGTGGTGGTGGCGGCGGCAGTGCTGCTGGCGACTCCGTAAGCGGTAACATCGGCAGCGACGGTGGAGCGACTCTTGGTGGTGCCGGCGGGGCGGCAGTGACTCAGTTCGGCGTCGGCAGTCGCGGGGCTGGTGGCGCTGGCGGTGACGCAGCCGGCAACGGTACGGCTGGTTCTATTTATGGTGGCGCGGGCGGTGGTGGTTCTTCAGTGGGTACTGGTGCCGCTGGAACTAACGGTGCAGTGCGTGCTTCCTGGAGCAGTGGTAGTGTCACTGCTGCGACAACCTACTACTCACATCTCCTCACTAAACCGCTACAATACGCTCATGCTTAGTCGCTGGAGGTGTGTTAATTTTTCCATATTTTCCCGGTTCTAATCATGCTTATTGTGCTCCGACTGACTCCAAATTCACGCGCAATCTCCGTGCCAGTAGCAGTCCCAAGACGACGCTTAATTTCGGTTATCTTGTCAGCCGTTAGCTTCTTTTTAACAGGAACTGTGAGAACATCCTCGACCGACCAACCAAGTTTTATTCTTGTGTATAAAACATTGGTTGTTGTGCCTATTTCTTCTGCCCATTCGGTTATGCACTGCGTTTTACCGTTGTATGTCAATAAGCGATTCAGTCGCTTATTTCGTTGCTGCTCAGACTGTGTCGCCCATCGACAATTCCCAGGCTCGTAGTTCCCATTGTTATTCGGAAAGCGATCAAGAGTGTGATGTGGAGATGGCTTCTCGCCCATGTCTTCAAGAAACAAAGCAAAGTTCAACCATCGTTCACACACTTTAATCCCACGGCCACCATAGTTTTTGTATCCTCTGGCGCTCTTAGAATTACACCGAGACAGCATTTGTGCCCAAGTGGAGTAAAGTGGATGATATCTCCCGCCTGTTGTATATCCGTGAAAGACGTGAGTACGATTACGATTAGCCATGACGTGGACCTCTCATCTAGGTTTGCAGACTTGGTTAGGCCCAGAGTAACGCACCATCGTTATTCAGGGCCGCTCTTTTTACACCAAGCCAGAGGGCTTATGAAAGACCTGGAGGTGCGCCATTCTAAAGAACGTAGCTAGCCAGCGTGTCGCACTCTTCGCTTTCGATTCCTCGACCGGGGCACCGAAGACGGGCGACGCTGCGAACATCACTCCGTACATCAGCAAGGACTTTGGGGCCGTCACCGCACTGACCGACACCAGTGCGACCGAAATGGATGCCACGAACGCCAAAGGCTGGTACTTGTTTGATGTCAGCCAAACCGAATCCAACGCTGACAACATCCTGTTCACCGGCAAGTCCAGCACGGCAAATGTCGTCATTATCGGCAAAGAATACTGCACAGCACCGCAATACTTCACGACGTCTTGGGTCGATTCCAATGGTCGCGTGGATGTCATCAAGATTGCCGGAACAACACAAACGGCGCGTGATCTTGGAACCAGCGTCCTGCTCTCAAGTGGCACGGGGACGGGACAACTCGATTTCACGTCTGGCGTGGTCAAAGCCAATGTGACTCAGTTCGGAGGGTCAGCGGGAACGTTTGCGTCAGGAAGACCAGAAACGAATACATCGCACATTGCTGGCAGTGCTGTTTCTACTTCAACTGCTCAGATCGGTGTAAATGTTGTCAACGCTGGCGGCACCGCATGGGCATCAGGATCACTAACGTCTGGCGTGTTTGCTGCGGGAGCCATTAACGCAGCGGCGATTGCAGACTCAGCCATTGATCGTGCCACATTCGCCGCTGATACCGGTCTGCAATCCATCCGGTCGAATACCGCTCAGGCAGGTGCTTCCACGACCATCACACTTGATGCGTCTGCCTCAGCAACAACCGACTTCTACAAACACGACTTGATCTACTTGACCGGCGGAACAGGCGTTGGCCAATACCGCTTCTGCTCAGCCTACAACGGGACTACCAAGGTCGCCACAGTCGGGCCGGCGTGGGCCACAAACCCTGATGTCACATCCACTTTTACAATCATCCCCAGTGGGATCGTTGACCTCGAATACATCGCAGCGGTCGCAACATCAACATCAACCGCACAACTTGGAGTAAATGTTGTCAACTTCGGCGGAAGCGCCGGCACGTTCGCATCAGGACGACCTGAAACGAACACCTCTCACATCGCCGGAAGTGCCGTCTCAACGGCGTCCGCACAGATCGGTGTCAACGTCGTTAATGCTGGCGGAACGGCATGGGCTTCTGGATCGCTCACGTCCGGCGTCTTCGGTGCTGGTGCCATCAACGCTGCGGCTATTGCTTCCGACGCAATTACCGACGCCAAGGTGGCCTCCGACGTCACGATCGCCAGCGTCACCGGTGCCGTGGGGTCTGTGACTGGTAATGTCGGCGGAAACGTCACTGGCTCGGTTGCGTCAGTCACCGCAGCCATCACGCTACCAACGATCCCAACCAACTGGATCACCGCTGACGGCATCGCCGCTGACGCGATCGGTTCCAGCGAACTCGCCACGTCCGCCGTTTCTGAAATCGTAACCGCCGTGCTAACCACGCAGATGACGGAGTCTTATGCCGCTGACGGCGTAGCACCAACACCGACACAAGCCTTGATGCTAATTCTCCAACATCTCTCAGAGTCCTCCATTTCCAGCACAACCAAGACCGTCAAGAAGCTCGACGGTTCGGCAACAGCGGCTGTTTTTACCCTAGACAGTGCGACCACTCCCACCTCGATTACGCGAGCCACCTGATGTCGGGAACGTCTCAAATCCTGACGGTCGGACTCGGTTCCTTCGGGGCGTCGCAGTATGTCATTACGCTAGGACTAAACTCGCCCGTCATTCCGGGCGACGCTTTGCTCGGTACAATCTCCGCACAATGGTCACTAACTGGATCGTTCAGTTCGCAGTCCATGCTTGGCGGATTGTTCCCTGTCGTGGTCGAATCGCTCGATGGAACTGTCTTGTCAGACGATTCACTCACCGGAGCAATCACCTCGGTATTGTCGATCGGTGGACGATTCCCAGCAGTCGATGCGTCGCTCGGCGGGACCATTAGTTCGACGCTTTCTCTTGGTGGATCAATGACCTCTCAGTCGTCTCTAACGGGACGCTTTTACGCAACGAGCTAAGGCAAAACTATGGCACTCATTCTTTATCCGAGTAACGATAATTTGATAACTTGGGACGCCATGACGACCGCCGCGACCGGCGCATACGTCAACGACGCGACGGTGACATTCACGCTCAAAACTGCGGCGGGTGTTGCCGTCTCTGGTGCCACCGCCATCGCAATGGCCTACGTCGCTGCCTCCAATGGAAAGTACCAAGGAACGCTGGAGTCCACAGTCTCGCTCACGGCAGACGCTTCCTACACCCTCGAAATCACTGCCTCGTCCTCCAGCCGCAACGGATTCGTCGCTTTGGACTGCATCACACGCAACCGCACTTCTTGAACGCGACATTGCTTTCACGCAGGTTTTTCGTAGAATTCGGACGTATTGACTTTTTCAACTTTGGATATGACAATGGCATCAAATCACGGTGGAGTTCGGAATGGGGCAGGACGCCCAGCAATTGGTGGAGTCGGCTGCGAACGCAGGACGATCAGTATTTGCAAAGGCGACTGGCAGAAATGGGGTTCCGCTGCGAACTCTGAAGCTATGTCGCTCAGTGAATGGCTGAGAAATCTTGCGAACAAGCGAGTCGCAACGCTCAAACGGCCTAAGAAGTAACCCACTTTTGACGGAGACGAACGATGAAGACGACATTGAAGTTCTTGGTGGTGATGGCCTTGGTGGCAAGCACGTCGGCGGTCTCGGCGGCTGACTGGTGGAGATGGTCGAGCAATCGTTCCAGCCGATCGTCCGTGCGGAATTATCGCAACAACAACACGTTCCTGTTCCCTGAGCAGAACACGATGATCCTGCGACAAGACGTCGGCAGCGGAATCAGCATCTACTCGTCAGGTCCGATCACCCAATTCGGCACTGACGCTCCGCTCTACACGCCGCAACAACAGCCGTTTCGGTTTGGAATTCCGCAGAACCTGAACACCGGCATCCCCAATTGGGCACGTCGCTAACACGGTTTCTTACGGCTTTTCAGCCACACAAGAACCGTCCGTCATGTGACGAACATGACACCTAGAAGCCGCTTCGCCTGACCTACTGCGACGCGGCTTCTTTCGTAGGTGAGCCATGACAAGCACGGAACTCTAC
>ERZ1292642.1315-Hain-H14-01um-R1-1315-length-11950-cov-4_pt1 | contig 11950 bp, 24 predicted proteins | sample MGYA00564403_ERZ1292642 | MGnify/ENA primary metagenome ERZ1292642 (study PRJEB36523, sample SAMEA6512643) | groundwater metagenome | collected 2019-01-09 | study: AquaDiva: Metagenomics assemblies of 32 groundwater samples | reverse complement strand
CCATCGGCGCACCGCGCACGGCGCACCGCGCACGCGACTGAAAGGAGCTTCCCATGAAGCTCACCGACGCGCTGATCCACTACCTCGCCCAGGACAACGCCGAGGCGCAGAAGGACGCAGCGCTCTCCGTGGGAGCCGCCGCGCGGGAGCAGGGCGTGCCCGCCTGGTGCTGGTATGACCCCGCGCACGAAGAGCCGCTCATGCTCGTGGTGGACCTGCCGCTGGGGACGATCCTCTTGCCGCTCGCGGTGCTGCACAGCCGGCCGGAGGGGGTAGTGGCCGACTGGCCGGAGCAGATCGCTTTGATCGCCCGGCAGTTGGCGACGAGGAACTTGTCGTGAGCGAAGCGTTAGAGTTATGCGTCGCGGACCTCCGCTTTCGGGCGGATGACACGGGGCATCTCGTCGTCTCGATCGACGGGGAGGACTGGGAGAACACGCTCACCAACGCCGAGCTGCGTGACTTTCTTAAGTGGCTTTGCCTAAACTTCGCGCCGCAGTTTGAGACGAGGATAAGCTCATGAACCCGGAACCCGACCTCGCCGTGGCGGGGGTGATCTTTCGCCGCACGCCTCGAGGCGACCTCGTCCTCGTCATCTACGTTCCTTTCGAGGAGCGGCGGCTCTCCGAGGCGGAGCGGGACCGCCTGCGCGCCTGGCTCGCCGCTTCCTTCCCCCTGGAGCTTCCCTCATGAGCGCCGAACAGTTGCCGCTTGCCCTCGCCCAACTGGCCCCGCACCTGCTCTCGGGGCTGGCACAGGGGAAGCGGGGCGGCGAGCAGCTCAAGCGGCAGCAGGAGCAGCAGTTAGCCGATCAGGCGTGGAAGCAGCGGGAGTTCGGGCTCAAGGAGAAGCAGTTCGGGCTGGAGGAGCGAGAACTCACGCAGAAGGCGGATCTCGCCCGGGAGCAGATTGCCTCCCGGGAGAGGATCGCTAAAGCCAACCAGCGGGGCCGCGCCGCGCTGGCGCAGTACAACCGCTCGAACCGGGACCGGGCCGTGCTGCTGCGGATCATGGGGGACAAGGACTTCGCGGAGATGGACCCGTTCCTGCAAAACTACTTCTGGCAGGAGGTCCACCAGCAGCAGGCGTGGGGGGAATTGCCGGATAACGTGCCGCCGCCGCCGGGCGCGGGCGGGGCCGCCGCGTCGGGCGCCACCGCGCCGCCCGCCTTGCCGGGAGCCGCGCCGGGCACTCTTCCTGCCCCCGCGTTCCCGGCGGGTGGGGTGCAGGTGCCCGAGAGCACCCAGGCGCTCATCCGCAGCCGGGACGCGCAGGCTCAATTGGCTCTCGCGCAGAAGGAAACGATTGCCACCGACGACCAACGGCTCCGGGACGCGCTCGACTTCGAGATGAAGAAGGTGCGCGAGCAGTTGCGGATCGAGGGGAAGCGCACCGGCCTGATGGCGGCCCGCGACCGCTGGCAGCGGCACTACCAGACGCTCCAGCTCGCGCAGCAGGGGGCACTGAACAAGGCGCAGATCGCCAAGCTGTATGAGGAGACGCTCAACCTCCAGAACACGATGAGCCCGCTCCTGCGGGACCGCCTCAAACTGTTCGCGGAGGGGTTCCGGCCGCTGACGACGGTCGCGGGCGGCCAGGAACTCCAGATGGACAAAGACCACGTCCGTCTGCGGCAGGAATATATGAAGGCGCTCGGCCTCTACCTCCAGCGGAGCCAGGACGTGATCGGCCCCCCGGAGCCGGCCTCAACCCCCACCCCGGGCGCCGGGGCAAGCGGCCTCGCCCCGGCCGCGCCGGGCACGGTGGGGCAGCCGGTCCCCAGGGCAGGCTTAGGCTTCGACATCGGCCAGAGAGCGGCCTCCCTCGCCGATCAACTGATGGCGCTTCGCCCGGGGCTACCCATGGACCGGCTCGAAAACCTGGCGCTGACCTTGCGCTCCTTCACCGCGCTCCTCCCCCAGGCGGCGCAGGGGCTCTATAACCAGTTCCTCGGCCAGGGCTTGAGCGTGATCGACGGGGCGCTCGCCATGGGGCCGGCCGAACGCGCGGCCCGGCAGGCAGCGGCGCGGCTCTTGAAGGATATGGCGGCCCGCGGGGCGGACCAGGTGCCCGCGGCCGCGGGGATGGCGCGGCGGGGACCGGAGACCGCCCCCGTGGGACGGCAGGGCCGGCGGGTGCCCGAGCTGCCCGCCGAGATCCCCCTGCCGTCCGCGCAGGAGCGGCGCTCAGCCGAGGTGGTGATGGAGGGGCAGGCGCGGGCACGGGGAGCCAGGATGAGACCCCCCGCCGGAACGAGCCCTGCGGCTAACAACCCGTTCCCGGGACGGCCGAAAGGGACGACGCCCGGGATGGTCGAGAACGTGAACGAGTGGATCAGGGACGGCACGCTTGCGGCCCGCATGGCGGCGAACGGCCCCGAGACCCCGGCCGGCAAGCAGCTCCGCGGGCTCTATCGCTACCTGAAGGGGAAGGAGTATGACCCGCGGGCGGCGCCGGGCCGGCGCCCGGCGAAGGGAGAAGGACGTTAGGATGGCGGCGCCCGATCCCGGCTGGGCGGGGCTCGAGGGACCCCGCTTGCCAAAGGCTTTGCCGCGCGATACGCTGCGCGACCCCCTCTCCCCGGATCCGGGGTGGAACAACCTCGAGCCAGCCGCGCCTTTGGCCCGCACCCTTCGGCCATCCGCCCTGGAGCAGACCGCGGCGGGCGTCATGGGGCCGAAAGCCGACCTTCAGTGGGTCTCATCCCTGTCGAACGCCTACGCGGCCTTCCTGAACGAGATCGCGAGGCAGAGCAAGACGTATCCGCCGGAGCAGCGGGCCTTAAACCCGGCGGTGACTTATGCCGCGCTTAAGGCGGCGCTTTCGGAGGCGCGGCGGGCGTTTGGGCCGGAGGCGGTGAACCCGGAGCACTTCCGTATCCTCTACAACGCCAAGAAGGGGACGACCGACCGCGCCACTTACAACATGCTGGCGGCGCTCGACTACGTCTCCAGTATCGCCACGGACCCCACGAACCTCGTCGCCGGGCCGGTGATGAAGGGCGTGGGCAAGGCGCTCTCCCCGGTCACGCGGCCGGTGGCGGGGGCGGCGGGCCAGCTCGTCACCGGCGGCAAGGCCGAGGTCGCCTTGCAGAACGCCACCGCGCGGGCGGAGTACCTGGGCAAGCAGCTCGGCTTCACGCCGGGGGGATCTTCGCAGTGGCAGAAGCGGGCGGCCGAGTATGGGCAGGCGCGGCAGGCCGAGCGGCGCGCCTCCGCCGCGGTGCAGGGCCAGCGGGGCCTCGGCAAGCTGGGGGCCAAGGTCTCGTCGCAGGGACCGGTGCGCTGGACGGCGACGGCGGAGCGGCACGCCAAAAACCAGCTCGCGCAGGAGGCGGCGCACTGGCTCAAGAGTGTCGAGGCCGGCGTGAGCCTCCAGAAGGGAGCGATCCTGACCCGGCCCTCCTCCCTCGTGGCCGACAGCCTGGGGAACCTGGGCGCGGCCGAGGTGGAACTCACGCGGCAGGGGGTTTCGAAGCGCCTGTTCCTCGGGGCCGGCCCGCGGGCGCTTGCCGAGGCGCGGGCGTTTGCGAAGGGGCAGGCGGTCGGGGACGCGGCGGAGCTGATCCAGCACGCGCCGGAGGTGCTCGGCACCCTCACGCAGCAGGTGCAGGCGGGAGCCACCGGCACGCTCTCGAAGGCGCTCGCCGCGAACCCGCTCCTGAAAGGACGCACCGACCTGGACCGGGCCATGAAGATCGCCCTGTTTGCGGCGCTGAAACCGAAGCTGGGGGCCGCTGCCGCCGCGCAGCGGGTGCGCGCCGCCCTGTTCGACTACTCCGACCGGCCGGCGCTCATGCAGCTCGCGGATCGGTGGGGCCTCTGGATCTTCAACGGGTTTCCGCTCGCGGCCACGAAGAACTTTGTCGAGACGATTACGAAGCGGCCGGATCTGGTGGCCCGCTACCCGCGCCTTCAGCAGCAGCTCTTGAACGAGTTCCCGGGCAGCCGGGAGGCGTATGAGCAGCTTCCGGGCTACCGGCGGGGGCCGTTCACCTATCCGATCGGGCCGGATGAGAGCGGGGCGCAGCGGTTCATCGACATGGGGAGGGTGTCGCCCTGGTCCTTTCCCATGGGGCTCGCCGTGCAGGCGGGACAGCTCTTACGCGGCGAGGAGCGGCAGCCGCCGACCTCCCAGGACATCACCTCGCGGGGCGTCTTCTCCCCCGCCACCCGCGCGCTCGACCGGGCGGGGAAGGCGCGAGGGGCCTCCCCTGAGGAGAAGCGGGGCATCATCGTCAAGGAGCTGATCTTCAACACGGTGCCAGCGCTCCGGGATCTCCTTAGGCTCCGGGACGCCTGGGCGGGGCGAGCCGGCGCAGATTACAAGTTCGCCCGGCCGAAGGAGTGGGCCGAGGCCGCCTGGGAAGCGGGCGCCGGCATCTCCACGGTGCGGGGAGAGACGCGCGGCGAGCAGGCGGTGCGGGAGGCGCCCGCGCTCAACCAGCGGGCACCGGTCACCGTCGCCTACTTCCGGCAGGTGGACGCGGCGCTCAAGAGCGGCAGGCTAACAAACCCCTACGCCGCGCGCTTTCAGGCGCGGCAGAACGTCGACGAGCTGAAGCGCGACCTGGGCGATGCGAAGCGGCGCTTCCGTGAGATGCTGCTCTCGCCCGATCATGTGGAAAACGGGAAACTGACCCCCAGAGGGGCCAGCCGGATCAAAGAGAGCTACCTGCGCTTTATGGCGTTGGCCGAGCGGTATGTGGCGGTGACGAAAGCGCGGCGGTAGTCTAAAAGAAGAACCAGGAGAGCCAGAGGAGGAAGCGCATATCCTCCAGCAGCCACATCACGAAGGCCACGGCAGCGATCCCGGCGAGCCAGCCGCCGACCCGCAAGGCGCTCTTGGCGAGCGGTTCTTTTGCCCCAGAAGTGAAGACCGACATATTGGCACGCTCCTTGCACCTAAAGGTAAGCAGCGGAGACCCTACTCCGCCCCCGCTTCCCGAAAGAGGTGCTCCCATGAAGTTCCCGAAGATCCCCGTCAACCTGAAGGACAAGAAGACGCTTGCCGCCCTCGTCGTGATCCTCACCCTCGCCGGGCTGGAGCCACGGGTGGCGGAGGTGATCGTGGCGGTGCTGAAGGCGGTCTTGCCGCTCCTCACCTAGCTTACGGCTCGATCAGCGTGACTCTGACGACGGAGGACCAGGGATAGAACCGCTCCTTTGTCTCCCTTCCGGGTAATTCAACGTCGCCGCTCTCTCCCTCGCGCTCGACTAAGAGGGAGAGCCCCCACGGGGAGGCGCCGCGCACCGTCCCCTCCACCCATTGGTCCGCCTCCCCGGGGAAACGCGCCGTGACGTTGGCGCCCGGCTCCAAAGCCGGGTGCCGGTGGCGTGGGGTCGTGAAGCCCCCGAAGACTCGCTCGGTCTCGCTCATCCCTCTCCCTCGGGGGGCGCCGAAAGAAACCGGACGCGCTTCCCGCTCTCCTTTGCGTAGGTGAGTTCCCGCTGCGTGCTCTCGCCGATATAGCCGTCCTGGTTCAAGATCAACACCTCGTCGGCCAGGTCAATCTTCTGGAGGTGGAGGCGGTCGAGCCGCTCCTTGTCCTGGGCCGTAAGCGCGAGCGCTAAGTCGCTCTTCGTGTCGCAGCCGATCGAGAGCACGATTTTGCCGGCCAGGGTCTCCTGAAAGTTCGCCTGCCGGAACGCCTCCATGAAGCGCGTGGAGCCGCAGAGGCAGACGATCGTGGGTCGGTTCATCGCGGTCCTCCCGTATACCCCAGCCCCAACGCTTCCTTCGCCCGCCAGACGGTGGAAGTCCCGAGCCCCAGACGGCGGGCGGTCTTCCGCAGGGAGAGCCCCGCGACGAGGCAGGCGGCGATCTCTTGGCGCTTATCCCACCCCCGGGGCCGCTGCCGGGATCGCTCCACCCCCGCCGCGTCGAGGTAGCGGGCCACCGTCTGAGCGGAGCAGCGGCACATCCGGGCCATCGCGGCCAGCGAGAGCCCCGCCCGGTTGAGGGCGAGGAGCCGCCACATAAGCGGCGCGTCGGTGCCGGCGGGCCACGTCTGGGTCAACGCGACCCCCGCTGCCTTGAGGCGCCGCCGCACGGTCTGCGGGTGCAGCCCGAACTCCCGGGCGAGCGAGCGCGGCGAGCGGCCCTGTTCGTAGAGGGCCTTGGCCGCTGCGGGCGAGAGGAAAAGCGGCGGCGGGGCAGCCGGCTCCCGGGTCGGCACCGCCACGCCCTCGGGCACGCCCATCCAGCGCAGGCGGGTGCAGACGACGGCGCGGGTGAGGCCGAACTCGCGGGCGACCTTACGCACGGAGCCACACTCAAAGTAGCGGGCGGCGATGGCTTCCGGGTCAGGGGTCATAGCTCGTGGGCCTCTACCCCTAACCAGCAGTCGCACTCGCTGTATTGGGGCAGGCCGTCATCGTAATTCCAGCCGCAGGCCGAGCAGGGGCCTTCCCCCGTCTCCCGGTCCAGCCCGGCAAAGCCGCAGCGGCCACAGAGGGGCGTGGGTTCGTTTGCCGTGCAGCCGTCGCAGGGATCGATGCAGGGGGGCTCTTCCCAGCTCCCGGGAGGATGAAACGCGCCCCATCCGTCACATTGGCGGCAATACGTGGGGTAACGGGAGACCCATGTCTCCTGGCGTTGCCGCTCCCGCGCCTGGGTGTCTCGGCATGCGGGACTATGTGCCATCATTCTCCCTCCCGCTCTTTGGGGCCACCAGAGCCAGCCGACGCACTGTCCCAGAAAGTGACAGGGGTACCACCCCCGGACGCCGTCCGGCAGCACGACGGCCTCGCGGAGGATGAGGCCCTCGTCTTCGCCCTCGAAGTCGGCGAGCAGGGCAAAGGTGGCGCCGGCGGCCACGTACGCGGCCACGGTCTGCATGCCTACACCCCCCGCGCCTGGGCGTTCATGAGGGGCGCCGTCTCCGCCTGCACGTCGAGGGTCGGGGCCTCCTCCCCGGCTCCCAGGCTCCCCACCAGCGCCTCGTGGGCACGCAGGCGGTGCCGGAGCTCGACGCCTGCCCCGTACAACGAGGCATTCGTCTGGGTGTCGATTTCGTCAACCATCCGGGGATCGACGAGGAGGCCAAGGTGGACGGCGCGTTCGAGGTCGGCCTTGACGGCGCGGAGCAGGTCGGCCCGGAGGAGGGTCTTCTCGCCCTGCCGGTAGACGGGGGCGCGTTCGGGATCCGTCGATTGCGGCTGACCACCCTCCGGGCGGGGCCCGATTGCCGTACTCGGATTTGGGGACGAGGGAAGGAGCGTCGAAAGCCGGATGAGGACGCGCTCCATGGACTGCCGCTGGCGGTTCAGGTTATCGGCCATGGCTTGCAGTTCGGCATAGAGGGCGAGCAGGTCATCGTGCATCGTTCACTCCTCCCCGGCCGGATAAACGAGCGGCTTAGGCGGGGACTGCATGATCCCCAGCTCGCGGGCCTCGTGGGCGGTGTAGGCATCCCGGGTGGCCTCGGCAGCGGCGACGATCGCTCTCCCCAACCGCATGGCCTGCTCCGGGGCGAGGTGGATCTCGCGGCCCTGATCCTCCGCCGGGCAAGAGAGGACCACGCGCACGCCGGGGCGGCCGGTCTCGGGCTCACAGAGGGCCATACAGCCGATGGCGCGGTCACGGGCGCCGGCGACCATGACGGAATCACTCGCGAACGTGGCGGCGGTGCGCACGGCTTCCGGGACGTGATGCGCAAAGCTCATGGCGTTTTCTTCTCCTCCGTGTCGATATACCGCAGCGCCAGGGTCCGCATCACGCCTCGTCGTCACAGTATCCCAGCGAGCCGACGGGATCGGCGGGTAACGCCGACAGGGCATAGAACGCCTGGACACACGCGCGCATGGCGCGCGACTGCTGACAGGTCGAAAGTTGGAAAAACGGGGAGGGATACAAAGGATGAAGGGCCGGGGCGTCGGCCCGCAGGCCGCCATCCGCGGCGACGTTGGGCCGTCCGGAGAGGAGCCGTTCGCGCAGCAGGCGGAGATGGACGTCGGTTTCGATGCCATCGGCGAGGGTGCGCCCTTGATCCGCAAGCAGCTCCAGGAGGGCATTTTCGAGCTGGGCCACGGTGCCGATATGGGCCGAGCGCCGATAGGCTTTGCGGAGGCCGCGATCGATGACGGCCTGGGTGTCGGCATCAAAAAAGGGGGTCATGGCTTCTTGCCTTCCTCCTTGGCGATATACCGCAGCGCCAGGGTCCGCATAAAGTGGGAGACCGTCCAGCCGCGCGTCTCACAAAAGGCGCGGATCTTATCCAGGTCGTCCTGATCGATGTTGAGGTTGAGGGGCCGGCTATGGGTGAAGCACCGTTGGCCGCCCCGGTAGCGAACCGCCATCTGGCTCCTCTAACGCACGGGGGCGCACCCCGGCGCACCCCGTGCCCCAATCCGTGCCTGGGGCGGCTTCACGAGGGAACCTCCGCGCCCACAGAAACGTGATCCGCGTGCGTCTCCGAAAGCTCCTTCAGGCAGAACCAGCCACTTTCTCCGCGGCTGACGCGGCGGAGGCGGGTATCGGCCTCCGCGAGCTGCCGTCCGGTCATGACCATGGTGCAGACGCGGCGCGGGCGTCCGTCCTGCATCTGGATGCGGGCGCAGAGGTAGAAGCGGTCAAGGGCGTGCGTGGTGCGTGGGGCGCCGTGCGGGGACAGGGAAGGGACGGTCGCTTTTTCCTCCCCCCGCACGGCGCCCTGCGGACGGCGCACGCCCTTCCTCCCCGCTACGGCAGGCATGCTTCGATCTCCTCGGGATGGTCCCGGGCGACGGCGAGCATAGCACGGAGCACGGAGCCGCGGGAGCGGCCCCGGCGCACGGCGATCTCATCGATGAAATCGCGGCTATCGAGGGTGATGCGGATGGTCATGTCAAGGGTATCTTTCCGGGACATGCGGCCCGGATGCGGTTTGCCGGGTGGCAGGACAACGGTCACGAGGGAACCTCCTTGGGGCGGGCCGGCGCCTGCCAGCCCGCGCGTCTGATCTGATTATAACCGCACGGAGGGGCCAGCGTCAACTCGATTTGTCGTCCCGGGGAATAGGGACGAGGAGGCCGGTACGGACGGCCACACAGGTGACTTGAGGGAAGCCCTGGGGGTCGAGGTCGTGACAATGGACGAGGTAACGGTAATCGATATCGCCCGGGTCCTCCATACAGACGCCGACAGAGAGGAAGTTGAGGGGATGGGGCGGGCCATAGAGGGCCAGAAACCGCTCCTCGGTGATCCGCAGCGGGCCATAGGTCGCGGGATCATACCGCTTGACGAAGGCGGCAGCAAGCCACACGACGAGCTTGGCGGCAAGGTAGGTCGGATCGCTGCAGCGGGTATCGGGAACGTTGGCCTGCACGTCGGCAAAGAAGGCGAAGAGATCCACGCCATGGCCTTCCGGGTAGCCGTCGGAATGACGGTAGACAATGGCCTGGGTGCGGCCCTGATACTGGAAATGGGTGGTGCAGCGGGTAGACATGGGATCAATCCTCCTCGGGGGCGTTGATTTCGGCCAGGCGACGGCAAAGGCAGTCCGGGCAGATCCACCCGGCGCGGGCGGTATGGGCCCAGCCGCGCCGGCGGGCGACGGTTTCCACGGGCCGGCCCGGGAGCATGGGCTCCTCTTGAGTCAGCAGGCAGCGGCCACAGTGGAGGCGGAAGGTGAGCAGAATGAAGCCCTTCACCTCACTCCTCCTTTGCGGCGAGCAGGCGGGCAATCGCCCGCGCGGCGCTGAACTGATCTTGCAGATGGCGAACAGCCAAAGAATCGGCCTTATACTGCTCCTCGGCAGCCTCCACAGCCTGGCGAGGTTGGCGGGTAAGGACGCGGAGCTGCGCCTCTCGCTCCTGGCTATTCTTCCCGGTGACGTGGCCGGAGAGGAGATGGCAGTCCTCCTCGGCCTGAAGCTGGGTCCGGGCGCGGGCACGGAGCGCCTCCGCCTGGTGGAGGCGGATCTCGGCTAGGTTGATTTTGCTGGGGAGGGCCCGGAGGCACTCGGCCAGGTCAGCGTGAGACATGGGGATCTCCTTTCAGGTCAGCAGGTCCGAGTAGGCCGACAGAACGGCCTGGGTGCAGTCGTCATCCCATGCCAGGTCAAGCGCGTCAAGCAGGATCACGGCGTCTTGATCTTGCAGCCACACGGTGCGCCCGTCGGGGGCGGTGAGGGTCACGCCCCACCCGTTGCCGGTTGTCTGATAGGTCCACACGGTCAGTTCTCCTCCGCGAACAGCTTGCCATTGACGCCGCCGGCATTGGGCGTGAAGCGCCAATCGCTCTCCGCCTGAAACATGGCGCCGTCGCCGTCGTGGAAGGACACAAACCCCGTCACGGTCTTGCCCCGATAAGTGACGCGGGCCGGCACGCTGAAGAAGGTGTCTGCCTCCCCGGTAACCCGGGCGAGGCGCCGCTTGCCGTCAGGGCACAGGCAATCCTTGATCGCAAGCAGGGAGGCAAACGGGCCAGCAGACAGGACGCGCGTGGCTTGCATCAGTTCTCCTCCCGCAGCACCGAAAACGGGCCGTGATTGAGGATCCAGGCGGGTAGAATACCGTGCCGCCGCTTCACGTCGGCCGCGATCTCCCAGACGGCGGCGCGGTAATCCTTAGCGGTTGCCAGGCAGGTGTTGGTCGCGATCAACCGGCCCGTGCCCTTGGCGCCGGCGCGCAGGGTCAGATGCAGATGCAGAACGCCTGAGCACCCGGGCGGGACGGGGATCGCCTTGGCGGTGAGGACATACAGCAGGGATCGTTTCATCGGTTCTCCTCTCGATCGCAGCGAGTGAGGACGAGCGGCCCGGTGAGGGTGCCCCGCGCGCCGAGGATGTTCACGGTTCCCCACGCGCCGCAGTGGGTGCAGACGCCGACGGCGCCGTGCGCGGGCCGCGTCGAAAAGCGCGGCGCGTGTCCGAGGAACCGCGCAAAGCGCCGGGCCTTGCTCACGAGTGCCGGTAACGTCATTGCCGGTCGGTGGGTTTCGTCAAGGATCTTCATCAGTTCTCCTCTCACTTCACCCACAGCGACCGCAGGGCGGCCCGGCAGTCAGGAGGCGCGCATTAAGCTCGTCCCAGCTCATCTGCTCGAGCCGTCCGTCAAAAAAACGACGGACATAGAGGCAGTTTGGCAGCGTATCCGTGATGCGGCCAGCGCCTGGCCGCATATCCGGCCAGAGAACCCGGACGACGGTTCCCGGGGTCGTGTCGTCGTAGGTGTGCCTCACGATGTCTCTCCTCTCTCTCGTCGTGTAAACTAGTGTCGTGATAACTATAACACACGTTTGGAGAGCTGTCACCTCTATTTTCAGGTCCCGCAAAAAAGAAATCTGGTGAGACCCCGGCAGACCCTCAGGATGAACGCGCCTGATCGCATGCGGGGGCATGCGCGGGCATGACGCGAGAACGCGATTGACGCGAGAGAGGCGAGCGTTTGTAGCACACGGTAATGCCAGCCGCCAGGAACGCGCGGGAGCGGTGAGAGCACCCTCGAGGACGAAGGGTCGGGTGAGCGTGCTGCCCCGGTGAGAGCCAGCGGACTGCCGAGAGCATCGCTTGCCAGGAGAGGCAACCGTATGGCTCCGACCAGTCACTTCTGATATCCAAACTTCCCCAGATCTCACCGCCCCTAGCGCCCACGCTCACCCGGCTTCAGCAGACGCCCTCGAGCCCAGAGCCAACGGGTCGCCACCGCAACCGGGACTAAACGCCCCGCACCACGCCGCCCGTCACCGCACGCGCGCCAGCCCGCACCCACGCCACCCCCCCCGGGTGAGCCCCCACGGGGTGCCCCGCCCGCGCTAGGGGGTCCCCCACCGGCCCTACGCCCTCGCGCGCGGCAGATCGCCTGCCTGCTCGTCTGGCTTGCTGCTTTCGGGGGGTGCACGCGCGCGTCTGGCTTCAGCGTGTGTAGGCGCCGGGTGGCCGCCGGCACTGACGCACCTCGCGCGGAGCGGGCGTTCAGAAGCACGCGGAGAAACACGCTGGGGGGACCGCGCGCGGCGGGGGGGGGG
>ERZ1292642.1313-Hain-H14-01um-R1-1313-length-11952-cov-5_pt1 | contig 11952 bp, 25 predicted proteins | sample MGYA00564403_ERZ1292642 | MGnify/ENA primary metagenome ERZ1292642 (study PRJEB36523, sample SAMEA6512643) | groundwater metagenome | collected 2019-01-09 | study: AquaDiva: Metagenomics assemblies of 32 groundwater samples | reverse complement strand
TGCGATGCAGAAGCTTTTTTGTGATAAGTACAGTGCTGCATTCTCGTCGTGGGTAGTAGACCACTCTGGAGAGTCCCTGTGTAGCTTGAGAGACGCGCTAGGGGAATTTCCTGCATCAGACTATCTTGTAATACTCGGGGATACTGTGTGGCATCCTGACAGTCTAAAGACGGTACTGGAGCATCGATACTGTCCGTATGGTATGAACTTCTTTGGGACCGGAGAAGTACACGGAGAAATATTCGCCTTCGCTCCGACATGGACAGGAGCTGTGTTTGTGTCAGAGTGGTTTAAAAGAGAACGTTTATTAACTTTCCAAGGCAACTATGACGCAGGGTTGATAAGATCTTTACCGTTTGAAAAATGTAAATTTCACGACCTTATAAGTCATGCTACACACGTTTTTGGTACAGATGTAAAAAAACTCCAGATTAAAGGAGTTTGTGATATTGATTCTCACGACGGATATTTGAAAATGGTGAGGATGTTTAAGAACGGGGAGTTTGGTTAAAAGATTCAAGTCGAAACTCAGACTGTCTCATAATAAGATGATCTTTTCTAACTCCAAGATGTTGTGACAAACAATCAATACACCACCATTCTGTAACTCCGCTTCCCATGATCCACATATCATAGACCTTGAGAAAATGTAAACATTCTTCAAAATACGCAATCAATTCGGAAATTCCCTCAAACTCGGGAGGAAGTGATTGCAGTGTTTCTATCCAGCGCGGAAACTTTTCCAATCCAGCTTTACAAGTCCGGTATATGTCGGGAGTTATACAATCTGGTAATTTAAGATGATAGTAGTTTGCAGGTCTACCACAAGCATACAAAGGTCCATCGTACCCCATCACATATAATTTTTCACAGGTCTTCATGTCTTGTTCTTCCTATTTATATTCACGAGCTGTACAGCATTCTGCACAACACTCTGAATATTATTGGTATTCATATACGCTACACAATGTTCCTGAACGTCGTAAAGTGAAATGTACCCGTCTCCCCAACGTAACTGATGACCCATAACTTTAAGTTGAGTACCGTCATTGTGTGTAATTAAAAACTCATGGTTTGTTTGATCCATCTTAGTCCTCCTTCAGTGGTGGAATAATTTCTTGCCAATGTGTGACATGAGATTTCGTACACCAGTTCTCCCATGTATCTGAGTAATACCCGTATTAGGACTAAGTATAGCATGGATAGCATCCTTTTACAGCCTACGCTCTGCCATGCAGATAGTATCATTATGACCACTACCGTGAGCTACGAGTAATATTTCTTCTATCTCATAACCACGCTTTTTCCCCATGCCGTTTGTGTGCCAACCAAAACTTAACACTACCGCATTAGGACTAAGTATAGCATGGATAGCATCCTTCAATTCTCGATACCTGTTAATTATTTGTCCGTCTCTTTGTGTGAATTCACGCCCGACACCTTCATAACATTCTTTTGCCTGTCGTAAAGAATACGGCGGGTCAAAAATAACCAGATCCGGTTTCACACGTTTCGGTAGAGACTGAACAAAATCTAAAGCATCAGTATGAAACTGTGCTTTCGTATTAGAATTTAAATCGTTTGTGTACGTAGCCCACTCACAATTTCGCGCAAACGGATCGATTGAAACCTGAGAATCTGTTAAATACCGTTGTACAAACTCTCCTATCGGTTTGATGCAAAATGTGTCGCCGTTGGGCATCGCCCACTTTCTTCTAATTTTCATTAGTCAATCCAACTCCACGTCTTCAGTACAGGAGTCTTACTACGCTTCTTGTAGTCCTCTACACGCTTCTTCGCACGTCGAAGTGCCTTCCTATCCCCCTCTGGATCTTTCTGCTCATCCAGGTACTCCTCCCAATCATCCTTACCACTATCTGCTTCCTGAACATCATCATCGTTGTCTGGAGAGTCGTCGTCGCTGTCATCCTCATCAGATTCTTCTTCAACAATTTCAGATTTTTTCTTTTTAGACGGGAATAATTCGTCGTAAGTGTCTGTTAAAGAAGCATCACCATTATAGACCAACTCAAACTCAGGAAGTGACTTAGAAAGGATTTTTCGTGCTTTTCGTAACATCTCACAATTTATGTGATAGGTTTCGGCAGCCTCTTTATCTTTTAAATCTATTCCAGCTTTCTGCATAAGAAGAGCAACAGAGCAAGCATCCTCCGTAACCGTAACATTCCTACGATTCTGCATACTCCTGACATAACCTGAAGGATCATCCCCGGCATAAGTATCGAACTCGATTTGTATACCTAACTCTTCACAAGCTTTGTAGCGATGCCTACCATCTAAGATCTTTCCTTCGTACAATATGATAGGGTGGATAAGACCGTTCTGAGAAATATCGTCTCTTAGTTGCTCGTATTTTTCTTCAGACAACAACTTATACGCTTTAGCAAGCGGATGTACTTTAAATCTCGACATAAAAACATCTCCTTAAAAAAATTACACACCGCCTGTAAGAAGTTCGACGTTCTACACAAGGACGGTGTGCGTTGGATTTAATTCTCAGGAGGAAGTCGTGTAGAACGTCGATGTTGATAATGTAGCATGAAAGCAAAAAACTGTCAAATAGAAATGGTACTAAACAAGTGTATAGCCAAAAAAACTACCCAATAGTTTTTTTAAAATGAATACATTATTTTCCACCCTTCTAATCACAGTACCAGTAATAACGTAAGTAAGATAGATCTGAGGAAGTAGTAATACATATTGATTCAAAAAGTGGTGTGTGTATTATTTATAGACCGAGTACCGGGTTATGGGCATACCCGTTTTTATGGGGGGTGGGGGTTATATCCCGCTATCCATGCACCACACAGAGCATAACAATTCATAAATACCATAGTTTAATGCTTAATAACAAGTCTGGTATTGTGGTTATTGTTAGTTGCTATTGTGATCTAAAGATTGTGAAAACATGGTTTTAAAAAACTTATAAAGAACATATAGTGCATTTATGAATATTTAAATCCCTTTGGTTTCACTTTCAAACATTTAAAACCAGAAAAGCATAGTTAGTGTTGATCCTACAATGCCATTTAAACGCGCTAGAATGACTTGTGAGGGTATGCAAAGGGTAGAATGGGGAAATCATAAGGGTATAGGCATGGCAAGCGTAGAGAGAGGGTAGAATGTGGAAGTAATGGATTGAATGATGCAGGTGTCCGACTAGTCAATGATCATACTTGCCGCCACATTCTGCAACTATTCCCTATTTCAAGCGTTACATCGGGCATTGATTCTACCTTGCCATGATACCCTTAATCATTGCTAGAATGACTTGTATCAATCGACAGTCTAGAGGGTATAGGTTTACTTGATTCTATCCTGTTCTGTGCTAGGATCAATCAAGGGATGATAATTCTATAAATGCCATATATGGTACTTATGATACATTGAATACCTTAACGCCATTCGGGAAGGTTATCGACGGGGGATACATGGCATAAAGTGAATATCAAATAAATGTGAAATACACTTGACAAACGGGAAATTTTTACTCTCAAAACTCATTACATCGGTTACATAGATTTTTTCAAACTATATGGCATTTATAAGGGTATTTAGTTGAACTTTGATACTTTCAATGGGATGATATTGATAGTACCTATAGAGGGTATTCCGATGGTTTCCTAGATTCCGGCAAGGTTAGCGGAATTGAATATCACTAGAAGGAAACGTGACAAGCGGCAAGCGGCATAGTGATACCGTAGCGTAACAAGCCTACATCCCTTGCCGCTTTAATCAATCTAGCAGTCTATAGACCTATGCTAGTCGATTGCATGAAATCGTAACATGTCGGAGATCGTAATGGATTAAATGTATCCTGGAATTTCAGGATATACCATGATGGAAATCCGCTTAATCCTACAATCCAAAAAACCAGGAATAGGAATCTTAAGGAATACACGGCGATATGAGAGTATCCGATTAATACCAGATATAGAATATCTGGAAATGCCGGAATATTCCGATTGATAAATAATCCTGAAATTCTGGAAAGTAAGATTAAGGAAATCATTTTTAATCAATGGTATATGAGAGTCATTTCCGAAATTCAAATTTCACTAAGGAAGTGATAAACCATGAGTTTTAAATCAATTCGCGAATCAATCGCGAATAATAAGCGTAGCAGTAACAAAGTTATTGCGGAAATCGCTTGCGTCAAATTTCCGGAAGGGATTGATAAAATCCTGGATAAAAATTCGATAAAGCTATTAAGCGAATATCGGATTAAACCATCATGCAAAATCACGATTTTACCGAATGAAAACAATCCGAATAATTCGGATGTTACCTTCGCTTTCAAGACTTCTAAGGATACCGATAAAGCTACATCGGAAACTTTAAAGGGATTGAGAGTAAACCATTCGATAAAGACGCATGATGTAACAGGAAAGAAATCGGCATCGGTTACGATCAGTTCTGGTAAGATTGCCGATACACGCAAAAAATTCGAGACTTGCAAGACTGCTACGATAGAAGTCTCGTTTCCTGAGTTCGTCGATATGATAGCTTGTGGCATAACTACGGGAAACCGTAAAGATGCCGATACTATTGTGTTACTTCTCAATTCAATCGAGAAATCGAAAAGCAATAAAGCGGATAATCAAAAATCCGTTTAAATGACTTGTGCAAGGTTAGGGCAATCATCGGAAATGATTCTTATATGCTATTGATTAAAAAATCAAAAATCGGCAATGCCGAAAAGGAAACCAAAAATGTATTTTGAAATTGATGAGCTATTTCCTAATAGTTCTGATCATTGTTATTGTATAGGACTATACGATTTAAATATAGTCCTATACTTAGGAATTAATTATCATTCGATTGAAATTGTAAATCATAAAGGAATAGCAGATATATTCAATTATGATGATATAGAAGATGATGATTAAAAAATCCGCTTGAAATATAGTGGATTTTACCATGTAACAGATTATAGCATTGTATATCATAAATAAAAATGCTATAGAATATGATGGAATAACATATACGTAAAATCGAATAGGTTGAGTAGTGAATCATTAACTTGTGAACGAATAAATCGAATGTGAAAATAAAATTCACGATCCTGTAAAAAGTAAATTCCTCTATGCAAATGCTCTATACAAGGGTTTTAATTTTGCTCTATGCAAGGGAAATAATAATTCCTCTAGGGTAAAATTAAAATTCTCTACACAAAGGAGTTAAAAATGGCACGAAAAATAAGTGTCTCTACACTTGAAGAAATTCAGAGTAGTTGCGAACAAATTGCTCTTGAACAAAGAAAAGAGTACATGTATTCTAAATATGAGTATTGTGAAAAAGAGTATATGGAAGTTACCGTATACGAAATTCAAGAGTATGAAGATGGTAAAATTCTCTGCTCTATACAGGAGTGAAATAAAATGATTCAAGTACCACCAAAAAATATTCTGCCTGATAATGATGATGATGATTTTACAGTTAGAGTATTTGTTACAATCTTAATAGTTCTTGTAATTCTAATGATTATTGGTTTTTGGAAACCATTTTAAAGGAGTAAAAATGTCAATAACAATCATCTATCCTGAAGATTTAGATACAACAACAATTCTTCAGGAATTAATCTTTGGAGAGGAGGAATAAAATGGATAAGAACCTAGAAAACTTCTCTGCTGAAACACAAGAAACATTCGTTGCGGCAAAAGAAAGTAGTTTCTATGTGCTTCCGTTGGAAATTACGTTTATAAACGGAAGATACAAAAAAATAATGTTTAATGGAGAACTGATAGAGGATAGAAATCTAATATCAGAAATCCTAGCATTATTGCAAATTCGGTTTTAAAAATGAGGTGACAATGGAAATTATCATTACGGGCATAATAATTATTTATGCTCTATACCACGTCCTACATTCCCATTATTAAAATGGAGGTGAATTATGGAATTTTCGCTAGAAATAAGGTTCTGGCATTTTGAACTGAAAATCGGAATACTAAGATACACGTTTACATTATATCTTTATCCCAAACAACAAGGATTTCATATTTGGGATGAACAAGAATGTACGTATCTTAAGTTCTGCGACAAAGAATTTAATCAATTTTAAAAGTGAGGTGAAACCATGAAACTACAAAAAGTGACTATGGAATTATCCATAGTTGAAATCAAAGAACAGAAGATAAAGAAATACGGCTTCTGTTCTGTGTGTGGAAGATACACGAATAATTCTACAAATTCGTGCTTCTGTTCACCAATTTCTGCAAAGCTGTTAGAAGCAAAGCAGAAATGTATGACTACCAATTAAAGGAAATACGTACAGGGAAAGAGTCTCTACTAACAAAAAGGATAAAAACATGAAAAACGTGATTAACACCAGATTAAGAATTTCATACGACAAAAACACGAGAATTATTTCTTTCCGTCTCGTAGAAATAATTCCTGCTGTAAAGAAAGTGACGATCCCACAGCATTTCAAAAATCGTTACACGAGAACGATTCAAATATCCCCTCTAGCACAGTAAAGGAGAAAACATGGACAAAGAAAGAAGAGACGCAATAATAAAAGCGTCTCCAGAAACTGAAGCTCTTTACGACAAACTTACAGAAGAGTCTACAAAAAACTTATTGATTCTTACAATACAAGCCGGGCTTTATTTCCTGTTGCTTGTAATAACTATAACCTTTAAAACTTAAAGGTTTACTCTATCCTCTGAAATATGAGGATAGCGATAAACTTTTATAAAAAGTGAGGTGAAATATGAATCAACAAGATCTTAAACTACATCTTTACGATATAGTGGAAGATTGTTTTGAAATCTCTACAATCTGGAATTATAATCGTTATGAGTCTGCTTGCAGATTCCTAAACGACAAAAAGAATTTCAAAATACTCCAAACTTATGACAACAAAGAATCTGCAATCGAAGGTCACAAATATTATGTGACAAAATATTTCTACGAATAAAGAGGTGAATAAAATGATTCATGGTATCTGGACAGAAGAAGAGTTAGAAAAGGTGAAAAATAATACAGATCCTTTTCTAACCACAGAATTTTTTAATCAAACCACGTGGCAAGAAGGATGTTTGCCAATTCTCTATGAACTCGACAAACTACGTAAAAAATACGCGGTGTGGTTTGGAGAATTACAACAGGATGATGCAATAGAAATCTATGCTACAGATGATGAAAATCTGTTTAAATTCATCCGAAAAAACTACATTAGGTTGGATGAATATCCTCCAACGATTTTGGAAATTATCACAGAATACAGGGAGGTGGAATTCAAATGAAAGTAGATGATTATGAAGCTGTCGCTTACGACGGTGAAATCTACTGTATCGATTGTTTACCGGAAGGAATAACTGTCGATACAGAAGAAGTAAACCCTGTATTTGCAGATTCAGAATGGGATAATTATCCTGTCTGCGCAAGCTGTGGAGAAATCCACAGTTATGTCAATGTTATTCTTCCCACTGATATCACAGTGTTCCAAACGGAAGATAATTTAATACTCGTGTTTCTTGACGGGCAATTACACGTAATGAACAGAACATACCATCAACCAGAAGTAGTTACGTGGCATTTAGAAAAAACATTAGATCCTGATGATTTCTATGATTTACAAATAGAAGCACAGGGAGCAATTTTACACAATCTACAATAATCTCTAACAAAAAGGAGTTGATAACCATGAGTTGTCAAGCTGATAAATTCGCACAAAAAGTTGCGTCTGGAGAATTAAAAACTCCAACACCGATTTACGTGGCAGATGTTTTAATAGGATTCGAGATATATATGAGTGATAGTAGTTCGTTTATTCTCTACAAAGAGAATGACGAAATCTGTATCTTTGCAGATTGTCCAGACTCTACAGAAGAAATCGAGATTCCTAAAATCCTACAGGAAGCAGGAGTGACAGCATAAATGGAAATAATCCCGCTACATCTTGATACACTCGCAAGCGTAATATTTCTGTGCATTCTATCTGGAGTAATTTTCGGATGGATTGCTACAATCGCTTACATCGGGTCTATAAAAAATCCTTGAGGAGAAATAAATGAATCAACTATCCGAAGAGATGCAGTTAATCTTATTCTGGGTTATAATAACTTGCCTAACAGGATTGACTGTTAATTCAGTCTTCATAGCGCAAGCTCTGAGAATAATTGCGTCTCCTCCAATGTGACAATATTTCCCCGGAAACGGGGATTTATTTCTACTCTTTTACGAATGGTAGAAATAAATCCCTAATAAAAGTGAGGTGAAAAATGGAAATAGAACGTGAAGAACAAGTAGACGAATTGTTATAATATCACGGAGAATACCCTTATCACAGTGGATTAGGACACTATACGCTGTATTACAAAACAGCAGACAGTGGCTGTCTTTGTGCGAAATGTGCTAATGAAAATCTAAAATTAACACAGGATAAAGATGATCCCCAATGGTACATCGTATCTGTAGATACCCATTGGGAATGTTACGAAGATTGTAAATTACTCTGTGATAATTGTAATGAGGAAATAATTCCTGAATACGGATACTTAGAAAGAGAAGGTGAATAAATGCACTTAAAACGAACTATGTTCGGTATGTACGAGAACATAGATAAAATGCTGTGGTGGGAAGGTAATAAATTTCCTGCCTTAAAACATTTTATTAAAACAGAACAGTTAGAAAACGTAGAGGCGCATTACGTCTACTACAGAACTAAACTACACGAAAACAGTACACGATTCAAGGACACAAAAATTCCTTTTATTCTTTACACAGAAGTTGATGTCGAATGTGGTGAAGATGATCTTACAAAGGAAAATTTGTGTTGTACATTTGAAAATGCTCACGGAGAACTTGTCCACGTAAGTGTGTCTGGACAGGTTGATGCAGTAGAAGAAGTTCTAGCAGAATACGAAGATGGAAGAAGTATGTTCCAACGTATTAGAGAACAAATAAATGAATTACCAAAGGACGGAAAACCATGAAACTACGATGCAAACGCTGTGGTTTTCGCTACAAGAATTATGACGAATATTATCACACTTGTATTTGGTGCGGAAATCTAAAAAGGATCAAACAAAATCCTTATGAAGGTATTTCGCAAACAAGCGTGATTCATACTCTCGACTTTATTCAAGCAATAGATGAGAAATCATTTCTCTACTATCACATTAAAAACGACGGGTATTGGAACTTTAACTGCTTTCTGTTCAAGAATAAAATTGTAAGATTTGCTATTCTTGAAAAACACAGGGAAGAAATGTTCCCGTCAGAAAGATACATAAAAATCACTACTTATGATGGGATTTCGTTGGTAGAAAAAAGAGGCCAAAGATGAAATATATCCTCTGGTACACAGACAGGTTTACAGTAGATCAAATAGCGTACACAGAAATATTCGAAGAACCTTCTGACGACGACCTAAGAGAAATTATGACTCGAATGCTTCACTGGGTAAAAAATCCAAAAATTCGAGTCTATAAATCCATGTTCGGTTTTGGAAAGGTTGCGACAGTGGGAAATAGACGTGGTAAAAACTTTCGGTATTTCACATTAGAAGGCGCACAGTACACAGATCCAAAATACGATTTTGATTGAGGTGTTTTATGAAAAAACATTTTGAACATTATGACGAATATTATTCCCGTCCTTTGAGAGATAAGGATTATTATTGGGTAACTGCTGAAAATGCGGGTAATGGAAATTCACGCGCAAGGTTAATTGTACAAATTCCTCCAGACATGGAGATTAATAACGAACAATTTATAATCGGTATGCAGAATTGTTTGGGTGATTATGTCAGAGAAGGTAATCTTCTCAAGTTTTGGCGTTCAACATCAGTAGTCCCACAATCTGCATTAGAATTAGCTGCGAACCTTATTCGTGAAGCACGTAATTTAAAAAAGATCCATAAACTTTATCCTGAAGAATGGGAATCGATAATCAAACGCTGGTCAAAGTTTTAAGTTATCCCCTAGTGGGATAATTAATGGGAATGTAAAAGTCTCCATTAATTATCTTAAAAAGGAGTTGATGAAAACATGGACGAATTATATGACGCATTCGAAGGACAGTTTCTACAACCACAAGTCATGCTAGGTGATTGGTGGGAAGTAGAAGATCATGGCGAAACTCACTATTTCGACACAGATTTATTCGGACAACCAGACTTAGAACGTGATGGGTATATCGTAATCGAAGAGCATAAAAATAAATACGGAGCAAGATTATCTGCCTCTGGATTTATGGATTGTACCGATTGGTATATCTTCGACACAGAACAGGAAGCTATTGATTATCTGCTAGAAAATTACGGGGGTGATTTTGAATGAAGAAACTCCAGAACAAACTTCTCAAAAAGGTCGATGCAGATCTTTACAGGAAATTTAGAGCTTATTGCATTACAGAACAGATTACAGTCGGACAAGGAATCTCCGCATTGTTACAAGCTGTAATGGATGGTGTGACTTCCATAATCAAAAAAGAAAATGGAAGAGTTGAAATACACCAAAATAACAGGATGGAATTCACATCTTACACTTATCCAAAAGGAGAATAAAATGGCAGACTCAATTTCAACCTACGAAGATATCCTAGATGTGCGCGATATTATCGAACGATACGAAGAATTAGAAGAAGATGAGGAAAGAGACGAAGAGGACGAAAAAGAATTTAAATTGTTGGAATCTTTACTTGAAGAACTAAAAGGGATGGGCGGTGATGAGCAATGGAAAGGTGATTGGTATCCAATTACTTTGATTAGAGATTCTTACTTTAAGGATTATACAGAAGAATTGTGTAAAGATGTTGGATATATTTCAAGTGATTTCCCTTCATGGATTGAAGTGGATTGGGAAGCTACAGCAGATAATGTACAACAGGACTACTCTTCGATAGAGATAGAAGGAGTAGAGTATTGGTACAGATAAAGGAGAGTTAAAATGAGAAACGACAACACACACGTCGAACAAAAATCTAATTATGTAGAAGCATCCCTCGGAGCATTAACTGTCTACTACAGTTACAACGAATTAATCGCAGTCAGGTTTAAGGATGAATTTTATATTCTGAAAAACTATTAGAGTACCACAACAGGAAAGCATCTGAATTATATTAACGACGACCACTCCATAAGGCTAGGTCAAGATGAATTTACAGAGAAAGTTACAGACTTGATTAAACGATTAAGTCTTTAATCCCGAAAGGGATTATTTCAGCATCGGTGTTATAATCCGGTTCTGAAATAATCTAAAAAGGAGAAATGATGGAGCTTACGCCAAGTCTATTAAAAATCATCGATAGTATTGTCGAAGATGCTTGTAAAAGTCTGGAAGATAAAACTCCAGACGAAGGAATGTATCTTGCTTGGGAAGAGATTCCGGTTGTAGACGGAAAAGGTTGTTACAACGGACATAGTTTTATGATCCCACATTTACTATCATAAAAGGAGGCACTCATGCCTAGATACATTATCTCATGTACTGAAACTCGAGCTGTAGAGATTACAGTAGAAGCAGACTCAGAGAAAGAAGCAGTTGAAAAAGTAGAATGTGGTGACTATAAAGCTTACGATGTTGAAGAATTTGATGTGGATGATCTTACTCCAAACTTTGTTCGTACAGAAGATGAAGAACATTTCAGAAGTATTTAAAGGAGAGTGATGAAACATGACAGAAAGACGTGATTATTACAACCGTCTCAAAAACGAGTATGGGGATATAATCGACACAATCATCAAAGAATCACGAGAAGAATGGTATGGTGAAGAAACTCCACTCGAACACATTGAGAAAATGGCGAAAAGAAAGTTCTCTACTCTACAGGAGTTAGAAGAAGCTATCGACCAAGAGTGGCATAATTGTCACCACAATGCGTCAGTTTCGTCGATATTGTGGAGTAGTAGGCCAGGTTGTCTGAATATTCAGAATGAGTATGAAGACGAGTTATTCTGGGGTTGTTTACAAGGTCATACAG
>ERZ1292642.1311-Hain-H14-01um-R1-1311-length-11960-cov-6_pt1 | contig 11960 bp, 9 predicted proteins | sample MGYA00564403_ERZ1292642 | MGnify/ENA primary metagenome ERZ1292642 (study PRJEB36523, sample SAMEA6512643) | groundwater metagenome | collected 2019-01-09 | study: AquaDiva: Metagenomics assemblies of 32 groundwater samples | reverse complement strand
TGGACCATGTTCGATAACCCCTGGATCAGAAAGAAGTCAGGCAAAGAGCCCGCAGCCCTCCTGCAAGAAGAATTAGAGCGCAAAGGGATTACGATTGAAGACCCGACTATCCAGCGCGAAGTCTTTGGCCGTTGGGTCCTAGACTCTCGCAAGCTCGTTATCCAGTATCAGGCTTCACGAAATCACTACAACGCATTGCCTGACACGCTGCTAACGCATATTATCGGCATTGACGTTGGCTTTGAGGATTCCGATGCAATCGCTGTATTGGGCTATAGTGATGCTAGCCCTACTACTTATCTCCTGGACGAATGCATAACTCCTAAGCAGGGGCTAACTGAGCTTGTAGGTCAGATTGAAGAGCTAAGGACCAAGTACAAGCCCATTAAGCTCATGATTGATGAGGGGGGCTTAGGTAAGAAGCTCGCTGAGGAGATGAGAAGGCGCTACCGCATTCCTGTTCAGGGCGCTGATAAGAAACGAAAGTTTGAAACGATTGAGATGCTCAATGATTCTCTTCGAACGGGGAGATTCATGGCGCAATCGACCTCACGCTTTGCGTCTGACTCTATGGTGCTGGAGTGGGACTTCGAGAGAATGACACCGGATAAGAAGTATGTGTCCGACAGATTCCATAGCGACATTATCGACGCAGTCTTGTATGGCTTTAAGGAATCACCTGCATATAGTTGGGAGCCACCAATCAAAAAGCCAAAGCATGGAACGCCTGAGTGGGCCAAAGCTGAGGAGCAAAGAATGTTTGAACTAGCGCTAGAGCATCACAAGAAGCAGGAGATGGAGCAGCAATCGGCCGATGATCAATTGGGGTGGCTATGAGATATATCGTCGGAAAAGTGAACGGGCAGGCCACGCTCATTAACATCGAACAGATATCGACGGTGACATTCAATGCGGCTAACGATATGTGGCGGATCACTTTCACGGACATCAAAGATGACACCGATTTTACGAAGGTAACGTGGACCAACGACTTTGTTGAGGCGGTGAACACAGCAAACAGACTGAGGCTTGAGCCTTGAATGAAGATCCTCTGGCTCTCTACCTCGTCGATGCAGCTTGAGCCAGTTATCCACTCACTCTCATACTCTATGAAACTACTCTTCGCGTCGGTCTCATCGATGAATCTCGAGCCCATATACACAGGGCTCACCAAACAACTGGGCGATACCCTCTCTATCCCCGGAATCCCGGGCGATCCGCCCTTTGTGCTTTGCAAGTTTGATAGGGGCAAGGAGGAGCAACATCATTACGAGGGGGAGGTAGACCACGTCATCCTGTCGGTCTTTGACGAGTATAAGCCTGACGTCGTCATCTACTCGGGGCCCGCGGAAGGCAAATGCCGGCCGCTCCTATCCACGTTCTTAAGAATGAGAGAGAGCTCGAAGGTTGTGAACCTTGTCTGCGATGGGGGCTGTCCTAACTGGCACCCTTTGCTCGAGACCTATCTCAAGGGGGATTGTTTCGATCTCGCCGTGAATATCGACGGCAATCCGAATTGGCCGCAACAGCCTAGGGACATCACCTGGATCGGTCCTATTGATCCCAGATACTTTGAAAAGATGATCCCGAAGGGAGTAGATTTTGGCTTCGCGGGGGGGCTTGGATCGTCTTCGCGCAGAGAAATAACAAATAGATTAGCACAATCGTGTCAACTAACAATTCCGCAAAGATCAGAAACCTGGGGAACATATCAAGCGTATGCGGATTTTATGCTCTCTTGTCGCTCAATATTCAATATGGGCCGCACAGGAAGCGGTAAGACGTTCCACGTGAAATACAGAGTGATTGAGACCGCGCTCTCTGGCGCTGTGCTCTACGAAGAGGTCAATCCCATCACGAGGCTCTACTTCGAGCCCGGCATGGACTACATCGAATACGATGGCGTCGAGGACCTCGAGCAGAAGGTGAAGCTCAATCTGCACAAGCATTTCAGCCCCATCCCGCTGAAAGAGAAGATCATGACCAAGTGGTCGGCCGATCAGCTCTGGGAGAAGGTCTTTAACGCGCTTGGGCTTAAGAAACCTTTTTGATGCGCTATCAAACTCGGTTAGCCTGTTGATTGGGTGGCGCCAAATCACAAAGATCTGCAAAAACTCATCAAGTTTCTGCGAAAAAACGGAATAAGCCGTTTAAAAACGAATGAAATTGAGATTGAATTGGGCCCGTCAACTCCTTGTCGTGTTCCCATTAAGCCGGCCGGCCCTGTTACTAACTCCGCGGGGCCGGCTGATAACCCCTCGTGGGATTCCCTCACCGACGAACAGAAGCTTTGCTGGTCTTCCCCATCCATGAATGAGGAACCCGATGTCAACCATTGAGCCGTACAGCGGTGATAAAGTCATTCACGCTAAGACCACGACCAAGAATGCCAATGACCCCAAGACAAGAAACGCTAGATGGTGGCTCGTCGATAAGAAGACCGAGCTCGCTAACTCCATCTTCGGCGTCGTCAACTTCCTAAAGACCAATCAGAACTATCGACAGCACCAAGCAGCGCTTTACGCCAGGATGTATGGGAACCTCCCCGTGTGGAATTACCTTGGGACGAACCTCGCTAAGCTCGATGCGAAGTACAAGTTTCCCACCGATAGACCGACCCTAAACGTCGTGCAGAGCTGTATCGATGCGCTCATCTCCAGGATGACCCAGAGTAAGCCCAAGCCCATGTTTCTGACTGAGGGCGGCAACTATAAGAAGCGAAAGCTCGCCAAGGATTTGAACCGATTCATTGACGGAGAGTTCTACCAAACGAAGTCCTATCAAATCGGCGAGCAGGTGCTTCGCGATGCCATGGTCATAGGAGATGGCTTAGTGAAGGTCATTGAGACCGATGACCACAGAGTCGGCATCGAGAGAACGCTTTGCACCGAGGTCTACGTCGATGACTCAGACGGAATGTACGGCTTTCCTCAGCAGACGCACCAGCTAAAGCTCATGGATAGAGATATGGCGGCCGAGCTTTATCCCAAGCATAAGAGCTCAATCATGGAGGCGGAAGCTGCAAGCTTTGGCGCTACGGCGCAAGCGCAAGACTCCATCGTTTCTCAGATTATGCTGGCAGAGAGCTGGCACTTGCGATCAGCAAAGAAGGCCACGGACGGCAGACACGTTATCGCTATCGCCAATGACGTGATCTTTGACGAGCAGTACGAGGAAGACGACTTCCCTTTTGTAAAGCTTCCCTATGCGCCTCGCACGCTAGGCTTCTGGGCCCAAGGGATACCCGAGCAGCTCATGGGGATCCAAAGCGAGATCAATCGCCTTCTCTATACGATTCAGCAAGCACTACATCTGTGTGGTGTTCCCAAATGGCTTATAGAGGACGGCTCGAAAATCGTTAGTGGGCATATCAATAATCAGATAGGCGGCATGATCAAATACCAAGGCACCCCCCCCGTGCTGCAGGTCTTCGAAAGCATAGCTCCAGATCTCTATCAGCAGCTCGAGCGGCTCGTAATGTACGCCTATCAGCAGGTGGGCATCTCTATGTTAGCGGCCGCAAGCCAAAAGCCCGCTGGTCTTAATAGTGGTGCGGCCCTTAGAGAGCATGACGACTTGCAGTCAGATAGGTTTGCTTATCTCTCCCAGCGCTATGAGAACTACTACATCGATTTAGCAAAGAAGATGTTCGCCAAAGCGAAACAGATTGCAGAGCGAGACGGTGAGTATCAGACCATTTATCCAGGGGAGTCGTCGCTCTTGAAAGTAGACTTCCCGAAGGATGATATCGCTGAAGAAGAATTTATTATTCAGCTTTATCCGGCCTCCGCACTTGCCAAGAACCCTGCGCAGCGAAAGCAAGAGGTGATTGACCTTATGCAGGCCGGGCTCATCGACCCAGAAGAGGGCCGGCGCCTGCTCGACTATCCAGACTTGAAGCAAGAGCAGGACCTCCTTAATGCACCAGAAGAGCGAATCCTCATGGTCCTAGACGAGATGATCGAAGAGGGCGAGTATACGCCGCCCGACCCGTCGATGAATCTAGAGCTGGCTAAGAAGCTTTGCTTACAATACCAGAACAAGTACGCGCAAGAGGAGCTCGAGGAAGCGAAGATGGATATGCTTCGCACTTTCAATACGGGAATCGATGCTCTTAATGCGAAGGCGATGGCCGCTATGATGCCTGTGGATCCCACGATGGGTGGAGCCACTGCTCCCCAAGCCGATCCGATGGCAGCCCCCGTCTCGCCGATGGTTCCCAACGTCCCCAAGATTGCATGAAGAGACGACTAAACGAATTTGAGATAGGTGCCGCTGGCAAGAGGGCACTAAACCGAAGAGAGCGAAGGGCTGCTATAGCCCTACTGAAGAAAGAGAAGAAAAATGCCAGTCATCGAGCCAATCACGAAGGACTCCCTCCCGGGGGAGATAACCCCGCGAACAACCCAAGCGTCTCAGCTCCTAAGGCAGATAGAGGAATCGCAGACCGAGACAAAATCAGAGCCCGCGCCATCCAAAGACTCTTCGGCGCCTCCCGAGGCGGATAACAACAAAGAGATTACGGCCGAGACCTCCCCGCAGGATGCCATGCGCATTGCTGCGGCGATTCGCAAGGAGAAGCTCCTTCGAAAGAAAGAGAAAGAGCTTGGTGATCAAAAGCGCCAGCTTGAGGAGAGAGAGCGATCCTACGAGCCATGGAAGAAAGCCGCCGAGACGGCTACCCGAGGCAATAAGCTCGAGGCCCTGAAGCTTTTAGGCATCAGCTACGACGACTTAACGCAGCAGGTATTGAATAACGGGGAACTCCCTCCGCAGGTGCAGGCACAACAATCGGCCGAGGAGATCGTCAACCGCAAGTTAGCCGAGCTTGAGAAGCGCCAAGGAGAGAGGGAAGTCGAGCTTCAGAAGCAAAACTACGAGCAGTCATTAAAGCAGATAGACTTTGAAGTTGAGACTCTGGCCAATACCGGCGACAAGTTTCCCCTTGTGAAAGAATCCGGGGCCTATCATGATGTAACTGAGTACATCGAAAGTGAGTTCCACCGCACTGGGAAGATAATCCCAGTGGAAGCAGCCCTAGATATGGTGGAACAGCAGATCGCAGAAGGGATTCTGCATCTGGCGAAGATAGAGAAGATCAAATCCCAGCTCCTCGCGGAGCCGAAGAAAGAGCCCTTAATCCCAGCAGGTGGGGCTCAACCCGAACAGAAGATAACCACATTAACCCATAAGGCGACCGTAGTGCCTCCCTCCAGCAAGCCGATAACGGATGCGGAGAGACGGCAAAGGGCAATTGATGCCTTTTATGGAAAAGCGGTCACCTAGTCTTCTTAAGGACACAAAATGCCTGCTAGTCAGAGTAACTCCCTTGCTGCGCTGAAAGAGCTTTATACCGGCGAATCCTTCATGAAGGATCTCGTCTACAAGAAAAACCCTTTCTATGCCGTGGTGCCAAAGGACGAAAGCCCAGACGGACTAGCTGGCAAGTACATCCCGGTTCCGCTGCAGTATTCCTATCCTGCAGGCCGGTCCGCCACCTTTGCGGACGCTCAGGCGAATGAACGGCAAGCTGACTTGGCAAGTTTCTTTGTCTACCGCGTAGCCAACTATGGTGTGGCCCGGATCGCGAACGACTTAATCGAAGCTACCCGCGGCAATGCCGGGGCCTTCGTCGATGCGGCCAAATTGCAGGTGGATGGCGCTATTAGGAACCTCGCAAACGACATTGCTCTTGGTCTGTTCGGCACTGGCGATGGCTCCCGTGGACGCATTAGTACCTTCAGCTCGAGCGGTGCTGGGGCTAGCGGCACGGTGATCGTGCTCACCGATGCCAATGACGTTGTGAATTTTGAAGTCGGAATGGTTTTGGTGGCCTCCCTCACCGCGGGCGGCGCGGTTAGTGACGATACGATGACAGTAACCAGAGTCGATAGAGTTACCGGTACTCTGACCGGAACGCTTTCAGACGGCACTGCCGATACCGAATGGGCAGCTGACTCCTATCTCTCTGTCGATGGTGACGTCATTGTGGCTGGTGGCTCTACCTCCACAGGTGCTAACGATGGGACGGGGTATCTCAAGATCACCGGCCTTTCGGGATGGCTTCCCACGGCGGTTCCTGGAACCGACAGCTTTTGGGGGGTTAACCGCTCAAACGATAGAACACGGCTTGCCGGTAACTACTTCGATGGCTCTGCCGAGTCTGTCGAGGAAGCGCTCATTGACGGCACGGTCAGGGTGGCTCGAGAGGGCGGAGAGCCGGATATGGCCTTCTGTACTTTCCAGACCTGGGCGGCGCTAGAGAAAGAGCTCGGCGCTAAGGTGCAGTATGTGTCGGTGAAGCACGACACGGCCGACATTGCCTTCAAGGGGCTCACGGTGAATGCGCCCTACGGTCCGGTGACTGTGATACCGGATAGGAGCTGCACGAGCCGAACGATTTATTGTCTTACGATGGAAAGCTGGAAGCTCAGAAGTTTGGGCAAGTGTCCTCATATTCTGACTTATGGTAAGGAAGGCCTAGAAGGCGCTCGGGTTGATACGGCTGACTCGCTTGAAGTTCGGGTCGGTATGTATGGCAACCTGACTTGTAATGCTCCCGGGTGGAACATCCGGATAGCGACAAGCGTCTAAGGAGCTCTTTCTTGGCTAGGCCATAAACCTGGGTTGGCCTAGCCCTACAATGTAGCCGGGTTAAACCAAGGAGCCGCCCATGGCCTCTCGACACTACAAGCAGTTTCTCTTCTCCAATAACGTTGGTCTCACCTTCATCGAAGGATCTTTTAGAGTAGGGGTGGCCGGCGCAGTGGTGCGCAACTCCTTCGTCGGTGATGGTCTGTGGGCCAGTTCCGCCAGCGCAGTGAGCAGAGCCAGCGGCGCTGGTGTTTATCAGATGCAGTTTGATGGGAACTACGGAAGATGCCTCGGCGGCTTTTTCGATATTATTCCAGGTCCCTCCTCGGCGGGAGTCAGAGATGGCTCTGGGAATATTATTTTAGGAAAACCCTACCAGATTGTGAACGTAGGAAGCTCTGGCTCGGAAGAGGGGATGCTTAACACCGATTGGCATCAGTTGGGAGTTCCGACCAACCTCACCCCGGTCCGGGGAATGGTCTTTGTCCCGAGCTCGGCTCAGAGCAATGCAAGCTCCGCTGGAATTGGGGCGGGAAGCGGCGTGCTTCAGCTCTTAGGCGGAACCAACCTATCTCATGTTGAGATACTGCCTGGGATGAATACACAGCTTGCTCCCACGTCCGCTCTTTATGGAACGGGGCAGACGCGAGAGGTTGCGGGAGCCACGGTATGGATTCAAACAAGGCTCAGCTCTTCGGGCGCGCCGGTGAACGCCACGTGCGGAACTACAATTAGATTTGGGCTTTTCTTTAGAAACTCAGGTCTTCTTAACCAGGGTGAAACGGCACAAACAGCTACAGCGGCCCCGAATGACTAAATGTGCCCATACCAAACGTCCCAACTAATGTCCTAGTTTCACCAGGAAACGGGCGGGTCTATGTGTCGTGGTCTCCTCAGCTGGGGGCCACCTCTGCATCTACGGGCGTTGGTGCCGCATCAACTGGCGCCTATGACGTCATGCGGTCTTTTGATGGATTAAACTTCCATCTTCTGACCTCCATTAATTCTCTCGACCACTTTGATTCCCCCTCCACCGGGAGGCTTTTGCATTACTCGGTGAGGGCAAATGGCAATAACGGGCAATCCGCGCAATCCGCTTCCATTGTCACAACCGTAGTGAATGAGGGGCAAACTACGCTGGGGGCGGTGAGGCTTGCAGCTCAGCAAAAAGCCGACATGGTTAATAGCGATTTCATCTCCAAGCAGGAGTGGAATGACTACATCAATAAGAGCTACGCGGCACTCTACGACTTACTTATTCAGACCTATGCCGATGACTATTACGTAGCGACCCCCTTCTCCATTGCGACTGATGCCAGGACTCCGCCGCTCTACAACCTGCCATCCAATTTCTACAAGCTCTTAGGGGTTGATCTCGCTATTAATGGCACCGACACCTGGGCAACGCTCATCAAACACGCCTTTGCGCACCGGAATCAGTATCCCTATAGCCTCGGCAACACGGTCATCGGGACTCAAAGGATAAAGTATCGGCTCATGGGTCAGCAGATCAATTTCATGGGCGCTGGAGACGCGCGCACCTTGAGGCTTTGGTACATCCCCAGGCCCACGACCTTGCAGGCCGACTATCACGTTCTAGATGGCGTTAGTGGATGGGATGAATACGTCGTGCTTGATGCCGCGATTAAGGCGATGGGCAAAGAAGAATCGGATCCGTCTTTGCTCATAGTTAAGCAGCAAGAGATCAAAGACCGTTTGGATGCCGTCGCAAACAACAGGGATGCGGGGATGCCGGAAGGGGTCTCGGACGTGCGCGGATATGAGGATCAGGGCGGCTTTGGCTGGGAGGGGGAATGGTAAGTGGCCAAGCTCCCTTACTTTGACACAGAGGATTTATCACTAAGTTTGCTCCAGGAAAAATGGGCCACGATCATAGAGCCGGTCCTCAATCAGCCGCATAACCAAGCGGTGATTCTTAAGGGGGTCGTACTATCATCGAGCGGCGTGATTAACCATACGCTGGGAAGAAAGCTCGTGGGTTGGCATATAATAAGGCAAAGGGGAGACGCTACGGTTTACGACAGTCAGGACACCAACAGCTTCCCGGATAAGACGCTTTTGCTTCGCGCAAGTAGTGGGGTCTCGGTAGACATCTTATGCTTTTGAGGAGCGATCATGCCTGATACGATACAGACTGCCCAGATGGGGCTAGAGCTCCCCAATGTCTCAACCGCTCCCGGCCCTCAATGGGCATCCGCGGTTAACTCGGCCCTTATTCAGGTAGATCAGCACAACCACAGCCCCGGTCAGGGCGTTCCCGTTCCTTCTGTTGGGATAAACATCAATGCTCCTCTTCCCATGGGCAACAACGACCTTACCTCCACCAGGACCGTAAGGTTTAACCCAAGCACGGCCACAAGCGGCACTGACGTGAGAGCCCTGTCTGCCGCGGGCGACGAGCTTTTCTATACGGACGGAGCCGGCCGCAGGATTCAGATCACCCAGGTCGGCAGTGTGGTGGCTGCCTCGGGCAATATTGCTGGATTGGTATCTCCCGCGCGCCTTGAATACATTCCCGGCACCGCGACCTTTGTCTTTACTTCCTCTGCAACAATCGCGGCCAATATCGATGGAAGAAACGTTTTGATCCGAAGTGAGGCTGCAAACTCCAACGCCGTAACTCACGCGGCATCTAGCGCTACTACGAACTGGACGGTGACCTGGCCCACGTCTGCGGGTCTCATCGGGCAATCTTTGATCGCCAGAGATGGAAGCGGAACCCTGCTCTTTCGCTATCCCGATAGGGCCATCGATCAAACCGCAAACTATACGGCGACAGGAGATGAGACGGTTATCACCTGCAACGCCGCGAGTTCCGCTTTTAGAATTGATTTGCCAGCGGCGGCCTCTTTTGTTGGCAAGCGCTATCTCATTAAAAGAACCGATTCGAACATTCTGAATGTTGTAACCATCGATCCAAACGGATCTGAAACCGTAGATGGCTCAACCGGAACAACGCTTAACACTCAATATGAAAGCGTGGAGCTTGTCTCCGATGGATCCAATTGGCAGACCATCCAAAGATACATCCCTAATCAATGGGCTACCGGCCTCACTTTTAGTGCCTCTACTAGCTATGGGACCCTTTCCTCTACTGCTTATCAATGGAAGAGAGAGGGCGATAGCATTAGGGCGCGTGGATTTTTCACCTGCGGGACCGCCACTGGAACCTCAGCGTTTATCAATTTGCCCGCCGGTATCGCCTTAGACACAGGAAACGTGAATTCTGGAGCCAGGAAATGGGGCGTTGGGTATATGCACAACAGCCTCACGACGGGGATAACACCAATATTTGAATTAACCTCCGTTGTTGCGCTCTATGCTGATACGGCAAACACGGATAGGGTTTGGGCGTCTGCTCGCAATGCCCTTAGTGCTTCGGGAGATGTTTTTCAGGCCACCGGCGCAGACGCAACTATTAATTCTAACTCACAGGCGTTCTTTGACTTTCTACTACCGGTTTCCGGATGGAAGGGATAGCTCCCTTTGAGCGGACTAGACAAACAAAACGCCTCCATTCCCTTCGGTCAGGGGGTGGACACCAAGACCGACAAAAACCAGGTTAGCCCTGGCAAGCTTCTCCTGTTACAAAACGGGCGTTTCATTAAGGGGAACATCCTAGTCAAGCGCGACGGGGAGCAAAGTCTCCTCGGCTCTGGCGGTGTTCTATCCTCTTCCGCTTATGGTGTTGCCACATTCAAGAAAGAGCTCATTACCCTAGATACGAGGGCTATTTCTTCTTATAGCCAGGCAAATCAGTCAGTAATAGAGAAGGGGTTTTTCGCGCCGGTGGATTTTTCCACAAGCCCGGTCATCTCAGATAATAACGAGCAAACCCAACAGGACTCGGCCTATAACGCAAGCGGTGCGGTCTATCTGCATACCTACGTCGATTCGTCTTTCGGCTCCTCTTACATCGTAGTCGATGAAAAGACCAATCAGCAGATATTGAAAGGATCTCTCGCTGCTCAATATGTAAAGCCCAAAGCCTTTTCGCTTGGGAACTATCTCGTAATCGTTGCGGTCGATAATAGCTCCTCCCCATTCACGCTTTCCTATTTCTCGATTCTCGTCACCAATCCATCCTCTCCAACAGCAACCGCTATTGCGGCTACCGTAAGTCAGACCAATCCTAATTTTTCTGGTATCTCCTATGGGGGCTCGCTCTACCTCTCTTGGAATGGAAGCGGCGCGGCAGTTAGAAGCGCTGCGATTGATTCTGAGTTAACCCTGCGTGGTCTACCAGTTCAAAGCGGAGAAAACGCATCTGGCTCAATTGATGTGTTTGTGGACGACGCCAGAGATCCGGCCTACATCTGGACGGTCTATTACGATGGCAATAGCGAGATAAGGTATTTCGTTATCAATAGCTCGAATCTTGGAAACGTGCTTGCCCCCACTTCTTTCTTGGCTAATACCAGGCGAATCGTCAACGTCTGCGGCTATGCACGAAATGGCGCGGGGAACATCTATTTCCAGGCGCTTAATACCTACTCTTATCAAATCAACGGATTAAACGTCCGTAGCGACTACATCGCGCGATCGACCGCTAGCGATACTGGCACCGTAGGCAGTAGCGCGATGTTCGTCAGATCTGTGGCCCTTGCGAGCAAGGTTGCGGTCTTTAACGGCCAGCCCTATTTCATCTCAGCTTATGGCGCAAATACCATCGGTGCCAGTAGCGCAAACCAAAACTTTCAGCCGACCTATTTCCTGCTGCGCGCGGCAAGCTCCGGCACCAAGGCTGAGATCATCGCAAGGCTCGCGGCCGAGACTGCGGGGGGATACTCGTCATCGAGCATTCTCACGTCGTTTAATACGGTCAGCGGATCCAAGCACCAGTTCTCCTATCTCAATAGAGACGTCATCGCAACCCAAGCGCCGTCTTGGGACACTTCGGGCGGTGTTTACTATCAGATGCCGGCCGCTCCGTTCTATTCTCGGCGGGGCGTGAAAAGCGCGATGGCGGACCTCTATAGCCCCGCTTCTTTTTCCTCGGTGGAGATGGGCGATAACCTTAATATCAATGGCGGTCTGCTGTGGGCCTATGACGGGCAGGGGGTAGTCGAGAATAACTTCCATCTCTTCCCGGAAGACATCGTGGCGACGACGGCTAGTAGTGCGGGCGGCATTTTAGCGGGGCTTTATACCTACCTCACGACCTATGAATGGAAAGACAAGTATGGAAACGTGCATGTCTCATCCCCTTCGATTCCCTGCTCGGTCGAGGTTCCCGCTGGCACCTCCGCGCAGATAGCGGTTAGGGTTCCGACGATTAGGCTCACGAGCAAAAAAGACGTGAACATAGTCAATTACAGGACCACGCCTAGCATTAATGCGTCGAT
>ERZ1292642.1310-Hain-H14-01um-R1-1310-length-11964-cov-7_pt1 | contig 11964 bp, 19 predicted proteins | sample MGYA00564403_ERZ1292642 | MGnify/ENA primary metagenome ERZ1292642 (study PRJEB36523, sample SAMEA6512643) | groundwater metagenome | collected 2019-01-09 | study: AquaDiva: Metagenomics assemblies of 32 groundwater samples | reverse complement strand
CCTTCCCGAAGAAAGAGGCGTAGCCATTGTCTGTAAGACCGGCAAGCCAGGGCCAGCACTCAGAAGGCCCACGCTTGTCAACTTTCGGCCAATAACGCTGCTCAGGGGTTAGGTTGAACGGCTTCTTTCTCATGTACACAGTATATAGTATACATCAACAAATGACAAGGGGGTACTAAAGTGGCAACAACGGCCATTACATGCGAACTTTTGGTGCGATCCACCCGCTCCGCTGACCTGCCCTTCATTGCTGGCGGCGGCTCGGCCAATGCCATCGTTGCGACCAGCACGACCGACGGGTGGGTGATAAGCCCGCCCTCCGGCCTGGCCTTCGACGAGCGGCTTATCATCATCCTGGGGTCTGACGGGACTGGCGGCGACGTGGTGTTCAAGGCGGGAGACCGTTACCCTGCCCAGCGTATTGACCTGGGCGACCTCACGATCACGCTGGCGGCTAACGATGGTCGGGTAGTCCATCTGGAGACCAGCCGGTTCCTCAAGAGCGGAGGCACCATCACGGCCATTCCCACGACCACTGGCCTGGTACTCTCGGCGGTGATGGGAGCCAAGGCACCATAACTAACGGCGGAAAGCTGGGCCGCTTCAGGCGGCTAACTCGGAAGGAGTGTAGATATGGCTGAAAGGGAAACCCTCAAAAACTTCTATCTCCCCTTGGTGCGGAAGCACGTCCTGAAAGGCCGTGACTGGGGAGCAACGGCGGGCACCGACTACTGGCTGAATCATCAACCCACGGACGACATCTACGGGGCGGAGTCCGCCACCGACCCCTCTGAGGCGTTTGTCCTGCCGGTGTACGGATGGATAGCCACCGCCCTGACTAATACGGCTGGTGCTGGTGCTGATGCGGGCGGCGGTTTGTTCACCCCTGGCGTGGACGACCCTACCCACGGCAGCTTCGGAGACCCCGCTTCGCCCAACCATGTGTTGACAGACGCCAGCGGAGACCTACTGGGTTCGCCGGCCATCTTCGGGGACGCCTATCATCGGTGGCAGGCCATGAGGCTGCTGGGCAAGAGTACCTTGCCCCGCTTCCTGATTGCAGAGTTCGCCGCCGCCTTCACGGTTGCCTCAGCTAGTGAGCTAACAACCGCCATTGGGTTCTTCGAAGACGACGCGACAATCTCCACAGAAGCCGACCAGTATGCGGTCATCCAAAGCGACGGCACCAACTTTAGGCTGAGGGGCAACGCCGCTGCAATGGCGACGGGGCCAGCGATAGCGACCACCTGGGCGCTCTGGAAGATTGTGTTGGAGTTCCAAGGAGCAACCGGCCCCAACTGCTACGCCTACCGGAACGGCGTCATATTCAGCAGGACGGCGGGAGTCGGGGCGCAAGACGAGTTCCCGCTCCGGTTCGGGCTGCACACGCTTACCACCAACCGGATAGGGCTTGGGCCTCTACATGTGTATTACGATTATTAGAGATGAGTCCGACGAAGGTACTGACGAAGCACAACCATTTCAGAGGGAACGGCTGGACGGTGGGTTGTCCTAGGTGTTTGGAGATGAAGCCGCCGACTCTGGCCAAGCACACAGTGACAGCGGCAGATCGGCGCAACTGGTTCAGGAAACTGGCCGGATGGCCTCCACTGAGGGACAGTTAGCATGACTCAAATGCGTACAGACCTCAGCCAAGTTGGTCAGGGGAGCGTTCCCCGCAAGCGGCGTGAGCCACGGCAGCGGGTAGAAGATGTTGCCGTAACCGAGGCGTCGGGCCTAACCCTGGGGCCGGATGGATACCCCCATCCGCTAGAGACAAACGAAGGTGGGGAACTCAAGGTTGAAGGTCGAGGAGTAGAGGCGCTTTTAGGAGATGTTCTTCTGGAACTGCGCCTGTTGCGCCGGGGCATGGTTCAGGCTGGCGCAATCGGAGACATTGAGGACCCGGGCGACGTGTTGTAAATGGTATAGGCTCCGGCCATACCGAATAAATTCCGCTACGGCGGGGTTAAGGAGAAGGAACTGCTATGGCAACCAAGACTGAGGAACTGTTACAGAAGATTATCAACGGGTCTGACCCCTTCGCATCGGCTCGATATGCCTCGGAATATGAAAGCGCAATCCAGACAGCGGCCACCGCCGCCTTGGTGGTGCGGCCCTCCACGCTCGGAGCCATCACGATCTGGAACGGTGAAGCCAGGGGCGGCAAGAGCCTCATCATCGACCGGATATTCTCCCACAACCTGGTGTCTACCGCAGCCGAAGCCCGTTCTGGCCTCTGGTACTGCGTTCACCTAGAGATGACCAAACCCACCAACGACATCACCACGCTGCGGGGCACTGGCGACGGTCGGGAACCGGATAACAGCATGGTGGTTGTGGACGTAGGGGCTACCGTGCTGGACAACGGCTGGTTCCCCGCTGGTTCCGCTGCTGGCTCCGTGGAGCCTACCGGCACTCTACCAGGGAGTAACCTGGAATGGGAAGCGAGGGGACGGCTGGTCATTCCCCCCAAGACAGGCTTCAGTGTCCAAGTTGTCTCCTCGGTTGTGGGTAACACCTTCACGTCTGGAGTGTCATGGTGGAGACATCAACTCTAAGCCTTAATGGACATAGCCAACCGTTGACCCTGGCCTTCGAGACGGACAGCGAGGCAGATTTACAACGAGGCCGTGTTGGATGGCCCCATCTCAAGCCAGGGTCGGTATTCATTGCTGCGATTGGCTCCATGTGGCAGCCAGGTTGTTACCCTGCGGTTAAGGCGATGGTGGAGTGCCATCGGGAGTTGGGCTTTGCTTGTTGGTTGGAGGAGATTCAGGATAGCAAGACCCAGGAACCGTATGCCGAGATTAGGCCAATGCGGGACTACGGCATCAGGAAGGCGCAGGCTGCTGGCTTCGAGTGGGTATGTCTGGTGGATTGCGATGTCAAGCCAGTACCCGATACCCTGAGCCGGTTAATCAGGCATGACGTCCCCATCATTGCGCCACTTACCCTCTGGTCAAATGGGGAGCGGGCGGTTGGGGAACCTCATACGGTACGTCCGAATACGGGGCTTCAACCGATGGTATGGGTTCCCCTCTCGTTTCTCCTTATCAGGGTGACGGTGCTGAATTGCCTTGGGCTAACGCTTTTCAGCGACTCGATTTTGGAGGGGTACGTATTCCAGCGACTATGGCACTTTGGACATCGTCCCATCGTGGACACCGACATGGTGCTGGATGCCAGAGACCCTGGAATGCTGGCCAGCTTGCCATTTGACCTACGGTGGCAGCGCATGAGACAAGCTGACGTGGAACGTCGTAGGATTCCCAACCGAAGTTAGGAGATTGTCACCAGCAACGGGGCGCACTCATAAGGAGAAACGATGGCAGGTGCTCGATATTCAGCATCGGGGAACCAGACTCTCACTACGACCTTCACGACGGCGCTGACGGTTGGCTCCAACGCCACGACAGCACACCGTAACTACATCACCTCATTTCTGTTTGGGAACGAAGGAACACCTGCCGACCTGGTATCAGTGTGGACGGCACAGCGAGTGACCGCCCTTGGGACAGCCACGCTCGTTACAGCAACGAAGCGAGACATGGCTGACCGTGTGGCGCAGGCGGCTTGTGGTGAGAACCACACGGTAGAGCCGACTTACACAGCGGCAGAGGAAGCTCACGAACCTCCTATAAACCACCGTGGCACCTACCGCTGGATGGCGATGCCCGGGGATGAAATTGTGACCCCCGCAACGGTGGGGGCGGGTATAGGGTTTAAGGCCCTTCATGCCTCAGCGGTGACGGACTTTCGAGCAGAAGCCGCCTGGCTAGAGTAACGGCATGGCTAACATCAATCGCCTCTCGATGCGACGACCTGGCGGCTACGGAGTCTTGACCTTCGAGCCGCTAGGCATTTTAGAGGAACACGATACCTTTACGTGTCCTCATTGCAATAAGGTGTGCATCGTGCGGCCAGGGTCGGGAACACATCGAGGGTTTTGCTTCCGGTGCAACGGGCCGACCTGTGGCGGGAATAGGTGCCAAGTTTGCGTCCCATTTGAGCGCAAGCTGGAAGCGATGGAGAACCGTTACCGGCTTCATAAGGCGATGGAGCGAGGGTAGAGACAAATGCCTTCATTCGTCCCGTTTGACGGCTTCCCGTATGATTTCCCCATTGTCTTTGGAACTCCCAACCATGCGGTTGTAATTGAGGACCCGCCCCCGATCTTTGGGATTGATTATTACTATGTAATCCCTTACTCGTTTTTCCAAGAGGAACCGAGAGAGTTTCGTGCTCCTTATTATTATGAAGCCTGGCAGAACCAGTCCACGACTCTCATGCCGATTTATACGTCTGAGGAGATAAACGGGCCAATTCACACCTTCCCATACTTAACCCAGGTCATTTCACGGCCTGTCATTATGCCTGACGGAACGGGTGTTACGTCGCCAACCAAGGCGGAGCCGGTACATACTGGTCGGAACGATTTGACGTTGGCGCCATTGTAAAATGCCACTGGACAAGTTTTACATCAAGAAGGATGATACCGTTCCTCCTCTGGAGGTATTCCTGAAAGATGCCTTTGGCGCTCCGGTGAACGTCACGGGAGCCACCATTAAGTTCTCCATGCGGGTTAAACCCGCAGGGGCCGTCAAGGTGAGTGAAGCGACTGCTGCCATCGTGACGGCAGGATCGGGGCGGGTACGATATGCCTGGGTAGCGGCCAATACCGACACGGCGGACGAGTACGAGGGAGAGTTCCAAGTCACGTTCTCCAATGGGGGAATCCAGACGTTCCCGAATGATGGATACATTACCGTGAAAGTGACGGACGACGTAGTGTAAATGGCTACCACCAGCCGGGTAAATCTAAGGAAAGAACTATCCGTGTCCATTGCGGACTACAGGTCCTTGACGGCCACGGCGGACGGCAACGAGCAAAAGACCAGTCATGTGGCGTCGGGCTTGGCGAACCTGTCTGGGGGGAGAGACCCCGATGCTTTTATCGAGTGGTACGACTTCGCCACGTCTGGGGCCAATGCCGCAGAGTCTAAGCGGGTGGCTAGTTATATTCCCGACACTTATACATTGCTGTATCAAGAGGCTCACGGTGCTCAGACTGCCACTGGAGATACCTTTGAGCTTCACCGCTACGACCCTACATTGAAAAACGCCGCCATCAACACGGCGTTGGCGGAGTTGTTCCCGTGGCTCTACAATGGCACTCCCGACGAGACACTTGTGGTGGACAACCTTCTGTCCAACAGTGACTTTGAGACCTTTTCTTCGGGTTTCACCGGCTGGACGGAGGTGGGCAGCCCTACCGTGACGGCGGAAACTTCACGAGTGTACCACGGTATACAGGCAGCCAAGATAGTGGCGGGAGCGGCGGCTGGACAACTGACCCAGGCTCCCACGGTGAACATCCTAGAAGTTACGGGCAAAGGCGCCGTGTTTAAGATGCGGGTCTACGCTACGGCGGGGAGCGTAGCGAGGATACGACTAGACTGGGACGGCTCGAACTTCTCCAATTCCTCCTACCACTCGGGAAAGAACCAGTGGGAGTTGCTGGAAGTTGCGCCCTCTGTGCCCAGCACGGCTACTCAGGTCAAGGTGATTTGCGAGGTAGCTGCTGGTGGAACCGCCTTCTTCGATGTGGGGTGGCTGGCCATAGACCCTCTGTATCGCTACACCATTCCAGCCAGCATGGTCCGAGGGCCTTTCCAGGTCTTGCAGCAAGTCACTGAAGATGACATTAACGGCCCATATTATGGCCTTCGCAACGGCCCGACCCAGGGTAGAGTGTTGCGGCTGACCGGCATGAAGGTACTCAGCCTTCCCACAACCGACACCGGAACCACGGAGATTGGCGAGCCGCATTTAAGGCTTCTGGTGGCCTACGCCAAGAAAGTCCTGTGGGAGATGTTGATCGCGACATCCGCTTCGCTGAGACGGGCCGGTCTCTTGGAGAATGTCAAGCTGGCGCAACAGGAAGTGGAACGCATTTCTCGTCAGCCTGGGATCAGGATGCAGCCGATGGCAGCCAGTCGGGGCGCAGGTTCCTGGCACGTTGAGAGCAGCGGTGGCACTCGTTATTTGGTGTTTGACTGAATCCAATGCCGACTGCCGGAATTACTCACGATGCAGTTCTCCAAGATTACGACTCTCGGCACAGTCGAGGCTTCATGCTGGTACAGAAGAACGGGCAGCGAGTGTTTAGCACAAGGGAGGCCCGCCCGATTGCGCCCCGTACCCTCTCGATGGGTGAGTTGACCCAGGCGGAGGCTCCGCCTGAAATAGAACTCATCTGGTTCATGGACGACTGGATAGGGGGCATCGGTGGGGAGAACTACCGCAATCTCGGAGATCGCCGGAAGCTGGGAACGGCCAAGAAAATCCTAACTTATCCTTACGGCACCCTTCGTCCTACTAGAGAACTTCGGGCTTCCACGCTCTCATCAGCCCCTGATAACTACTTCCCATCCGGCTTTGCCGTAGCGCCGAATGACGCAACGCCAGGGACGGCAGGTGTGGTGAACGAGCTATGGGCCTTCGTGGGGCGGGACGTGTATTCTGGCGGTGACGATAACTGGACTCTGGAGACAGAACCCCAGGCCCTTAGCTTGTTCTATCGGAACGGACTGCAATTTGATAAATGGGTGGTTGCGCCGGCCTGGAACAGCGGAACCGACTTGGCCAACTATCCTGGCCTCTACATCTACAAAGACCCAACGACCTCCACCTGGACTGCCTCGACCCAGGCTCAGGGGCGGTTCAAGTTCTTCACCAAGGCACGGAACGCTGCGGGCAACGAAATCCTCTGGGGCGGGCACAATATCGCGGACACTACCTTCACCGTGAGCGGGGCGCATAACAGTTCGGTCACGACGCTTTCTCTCTCGGCGGACCCCACGGCGACCATCCAGGTCAACGATATGCTGATGGTAGGGCCGGTGGGTACAGCCGAAATCATGCTCGTAACGGCTCGGCAGACCGGCCCCAACCAGGCCACGGTCGTGCGGGCTTACGGGACACCCGCCCTAACATTCAGTGGCGGCGAGAAGGTCAACCTGTACCAACCCCACGTCATCCGGTCATCGTCGGACCCCAGCAACACCGGCTCCTGGAGTTCCGCCACAACGATAGGGGTAGACGACCAACCGATTACCGGCATGGTGGCAGACGAGGACACAGACGTTCTCTACATCGCCAAGACGGACGGCATCTACACTTATTTCTACGACTTCACGGGAGGCACTTTTATCCGTAACCTCACGGTGGAGTTCCGTCAGCAGGGCCATAGCGGAAACTTCATTGGGCTGCACTACTGGAACAAGCGGCTCTTGCTCCCACTGGGGCATGGCGGGCTACTAGAGTACGACATCGCCAACGGAACGATCAAGGATATTAGCCTGCGGCTTTCAGCACCAGCCATTACCGACCTTCATGGCGTCGTGGTGGCGATAGCGTCAGACCCACAGGGTATCTACTTGGCGGTCAAGGACGTAACGGACAACGTACTCCATATCATAGCGGGGCACCTGGTCGAGATAGATGGGGCAACGGACTGGCGGTGGGACATGATTGGAGAAGTGGGAGCTGGGGCTGCCTTGACCACGGCGCGCACCGCCCTCATGGTGGACACCTATAAGGACAACCACCGGCGTCTATGGATTGGGTTCACTGAAGCATCGGTGAACGTGGTTCCCCAGTTCCTACCCTTGGGGAATGTGAGCGACGACAAGACGGATGGCTATACTAACGATACCGACTGCGAAGCTGTGTCGGTCAAGTACGATGCCAACCTGCCGAGAGTGCCCAAACACGCTGACCATCTGGAGGTCGAGTCAAAGAACCTTGGGGCTGGGGGGCGTCAGTGGACATTCTCCTATAGGGTAGATGATGAGACAACCTGGACTACCTGGCAAGCGGCCAACGCGTCTCCGTTTCAGGAAATCAAGTTTCCGCCCGGAACAGTGTACAAGATACTGGAGGTCAGGGCGGTGCCCGTTATGACCTCGGTGGGGACTACCCCGCCAGAGATTCTATCGTTGCGGCTTCACTCCCAGATTAGACCTAAGCCGACCAAGGTTTACCCCATGCGTTTGTACCTTGCGGACAACCAAGTTTTGCTTAACGGAGCCGAGGGGGGGAGCGTCAACGGGGACTTGAAGCAACTTAGGGACTGGAACGCTTCACCGACTGATCTTATATTGTATACTCCTGACAAGGCGGAGGGGAGAGCCGTCATCTTCTGGCCTGGCTCCATGACGGAGCAGGAAGTACATAAGGAATATGGACGACGGTCCGAATATGAAGTGGGGTTCCTTTTGGCCGAGGTCGGTTAGTTACTTAAAAAGGGGTCTGCGATGTTGAAAATCTTACCGATTGCGCTGGTCCTTATGGGTATTGCAGGAGTTGGCCTGATTGAGCTTGCGTGGCACGACATGGTGGGGCCGCTGGCCCAGGAACAGGCAATCCATCTCGGATCGGTTGTAATTGGGGTGGCGGGCCTGGTGCTTGCTGTCCTGGCGGTGCGAAGGTGATAAAAAAGGCCAAGGCCAAGAAGATGCTGCATGATGGGAAGGTGAAGGGCAAGCCGTTATCGAAGGCGCAACGGGGACTGTTCGGAGTCATTGCCGCCGGCCGCACTCCGACCAAAGCAAAGCGTCCAAAGTAAAGAGGGCAAAGCACTATGGCTAACGAACTTCGGCACAAGACCATTGGTACTGCTTTAACGCAGGCTGAATACGAGGCCATTGACGGCCATGAGCTAGAGTCGCAGGCGACCGGCGACATCATCTACGCGTCGTCGGCTACTCAGTTGTCGAGGCTGGCGATTGTCGCCGGCAGACTTCTTGGGGTGGTAGGGGGAATACCATCGTGGCTTGCATTTGGTACAGGGGCGGGCGCACCCGCAGAAGGGAACCACACTACTCCTGTAATGACCGCAACAGTGGCGGGGCACGTCCCGACTCCGCCAAACAACACGACAACCTTCTTGCGGGGGGACGGAACTTTTGCCGCCCCCGGCGGGAGCGCCAACATCACCTTTGCCACCATCTTTGAGACATCCGGACGATTTACTCTTACGGTGTCTGGCGCAGGGACCAACACCTTTGGGACAACCGGCTTCGTGCTAGGCAACGGCTCAGGCGTCGATGCCGCCGCCAAGTGCCGTGCCATCCTCGGCGCAGGCACCGTCCAAGCACTTTTTGCGGGGTCTCCGGTCTTTTCCTGTATGTTTTCCATCAACAATACTGATGAGAGAAATAGGGCTTTCTTTGGGATAGGGAACGTAACTGTCGTCGGTGGAGCAGGCGGTCACACCTTTACCAATGCCCACATCGGCTTCAAACTATTCTCAGACGGTGTGACTCTGAGCCTTCATGGTACTCAGGCAGATGGAACAACTGAGAACGCCACGGCTGCGCTCAGAACAATTGTGGCAAATGATACCTATGACGTGATTTGCGTCGTCAACTCTACTACCAGTGTTGATTACTACACCCGGAGTAATGGGGGGGCCTTATCATCAGCCTCAAACCTTACTACTAATCTACCGACTGCCGCAGAGAGCAGCTTGCAGGTCAGTATGTCCTGTGTGACCAATGCGGCCATAACTACAACCGTTTCATCCATAAGCTACGAGAGGTAAACGATGCCCAAAACAATCATTAAAAAGCGGACCTGGGGATGCGTTTGCTTATGGAATACCGACGATTCTGCCTGGGAAGGCCGGGACTGTCCAAGCTGTGGCAAGGTTCGGGGCGTACAGCGGGAGACCAATCCAGCCCGCATGGGCACACTTACCATTATCGGTGTGGAGGACGTAGACGAAGAAGTCCAGGAGCGAACTGAGGACACGCATCGTGCCCGTCGCTTTGCTCAGGGGGACGCTGACATTGCAAGACGGGAAGCCGCCGGGGAGTTTCCCACGCTGGCTGCAAAGGAACTTGCACTCACCAATTATAGAGCCGCAGTAGAACGGAACATAGCTAGGCTGAAACAACAAGCAGCTACCGGCCAGCGTGGACCCACGTTCAGTCCCGCAGGTTACTTCCTCACGACTCTGGCTGAGGTAGTAGCGTACCGAACTGCCCGACAAGGGAACATCACGGCGGCGATTGCAAAGGCAAAACTAGTGGAGGAAGTGGTGTAATTGGCATATAAATGGTTGAGCCGACTTCGTGGGCCGCCAGGTCCGCCAGGCCCACAAGGTATTCCAGGATTGAGTGGACGGATGGGCGATGCCGGCCTGGATGGGAAGCCTGGCCTAGACGCTCCCCTGAGCCTGTCTCTGGAGCTTGTGCTGGTCGCGCAGGACTACGGCAACCTTGACCGGCTGCCAACCGTAGAGATTGCAGCTAGGGCCTGCAAGGAGTGGTGGCGGGAGAATGTCGGAATCAACTTAACAATCAGCGGCCGGTGCCTACAGTCAGACTTGGTGCCAACAGGTCTCTATACCGGTTATCTCCCAGCCCTTCGGACACTTCACTACTGGGAGCTGGGCGGGCACACCCCAACTGTGTTTATCTTTTCCGAATACGACCGGGTTGGGGAGGGCTACCTTGGTGCAGCCTTCCCGGACCTGGGGATTGCCATGACGGTGGGGTTCGGGACAGCACCCGGCCAGAACACAATCCTGGACGAGATAATTGGGCACGAGCTGGCCCATATACTGTTAAAGTCCTCTAAGCACGAGGAAGGGACATTCCTAGCGGCAGCTCTGGAGGAGCATAACCGCATTGTGACACAGGGGCAACGGGAGCAACTCAGGCTGGCGGCAACGCAGTTCGGAGGATTCTAGTCACGTGGAAGTGATAAGGCGCTGGTGGCACCGGTTCCGGCTCCCGTGTCCTATTTGTTTGTTGAGGAGACTAAATGGTTACGACAGGCTCAGAGCATAGCCACTGTTTCTGCACGTCCAACACCGCTGGGACAACGATGTGCTGTCGTTGCTCAGTGCTCTTGTCCTCCACCGGAGACGGGCTGAAGGCCAGGGCTATCAGGTTTACCAATTGGGTTGACGCCAACCTGTTCTTCGTCAATGCCCACAACTGAAAGTGAAGAAGGGCTGGTGGAAGGAACTACCGGGGCAGCTATTCAACGCTGGCACCATTGCGGGGATTGCCACTCTCAGTATGTGGGCTGGTGCTGACATCGTAAATGCCAAGGCAATTGGGATTGCGTTTGGCTTGCCCTTCTTGGTGGAGCTCCGCAAGTATCTTGACCGGAGCAAGCGGCGATGACCAATGGCCCTAGCCCCACTACACCGAGAATCCCCAGGTCAAGGTCTGCCCACATGGGCAGCTCCACTTCTCGGTCACGCCATTGAGCAGCGAATGTTGTCGCCGGTTGCTCTACTGGCGGAATTGTTGTACGGTTAAGAGTGAAGCCGGTGATGGGCGGTTCTCAGCTGGACTTGGACGTGGAGCTTTAGTATGCTGTTTGGGAAAGAGCTGGACGATAAAGTTTTAACGCTCGAACAAATCGCAGCGATTGAAATTGATGTAGTGAACGGATTCGCTTCCTGGAAGGAAGCGTGGACGGCGCTCAAGCAGAGCCACGAGGCCCTGTACTGGAAATTTCTTGCTCTTGAAGTAGACGCGTGGGGGGAGTAGATGTTCTGGCGGCAGTGATTTCTTGGGCTGTGTGGTATACTTAGACCGTACCCCCCAGTTGCTTCGGCGGCTGGGCGCGAGACCGCCTTCCGGCGGTCTCAGCATTTTGTGGGAGTTCCTGGCTGCTCGGTCCCTGGTGGGAAGTATTTGTGGCGGCTAAGGCGTTGGAGGGCCGGTTCGGGTCCTGGTATTGTAGGTGGGTCACATAGCTGGAATCGCCGCCATGCCACCCAGGAAGCCCATACAGCCGCCGCAGGCAGGGGAGCCGTGGGTTGGGTCACTCAGGGGCGAATCCCGACCCTTTTAAGAGAAGCGCTAACCCACCCAGGGCACCTGCTCCAACTCCGCCGCCGCCTTGCGGATGGCTATAAGCTCTTTGAAAGTTTTA
>ERZ1292642.1309-Hain-H14-01um-R1-1309-length-11965-cov-6_pt1 | contig 11965 bp, 13 predicted proteins | sample MGYA00564403_ERZ1292642 | MGnify/ENA primary metagenome ERZ1292642 (study PRJEB36523, sample SAMEA6512643) | groundwater metagenome | collected 2019-01-09 | study: AquaDiva: Metagenomics assemblies of 32 groundwater samples | reverse complement strand
GGTACCCCGAACACGAGACGGCTGGGGGGAGGTTCGCGCGGCTGAAGGAGAACGACCACGGCCTCGACACCGTCGAACATATCTGCGCCCAACACCCCCGCACGAAGCAGAAAGGGGCGGCGACACAAGAATCCTTGCTCGACCAACTCCTGCGGGCGCAACGGTCGCCTCTTGCCCAACTCGGTCGTCCTGGCGACCCGCATTTGGGGAAGCTCTAGGCTCACTTTCGTCTACTGCGCTTCACCGAGTTGACGCCCGTGCGGGCTTCGTGCGACCCTGTCGGCCATGCCGCCGCGCCGGGATCGGCTCTCGTCTAAGCGTACTGCCCCCGTACGCCGTACGCCGTACCTCGGCAAACGTGACGTGCCTGCGAAGGCGAATCCGACTCCCGACCGGCCCCGCATCCCGCGTCTGCACGACGGCGACATTGAGCCCGATCCGCACATGGGACGGCACTGGTAGATGGCTGCGTACGACAAGGCCCCGATGATCTCAAACCCGACGCAAATCGGGCTCGACGTGGACCGCTTCCTCAAGGAATGGTCTCGGTACCGCGACCAGAAGCATCGCCAGCGCGGCGGTGTCGAAGCCCGCATCCTGTTGAACCTCTGCCTGTACTTCGGCGAGCAGTACGCGCAACAGTCGATGGATTCGGTCCTCACCCGTGCCTTTACCGACGACGCCGAGAAGAACCGGTTGCGCCTCATCTTCAACCTGACGCGTCGGGCCACGAAGCGGAAGCTGGGACGTATCTGGGGCGTGTCGCACGAGTTCTACGCGACCCCTGACATCAAGGACCCTCGCGCGTACGACCGCGCCGACGTGGTCAACAAAGCGATCAAGGCGACCGATCGCGTCCTCCAGCAGCAAGCCCTGTTCTGGTCCAAACTCTTTTGGATGGCCGTCGGGGGCGTCGCGATCGAGCACTCGCATTGGATTCCCGACGCGGTCACGCTCCCGATGCCGATGACGACGGAGACCGGCGAACTGGTCTACAAGGACTTGGCCGGTCCGCCGCAACCAGACGGCTCGCCCGCGCTCGTGTCCGAAGCCGAACGGCAGGCGATGGTCGCCGCGGGAATGCCCCCGGAACGGTTCGCGCCTTACGAGACGCTGAAATGGGAAGGCGAAATCGGCGGGGAGGTCATCTCGCCCCTCAACTTCTTCATCGACAACGCGTGCCTGTCGATCCGCGGTCCGCAGAAAGGCTTGTCGCCCGACCAGGGCTGCTACATCGCCCAAGTCAAGACGGCCGGGTGGGTCGGCGAGGTCTTCGGCAGTGACGCACGCACAGTGATCGAGAACGCGCCGCAGAACTTCCCGATCGTCCAGACGGTGCTTCAGGACCGCGGCCCGACCTTCGCCAATCTCAACATGCGGGACCTCATCCCAGCTGTGAACGGGTCGCGTGGCAAGGACGACCCGCCGATGGCGCTGTTCTTGACCCGGTACCAGCCGCCGCACGAGGGGTATCCGTACGGGCGCTGCTCGTACATCGTGCCCGGCGTCGGCGCGCAGGGGATGCTCGACGATGGCGAGATCCCCTATACCGATATCCCGTTGACCGATACGCATTGGGAGCCGCAAGCGACCTGCTTCTTCGGCGGGGATTTCGTGACCGACCTCGTCGCCCCGCAGAAGTTCCTCAACAAGCGCATGTCGCAGTTGGGCGAGGCCGCGAACGCGTCCCTGTACGAAGTCTTGCTCCTCGGTCCCGAACTCGACAAGGACGACATCCCGACCGATATGCCAGGCGTGGTGCCGAATGCCGTCAGCCCGGAAGGCATCCCGCTCGTGCAGGCCTTGCAACGGGCCGGGGTCCAAGGGTGGTTCGTCGAGTCCATCCGCATGGTCGTCGAGATGTTCGAGATGATTGCGTCCTCCGACATCACCAACGCTGGCAACAAGTTCAAGTACCAGCGGGGCACGATGGGGTTGCCCGTCCTCCAGGAGATTCACGATTCCGAGGACGGCCCCTTCTACAGTCACCTCGGGGAACAAGAAGCGTCCATTCGTCAGCAGCGCATCAACCGGATGCAGGAGTACTACCCGGCGCACCGCACGCTCCGATTTACAGGATCGGACCTCCGCGACGAAGTGCTCGACTTCTACACCGACGACATCTTGCGCGCCGGCTACGACTTCGCCATCTCTATCGACCAAGGCACGCTCCTGCCGGAACTCTCGGCGATGCGCGAGGAGAAAATCAACCGCCGGCTCGCCTCGCCGGTCGGATGGGCGCTCTACACGAACCGCCGCACCGGGAAACTCGACCCCTCGAAGATTGCCTCCGATTTGAAATACACCGATCGCAACCGTGAGTCGCGCGAGGAGCAGGCGCGCAAGCTGGCCCGGCAACTGATCTCGAAGGTCATGGACGGGAAGCTGCTCGCGGCCCCGACCGGCGTCAACCCGCAGAACGGGCAACCGATGCAGGGGTTGTTTCAAGTCGCCCAGGATGGGATGTCGCTCGCCCCCTTCGAGTTGATTCCGGTGTGGGACCACGACGTCATGCTCGACGAGTACGAAGCGGTCATGACGACGATGGAATTCCTCGAACAGTCGTCGCTCGTCCGCATGACGATGAGTACGCTGTACGAGTCCCAACGCGGCATCCTGGCGCAGATGCACGCGGCAGCCGAACAGTCGATGATGAATCAAGCCGTCCAGCGGTCGGTCGCGATGGCGACGCAACAGGCGGCGGCGATGGCGTCAGCGGCGACCGTCGACGAGTCCCGCGAGCAGTTGATGCAGCAAGGCGCGGCCGACGACGTGGCCCCGGTCGAAGATCAGCTCCGACGCCTCATGACGACCGGCAAGGACGCGCCTCCGCAAGGCTCGCGCGCCTTCCAACGCCAGCCGCCACGCGTCCACTAGCCGGGCAGTTTCCTAGACAATTCGCGCGTGCGACATTCGCACCTTGACGGACGCGGCTAGTGTTGTCGCATTCTGTTACGCATGACTAACACCATGTGGACACGGTTTGCACGCCTGTGGAGCGACGAGCGCGGCGAAGTCGTCATCGACGCTGGTGCGGAGGGCGGTGCGAGCGGCGACGCAGGTGGCGGCGGGGGCGGCACGCCCATCACGCTCTCCGATGACGCGATGATCGTCCCACCGGGCGGTGGCAATCCTGTCAAGTACTCGGACTACATGAAGGGGTACCGCCCCGCCGCCGAGTTCACGACCCTCGAAGAGCGGACCAAGCAGGGCCAGAACTTCCTCCTCGGAATCGCGCAAAACTTCGACAAGCTCCTCGCTGGCGGCGGGCGTCGTCAAGGCCAAGGGCAGGGTCAGAGTCAAGGCCAAGGTGCCGGACAGGGCGCGACCAACGACCTCCAGACGATGCTCAAGTCGCTGCGCGGCGAAGCCGTCCTCTCCGGCGAGCAGGTCGTCGAGTTCTTCGAGAAGTTCAACGGCACGGCCCTCGAACCACTGATGCGGACCGTGACGGCGATGGCCTTGAAGAACCAGCAACTCGAAAAAGACCTCAAGGGGTTGCAAGGGTCCGTTGGCCGACACGATGCAGCCTCCGTCGATTCCGCCCACACCAAGCGGCTCGATACGGTGCTCACGGGCCTGAAGCTCGACGCCAAGCACGAACCGTTGCGGGATCTCGCTGACTTTGTGTACCGCGCGCATGTCGCCAATACGGAGTTCGAGGGGGAGTACCCCGCGATCCTGAAGAACACCGTAGACGGGCTCCGCAAGTTCTTCCGCGCCGAACTCCAGAAAGAAGCCGAGACGGCTCGGACGCAGCAGCCGTGGCGGCGTCCGCTCAAATCTGGCGGCAACGCCAACCCGAACGGGAAACCGCAGTACGCCCATCAGTCGGGGCTCGACATCGCCAAATCCCTGTTCCGCGGCGGGACCGAGACCCGCACATAGTCGTTCGTTCACACAAGGAGCCGTCCCATGTTTGTGTATCTGCTAACGCGAAGCCGGTGGGCAGCGACCCTGCTGCTGGCCGTCATTGGTGTCTTGCTGGCGGACCACGCGTTCGCGGTCTCCACGACCGACGTCATCGAGGCGTTCAAGTACACCTATGGGTCTGACCGCCTCATTTACTTGGCGTCGCAGGAAGTCGTGTTGTGGCGCATCCTGAGTCGTCGGCCCAAGCCGGTCGGCGGACGCGGGCAGTGGATTCTGCCGTTCCAGACGCAGGATGCCGGTGTATGGGTCGGCCATGCGGAAGGGGGCGCGAAGACGACCCGTCGCGCGCAGCCTGACACCGCCGAAATGACGTTCAGCTTGCAGGAATTCCACGGCATCTGGGACATCTCGTGGAAGATGCTCCAGGATGCGCGAAAGGATGAGTACTCCTTCGCGCGCGCAATCGACTTTATGGATCAGTCGATGCGGCGCCGGGTATTCCGGTTGCTGAATGCCGACCTGCTCGGATCGGGCGTTGGCGAACTCGGCATCTTGTCGGCCGCCGACAACCAAACCACGATTACGGTCCGGTCTCTGCCGCTTGCTGCGCAGGGCATGATTGTGGACTTGATGGATGCCAGCGATAACACGACCGCTTTGGCTGCGGCGCGGACCGTGACCGCTGTCGACGTGCAGAACCGCACGATCACGTTTAGCGGCGCGGCCCCGGCCGGAACGGCGGCCGGCGATTATTTCAACATCGCCGACTCCAACGTGAGCGCGACGGTCACGAACCATCTGATCGGCATCCGAGCGTGGATCGATTCGGCCAACCCGGCCGCCATTGTCGGCAACATCGGCGGCACTAACCGCTCGACCGCCGGCAACGAGTGGGCACAAGCGTCGGAACTCGGCAACTCCGGCACGAACCGCCCGTTGACTGAGGATTTGCTGTTGCAGGGGCATGACCTCGTGCGTGAGCGCGGAGGCGCGGAGATCGACCATTACCTGTCGAACCTCCCGTTGCTCCGGCGTTACCACGGGCAGCTCCGTGAGGACGTGTTCTTCGCCCTCGGGTCGATCAGCCCGCTCGGCGACGGTGTAGGCCTCGGTCGCGCGGAAGGCTCCATGCAGAAGCAAGAGGGCAACAGCGGTGAGCCCTCCAATGCCACGGGCAAGACCCCGTACAAGTTCTCGGGGATTCCGTGGCACGCTGAGCCCTACATGGACGCGAACACGATCCTCGGGTTTGCGTCTGAGCACTACTTCATCGGCCACGGCGAGAACGAAGTGCCACAGCCGCTCTCGGAAATCTTCGGCGACGACATGACGCCCTTCTTCACGACGACCGGGAACACCACGTTCGAGGTTGTGTCGTACTGGCAGGGTGAACTGCTCTGTGACAACCCGATGGCCGGCATCAAGTGGGCGGATATCGCAGAATCGTAATGCGACGTAGGCGAGACATGAGGAGTACACACATGAAGACCCTGACCCGATACCTCCTGCCGCTGATCGCGGTGCTCGTCCTCGTGACTGGCGTCGGCGTCTCGGCGCAGTTGACCTACTCGCAGTACGCGGTGTCGTCGGGGACCGTCGTCCTCGATGGGTCGAACCCCACCTCGGTCACGACTGGGCTCAAAGCGATTCGCCATTGCAACGTGTCGCTCATGTCACCCAACGACTCGGCGTCGAACTTCGGGGCGGCTGGGGGCGGTGAGCCGGTGTCGCTCACAGTCGAGTTCTCGGCGTCGCGGGGACGATTGGACATCTACGCATGGGACGACGCGGACCCGCCTGCAGCCTCGACCAGTACCGCATACTTCGTGTCCTACTTTTGCGTCGGCGACGTCTAGGAGGCATGGATGACACGCGCGTGGATGGCAGGGGGCCTCGCTTTGTGGTGGGGCTGGCAGACGGCGCAGTATGTGCCGGTCTGGAACACGCCGCTGTCACTCGCGATGCATGTCGTGCAGGTGGCCCCGTCGAAGCCACGAGCGTTACTCAATTACGGGACGATGCTTGTCGTACACGGTCAGCTCTCCAACGCGCGCACGGCGTTCATGCGGGCACACGCGATGGCGCAGGCTCCGCATGTCCCGCCGTACGATCGTACGGCCGTGACCGAAAGCGCGACTGAGAACCTCCGCGCCGTCGCCGTGTTGGTGGCCTCGGCACGAGCACGCGGATGGACCGGCGTCTACCCCTAATCATCGCCTGCGGGGGGCTCCTGCTCGTCGTGGTCGCGTATCTCCCGATCGCATCGGCCTCATGGCTGTTTTGGGAAGGGGCGACAGACGCGTGGATGCCGGGGACGCCCAGCCATACGGCGGCACGGGTGCTGCCGCGCTGGACTGCGGCGCTCACGTCATCCCCAGCAGGGACGCAACTGATGAATCTCGTGTTCCATATCCTCGTCGCAGGATTGACGTCTGCGCTAGTCGCGTCGCTCGGCGTGGGGTGGACGTGGGCGGCCACGGCTGGCGTGCTGCTGCTCGTCAATCCGGTCGCCGTCGAAACGATTCGACACGGGACCGGTCGCGCCGATGTTCTGGTTGGGCTCGGCACGGTCGGCGCGTGTCTTGCGTCCGTGCATCGGCGATGGATGTGGATGACGGGTGGACTGCTCGTCGCGCTCTTCTCGAAGGAAGCCGGCGTCGTGAGCTTGTTGCTCGTGCCGCTCGTGGTGTGGGCCGCACGTGTGCAGGTGTCTCGCGCACAGGTCGTGTGGTACCTGCTGAGCTTGGGGGCTGTCGGCCCCTTGTGGATCATTCATTGGGTTGGAGGCATGCCACTTTCTGCGATACCAATCGTCGAGAGCGATCCAGCGGCAGCGGTCGTGAGCGCGTCCGCGTGGGGCGCGTTGCAGGTGACGGCAACGCTGCGGCTGCTGACGACCGCCGTGGTTGGGACCGGCATGACCCCAGATTTCGATTACGACATCGTGGCCCGCGCGTGGCGGATCGCGAGTGTCGTCGCCCTCGTCGGGATCGGCGGGCTCGCGTGGCTCGTACGGTCTACATGGCCGGTCGTCTCGTTCGGGTGCGTGTGGGTGCTCATCGCGTCGGCGCCGCGGTGGGTGATTCAAACGCCGCGGGGGTACTACAACGAGCATCAATTCTATGTGGCGCTCGTCGGCATCGTGCTGATCGTGGTCGGTCTACTATCGTCTCCGTGGACGGACGGGCGGCGCTCCCCATTGAGCGCGTAGGAGAGAGTATATGGCAACGCTGAATAAAGTCGGGATGCACGCCCCGGTGTACGTCCCGTTCAGTGACAGCGCGGCGGCCGGGGCGCAAGTGGACAAAGTCCTCTTCGTCAGTGACGACTACTACGAGTTGGTTGAGGCCCGCTGCAATCATGCGGTTGATGGGGGGGCGCTCTCGGGGGCGATGATCACGAAGGCCACGTCGGGCACGACGATCGCCAACGGCGTAGACATGATCGCGACCATCTTCGACTTCACGACGGGTGCCTTGACGCCGCAACGACGGTCGGCAGGCGCCGGCACGCTCGGGACGACGGCGAACAGGCAGCTTGATCCCGGCGACACGGTGTACTTGGACTACGAAGGCACGTTGACGGGGTTGCTCGGCGTCGGCGGGTGTCTCGTGCTCAAACGCATCCGGTTCACGCAAGACCGATAGACGACGGACGCTGGCGCCAGGCCGGAGCGGTTTTCGGTAGAGGAGATTAGTATGCTTGGAAGTGAACTGCAACGTGACCGGTTCGAGCCTGCGGAGTTTTCCCTGGAGGAAAACCGCTTTCTGCTTGAGCATCTTGGCGAGTCGCCCATTGTGGCGCTTGATGGGGGCACCCCCTCCGGCGTCAACGAGGCGGCTGTCCGCCCGATGCTGACGCGCACCTTCGAGTTGGAGGACTTGCGGCGACACAAGGGGCACGAGTGGGCCGGCCTCGACTTGATCAAGCAGAAGATCGCCAAGTTCCTCCGATGGATGGAGACGGCGGCGGAAATTCGGCGGCGCGGCGGACCCGCCCACGTCTCCATGTACGGCATCGATGGGGCCGGCAAGCTCTACAAGTACGCCATCGGGTCCGACGCGGGCATCGTGCGGTCGATGATCACGGGACCTGGCGGGGAGCGCGAGCGGTTCGCGGTGGATCTGCGCCGGCCGAAGGGCGAAGTCGTGCCGAGCCTCTTCGACATCGCGCCGTGGCTGAAGGGCGACCCCGATCGCATCCACGACGATGTCGAGGAAGTGTGGGGCGAAGAGGGCCGCGTGAAGGGCACATGGAAGTCGAAGCACGGGACGCTTCGTTGCACCATCTGCGGGCAGACCGAGATGTTCAAGACGGACAATCGGTCGGCGTACAACGCGGCGCGCGCTCGGCTGATCAAGCACCTGCGGCACGTCAACACGGAAATCGACCGGCACCGGGTGCTCGCGCAGACGTACCCGAACAAGGCCACGTCGTAGGCCATGCCCATTCGCACGTCCCGCAAAGCCGCTCGTGCGCTGTCTCCTGTCCAACAGGCGGTGATGCAGCGCGCGGCGGTGGATCGGCTGCAGCGCGCGTACTTCGCGCAGACGCGGGTGACGCCGCCGAAGCGCGACCCGGAGTGGGAATGGATGTTTTGGCATCCCAATCGGCAGGGGGTCCAGCGAGCTCCGGACGCAGACCTCCGCACGCTCCAAGCCTTTCACCCGGACTTGTCGGTGACGTGGCACCCGCTGAAGCATCGGTGGTTGGTCTGGTACCGGAAACCGAGCATTCGGCATCACCTGTGTCCAGGGTGGCTCCTGCTGTTCGTGTGGGAGCATGCGGTCACGGAAGCGTACCTGCCCCTGACCATCGATTTGGTGATTGCCAACTGTTACGCCCGGTCGCGGATGCTGTTCCCGAATGGCGAGGCGTACTTCCAACGGCTGTTAGACGAAGCGGCGCGCACACAGGCGGCGGAAGACGCCCGTAACCGGGACGAGGTTCGGCAGCAGTCCAAGTCGTACTACGACTACACCAAGATCAAGTCGATCGGGCGAGGCTCGAAGTCGGCGCTCCATGACGGAGACGGGTTGCCGTCGCGTGGGGAGTTGAACTGGCGCAAAGAAACCGCATGGCAGCGGATGCCACAGGAAGTACGCGACCGGATCACGCGCGACAACGAGCGGCGGCGGGCCAACGTGCTCGAAGGGGCTAAGACGCCCGTGGTGTTTCGGCCATGACGGTTGCCGAACTCCTCGCGCGCATGGCGGTCTACGACTCCGAACTCCGCACCGGGTCGGGTGCGGCGCATGAAGCGATTGGCACCCGCGCCCTCAACATGGCGCAGGACGCGATGGAGGCGATCATCGCGACGGTCCCCAAGGCGATGCAGACACATTCGATCCTGACCACGACTGCAAGCGTTGAGGGCACGGATCGGCCAAACGACCTGTCCACGGGCGAGCAGCTCTTGCGGATCGATGCGCTGTGGATGCTCGACAGCAGCAGCCATCCGTTGTACATGCTCGACAAGACCACGATTGTCGGGGGGCATTATCCGCAAGCGCCGCCTCCACTCAATCTGCTGATTACCACGATCAGCCCTGCGACTGGACGCCCACGCAAGTACGACGATGAGGGACCGGGCGGATCGCTGCTGTGGAACCCGATCCCCGATGCGGTGTACACCCTGCGGTGGTACGGCTTCCAGACCAAGACGACGCTCATCGCCCCCTCAACCTCGTCCGCGAACTTCGGGTATCCCGACATCATGGCTGACCTCGTGGCGGCCGGCGCGGTGCGCTGCATCCGCATCGGGAAGGACGACCCGACCGAGAGCGTGCAGGCGTTGATTGCCGAGATGCGACCGTGGGTCCTGAAGGCTCTGCGGGGGCACAATCGGCAGGGGCCGTCGCCGCGGCGATACACCCAAGTCCATACGACATAGGAGAAGCCGATGTCCGAACGCACCGTTGTCCATCTCAAGTTGGCGTCGGGCATCAGCGCGCTCGATGCCGCCAGCACAGTCCTTGGTCCAGCGTACAGCTCGCGCGGACGTGAGTGGACGTTTTATATTCGGTTTAACGCTGGTGTGTCTGCGGGCGCGATGGTGGTTGAATCAGCCGCGAACCCAGACGAGACCGGGACGTGGGCGCAACAAGGATCGACGGTCAATTGGGTGGCAGCAAGTCGGGTCCATACCGTGAGTATCACGGGAACCTTCTTGGCACTGCGCGTGCGTGTATCGGACGCCCTCGTTGGAGGGACGGGAGATGTGGACGTTGTAGGATCGTAGAGGAGGCCGTATGAAGCTCTCCGCATTAGTGGAGCAACTGGAGAAAGCTGCCGAGAATGCGCTTGCGGCACGGGAGACGCTAAGCCGTGTCTCGGCAACAGCAGCCGATCGCATCGCTGCCGCGCAGGCGGATGTCGCGATGGCCGAGCGCGCCTACGAAGAGACGGTCAATGCCGCAGAGACGTTGAAGCGTGATCTGCGCGTTGGCATCGACGAGATTCTTGGGGATACCCGCGTACGCCAATGACGACGCGTCTTCTGTTGGTTGTCGCGTTAGTGCTGGCGGCTGGGTGGGCATCCCCAGCACGCGCGCAGCGCATCGTGGTCAGCGGCGTGCCTCAGGAAGTCTCGGTCACGTCGCTTCCCGCGGTGACCTTCGCGAGTCCCCAAGCGGTCACACAATCGGGCGTCTGGACCGTTCAACCTGGGAACACTGCCAACACGACAGCATGGCTCGTCACAGGCACGGGGGGGACGTTCCCTGTCACGGGAACCTTTTGGCAAGCCACTCAGCCGGTCAGCGGGACGTTTTGGCAAGCCACGCAACCTGTGTCTGGCACTTTCTGGCAGGCGACACAGCCCGTAAGCGGGACCGTCACCGCGAACATCGGGACGTATACGGCGGTGACGGGGAATGCCCCGTTCGCGGTGAGCGTGGGAGTCGCCAGTGCGGAGTGTCTAGCCTTGAACACTGCGCGGAAGATGGCTATCTTCACGAACACATCGACGACCGCGACGATTTCACTCGCGGAAAGCGGGCAGGCGGCGGTGCTGAATGCCGGGATTACCTTAGAGCCGGGCGCAGTCTACAACATGGTGCCGCCGATTGTGACGACGGGGCAAGTGAACTGCATCGCATCTGCGGCGGCGACAAACCTGAGCGGACTAGAGAAGCAATAATGATTCGTATCTGGGCCATCTTGTTCATGTTGCTGGCGCTCCCCGCAGGGGTGAAAGCACAGGGGCCGGGGGTATCCGCCTCGCCCCGCATTGTGGTGCAGGACGATGGCGTCGTGCAGGGGTTTGCGCGGAACGTCAATTTCGCTGGCGGGCTCGCCGTCACCGTGAGTGGTGGGGTGGCGACCGTGACCACGGCCGGGCCGTATCTGCCGACGACGTTCACGACGAATGGCGTGCTGTTTGGGGCTGGGACTGGATCACTGCTCGCGACGTCGCAGGGGCCTGCGAATAGCGTCCTGACCGCGAATGCCGGGGCACCCGCCTTTTCAGCCACGCCTACGCTACAAGATCTCACACTCTCTGATACCAGCCCGACACTGGTTATCAATAATACCGGGTCGTCCATAGGGCAAATCACGAGTACGACCTACGCCTTCTCCGGGGATGTGCTGGCGATTGGCACAGCGGCGCAGCCAGATAAACTCCTCGTCCAACTGAACGCGAACACGGTCTATAAAATCTCGTACGCTGCCTCCGCGTTTTACGGACTCGCACGGGCCAATGGCTCGTTTGGGGCGGCATCGGCTGTGGCGTCCGGCAATGTGCTCGGCACGCTGTTTTTTGCTGGTCACGATACATCTGACATCACGGCGACTCGGGCCTACGTGCGGAGTGCTGCCGCCGAAGCTTGGACCGTGGGCGCTAACGGGGCGTATCTCTCGCTTGGGACAACACCGACCGGGAGTGCCACCATCGCAGAGCGTGTCCGCGTCGACGCTGCAGGAGATACGTCATTTGTCAAGAAAGTCGCGATCGGGGTGGCCGCTGGCACGACGCCCACGGCCGCACTCCATCTGCCTGCGGGTACCGCCACGGCCAATACGGCCCCCCTCCAATTCACTGCGGGCACGAATGAAACAGTTGCGCGGGCAGGGGTGGTGGAGTACGACG
>ERZ1292642.1306-Hain-H14-01um-R1-1306-length-12005-cov-8_pt1 | contig 12005 bp, 14 predicted proteins | sample MGYA00564403_ERZ1292642 | MGnify/ENA primary metagenome ERZ1292642 (study PRJEB36523, sample SAMEA6512643) | groundwater metagenome | collected 2019-01-09 | study: AquaDiva: Metagenomics assemblies of 32 groundwater samples | reverse complement strand
GAAATGAATGAAGAGTACTGTGAGATAGCAAGGAAAAGGATTGGAACCTAGACTAGAATCAATAGCCTACACTGAGCATGTTAAAGAAAAGGCATTAGCTGATTTCTTTTGGTTCGCTAAGCATTTTCTTGGCTACAAGGATTTAGAATGGAGTGTGCATGGGCAGTTCATATCGGTCTTTGAATCGTCTGCTCCGCGCAAGCTTGTGGTTATGCCTAGAGGCACTTTCAAATCTACTCTGGGCTCTGTTGCTTATCCTATATGGCGTCTACTTCGGGATCCGAACCTTACAATCCTCCTTGACTCGGAACTCTACTCCAACTCCAAAAACTTCATCCGTGAGATTAAGGGTCATCTAGAATCAGAGAGAATGACTAGCTTCTTTGGTAGCCAAGTGGGAGCCAAGTGGGATGAAGGGGAAGTCATTATCGGGTCTAGGGATAAGATTATGAAAGAGGCGTCGATAACAGCCGGCGGATTAGGTACTACCCGGGTCGGGCAACATTACTCGCTAATCATTGGCGATGATTATAACTCACCGCAAAATAGTGAAACTCCAGAGAAGTGTCAGAAGGTGATAGACCATGTACGATATAATTTAAATATCCTTAACCCCGGCGGCGAGTATCTATTTATCGGGACTAGATACGCAGAGCGTGATGTTATAGGATTCATGTTAAAAGATATTCTTGCTGAGCACAAACTGGCCGAAGGGCATCTAGAGCTTGTGACTACTCCAAGATTAAAAGACGACGACACACTTTTGATTGAGGATGATAAAAATGGCCGGCAGCTCTAATCAATTCACATACAATCTAGGCGCTACTGTTCTAACGGTTCCAACCGGAGCTACGGGCATTCAAGTTACGCCCCCCGCTCATTGCCTTGGATGGTTCCTTAGTTGGAACAGCGGCAGCACCGTAGCGATTACTAACCAACTAGCTCTAGGTGCGACGACTGGCTTTTACATTCCAACTTCGAATCCGATTAGTGTGGATGGTCCTGCACAGTTCTTTCTAGTAGCCGGCGGGGCTACAAGTACTGTTGGAATTGCTTGGAAGCTATCCAGTGGGATTTCTTTACTTCCATGAGTAACGGGCCTGGCAATTATTTTTATAAGAGTGGTGCCGGCGGGTCTGCGACAGGTACATCGACTTATGCAGGCGAATTGTTTAATTTAGGATTAAGCGTCACCGCAGGTTCAAACATCCTTACCATTGCCTTAAAGCAAGGCGATGGCACGACAGACCCAGCGGCAGGAACAAGTGCTGTAAATGTAGGCATGAGAAGTTCTGGAGCTACTAGTGGGGCTTACAATCAAAGATCAATCGTAGGTGCTCTTTCACAGACCCTCACTCAAGGAACATCACTTGGCGCGACTACTGCGGCGAAAGATATGTTTGTTTGGCTGATTGATTCAGATGGTGCTGGCACTATGAAGTTAGGTGCATCGTCGGTTCTTTACGATGAAGCCACTCTTCAGACGACAGTAGCCGAATCCTCTTCTGCTACGGCAACAAGTGCATCCCCTTGTGTTTTTACTGTTAACGGTCATGGATATGGGAACGGTGATTCATTCCAAATTACTGGCACTCCGCCTACTGGATTTAGTACAGGTACTAGATATTTTGTCGTAAGCAAAGCATCAAACACATTCCAGGCATCGGCTACGCCTGGGGGAACTGCAATAAATAGCTCTAGCACCGGCACATCAGTAGTCATTCACTATGCTGGCTACAAGATGGTATCGGATGCTGTTTACACATCGATGCCAGTTCGGCTCATTGGTAAGTTTAGTGAGACATTTGCGACAGTGGGCAATTGGGTAGCTCCTACCGCAGTAGCCCTACGGCAGCAGTTCCCGATTCGCGAAGATGTTTCAATAAGATTGACGGGATCTGCCACGGTAATCTCTAGCGCACTAGCCACTCTTGTTTGGACCAATAGCAATGCCAATGGGGCTTTCGATACTCATAATTCATCGCCCGATAAAACGACAATCGTTATTCCAATAACTGGAAAATATCAAATGGCTTTTGGAATGAATTTTTCCTTTAGCTCGACGGTTGGGGATTCTGCTTTTTTATATGAAGTACTGGTTAATGGAACAATTATAACTTTAGGGGTTATGGACACGCCGACAGTATTGGCGCAGCAGGGAGTGTCCATGACAGATGTTTTGAGCCTAAATGCGTTGGATTTAGTGACGGTCAAAGTACTTGCGCAGCAAACGAGTCCCGTAATTATTAGCTCATCTACTCGTAACTTTATTTCTCTCGCAAAGATATCACCGTTATGAGGCTAAATGTTCTTTGAGAAGATAGTTGATGGAGAGAAGTGGGCCTGCAGCTATGACTCTGCAATTAGGGAAGATGGCTCCCTTCTGTTTCCAAAAAAACTCTCTAAAGAATACCTTGCAAGGCAAAGAAAAATTCAAGGGTCATATATATTTTGCCATCAATACCTGAATCAGATAATTCCTGCCGACGATCAGGACTTTAAAAAAGAATGGCTTGTTCCTTATAAAGAACTCCCTAGAATAAAACACACATTTGCAATGATTGACCCAGCCATTAGCCTTGACCAGGCGGCGTGTTATACAGCCTTTGTAGTCGTCGATGTGGATGTAGATAACGTGTGGTACCTCAAGGCAGCTAGACGGGTTAGAATCACGGCTACAGATACAATTAAGCTGATTTTTGATATCCAGCGGATCTATAACTGCAACATCATCGGAGTTGAAGCCGTCGCCTATCAAATGGCCTTGATGGACTTCCTTCGCGACGAGATGCGTAAAAGAAAGATAACTATCCCGGTTCATGCGGTAACTCGCGGGCCGGATAAGTCTAAAATGATGCGGATCCGGTCACTAGTGCCCAGGTTCGAGTATCAGGGGATATTAATAAAGCCTGGTCTTGTAGACTTCGAGGATGAATATCAGAAGTTCCCTAGAGGGACTTATGTTGACATTCTTGACGCACTTTCTAGTATCAGTGAATATTCATATCCGCCTGAGCCAGCCAAAAAGGAATTAAAAAAGCCTGCGCCTGGTCATCCAGATTATGAGAAGTGGTTTATTCAGCAACTGCAAACAAAGGATCAAAACGATGGCCAGGACTAAAGGCTCTAAGAATAAGCCGAAGGTAACGATTGAAGCCGGCAATCCCGATTTCAATATCACTCAAGTAGAGCCTACCGATGTATTGTCAGTAGCCCATTCTGCTCCCCAGCCTGAGGATTATGATCTAGAGCGGACACTGGCTGATCTAGGCCGGCAAAATCCAATGCCTGATATTTCTGATCCTGATCCGGTTGGATCCGTAGTTAAGCGGCAAGTAGAGCAGAGAGAAATGCTTGGCGATGTAGTCACAGACTATAAGCCGGCTTCTACTTTCGAAGAATTACGGAACCAGGTTCATTTTGCTAAGTCTGAGGGCTGTGATTCTATTGAGGCGACCAAGACTTTAGCCAAGCAGGTATGCCGGGATAAACTATTAGAGCAAGTTGGATATTTCATGTACCATGACATTAAAGTATACTTGGAAGGTGCTTTTGAGCAGGCTTCTAAGAGAGATAACCAGACCATCGAGAATAGATTATTCGGAGCCAGCCAGATTAAATGAAAAACGAATCTATCCATAGAATTTCTGTAGAGGATATGTTGGCGGCTAGTCGAGCATTAGTTTCGGGCTATACACATTTTGTTAAACATGCCCCGGCAATGTTAAGAAATTCTATGATGCTGGCATATCAGACTGCAGTGGATGATATGTTAAAGGCAATGGATGCATCTAGGGTTGATGACCCAGTTGAGCATAAAGACGAAAAGAAGGTCATTCTTTTAGATTCTAATGGTCACGCTACATGATTTCATATTTTATTATTGGAGTACTTGTCGCTTTAATGATTGGCCAGAATGTTTTCTGGGCAAACGTTTGCCTCAAGCTTACCAACCGTCTCATGTCTAGGAACTACGGCGAATTGATTCAGGCTACAAATAAGCCTGCTCAGTTAAAGCCGGTTCCAGAAGATACATCAGACCCAGTTGCTGAGAGAAATGCTCGGGACATGAATTCTATGATAGGCGCTTTATAGCCTAACTAGGACCATAGCTTGTCATTACTTGATAGAGCACGTGAGCGGCTGTTTGCCTCATCTGAAGGCAAGGCTTTGCCATTAAAGCAGGCAGATGAACAGACTGGCGAAGATAAAGCCATTGTTACATTTGTTAAAAACAAGTTGGAACAGCGGCGGGCTAACTCGGCTAGAACTGCACAAGAAGGTATAGTATTAACCAACTGTGCATATTTATGCGGTTTTGATTCTATTTACTTTGACGGAACTTCTAGGACTTTTAAGCCCATCCCCACGCCTTCGCAGTTTATTAGGAAGAATCGTGTACATGTTAACCGAATTCTACCGACGGTTCAGAATCGTTTGGCGCGGCTTCTTAAGAATGAACCGCGCTGGGATGTTAAGCCGAAGTCGGGTGACGAAGAGGACAAGGACGCGGCGAGATTAGCAGAGCAGGTGATTGTCCAGCTCTGGGATAGTCTGATGATTAACCAGAAGCGGATCCCGCTGACGATGTGGCTCCAGCAAGCCGGTAGCTCCTACTTAAAAGTAAGTTGGGATCCAACGTTAGGCCGAAAACATGTCTATCCAAAGCCCAATCTTGAATCTGGGGAAATGGACTATCAGATAGTAGCCGAAGGGGACATGCGGGTTGATGTGTGCTCTTACTTCGAAATATTCCCTGATGAATATGCAAAGGACTGGACTGATTGTAATGACCTGATTCAGGCAAAGGTTCGTCCTATTGGCTACTTCCCCCAACAATATCCAGAGTTAGGGCAGTTAGTTAAAGAAGAGGATTGCTGGCTAAACTCCCTCACCTATGAAGCTAGAATTAATTCTCTCAATACCGCTACCGGAACCGCCGGCACTTCGGCATCACAGCTTAAAAATTCAGCAATTGAGATTAGTTATTATGAGAAGCCTTCGAATAAGCATCCTTATGGCCGTCATATTATTACGGCCAACGGTGTTAAATTAAAGGACGACATTCTACCTATCGATGAAATCCCCTTTATTAAGTTCGATGACATTGTAATTGGCGGCAAGTTCAATGGTGAGGCCATCATCACTCACCTAAGGCCCCTTCAGGATCAGATTAATAAGGGTAAGTCGATGCGGGCAGCATGGATGAACCGCACCTTAACTGCAAAAATGATATCGGCCAGGGGGCATAACATTGCCCATGAAGCTTACACTGATCAATCGGGAGAGTGGGTTAAGTATGATCCGGTTCCTAATGCTTCAGAGCCTCATGAATTAACCCAGCCGGCAATCCCACAGTATGCATTCGAAGAAGAACGCACGCTAAAGGACGATATCAATGATACGGCGGGGATTAATGAGGCTTCTCGCGGCCAGCTTCCTTCCAGTTCTATTCCTGCTATTGGTATGCAGCTCCTGGTTGAGCAGGATGATACTCGAATCGGAGTTGAGACCGAGAGTCACGAGTATGCATATGCGAACCTTGGAAGGATTTTACTCAAATTCGTCGATAAATTCTATGAGACGGACAGACTGCTTAAACTCGTCGGCGAAAACCAAGAATATGCCGTCAAAACGTTCAAAGGGACTGACATTAGAGAGAACTTTGACGTTCATGTCATCAGAGGTTCTACCCTCCCTGGATCTAAAGTATTAAAGCGGCAAGAAATCATAAATTTACATCAGCAAGGCTACTTCGGGGATCCTAAAGACCCGATGGTTCTTCAAAACGTTCTATCGATGCTTGAATACGGCGACGAATTCCAAGCATTCAAACGGCATTCACTCCGCATGGCACAGATTCAACGTGGAATCATGATGATTGAAGAGCAGCATCAAATGCCCCCGGTGAGTGAGTTCGATGACCATCCATTATGGATGCAGGAAATGAATGATTATCGGATTGGCGAGAAGTACATGAAGCTTTCTCCTGATCAGCAGACGATTGTCCTAACTTTAATCAATGAGCATGCAAACTGGATTAAAGAGTTGTCTGGAATTGGCCAACCTGACCCGAACACTGATCCTAACCTCCAGCCAACTACCGCTGCGGAGCAGGCAGAGACCCAAGCAAAGCAGCAGGTCATGCAAAGCGGGCAGCAAGGGCCTCCAAGCGGAGCCCCGGAAGCACAAGGCCCAATGCCACAGCCACAAATTACACCGCCTCCAGGCCCCGGAATACCTCAAGGAGCACATTAGATGAATGCAATGATTGCAGCGATTAAGAAGCGTAAAGCCGGCGGAGATGCAAAAGAAGGTGACCATCAAGACATGGGTCATCCTTCGGAACATGCCGATGACAAACAAAAAGACCTGCACGGTTTTGTAGCATCTTTATCTGAAGGCGATAAGCATCAGCTAAAGGGGATTCTCGCTAAAGACGGATCGGCTGGAAAGAATGAGCAGCACATTGCTAAAGGTGGGGCTTCGACTGAAGAGCAAGGCAAAATCCAAGAGGCAATGAGTAAGGGAAATAAAGAGGCTGATCTAGAAGAGCAGGACGAGCACGACGCCGGCATGTCGTCTAACGAATCAGACGATATCGCAAAGTCGATGCTGGATTCTAGAAGCACGGGGGCTAACCCCATCACTCAGCCCAGAAATCTTGGTGAGAGAATGAGAATGAATTTGGCTTCTAAACTTAAAGGTAAGGGGAAAATCTAAATGATGGTTGATCAAGAGGCTTTAACTACAGCCGCGGTGAATAGCGCTTCTGGAGAAGCTGCTGCACCTGCGCCAGTGACCACACCTAGCATGACTGAGCTAGATGGTTTGTCAGAGTTTTCTTTTCAAGGTGAAAAGTACACTCCTGATCAACTGCATAAGATGTTTACGGAGCATAAGACATATTCCAGCCAGGCTGACGAATATAAAAAAGAGAAAGAGTATTCAGACAATTTACAAATAGATTTAGACAATGTGCTAGCTGACCCAAGGCTTGCCGAAAAGTTTAAAGCTACCTATCCAAAAAAGTATCATGCTGTTCTGGATGGGTACCTTAAGACTAATGGCCAGGCTCCGGCTCAGAGTAATACTGCTCAACCGCCCACTTTGCCAAAAGAGTTCTTAAATGAATTCGGCCAGGTAAAAGAGCGGCTTAAGTTTTTTGAACAGCGGGCTTATGAGGCTGAAGTTGCCTCTGCCAATGCGAAGCTTGATGCAATCGTACCTCCATTGATGAAGAAATTCCCAATGGCGATCGAGGATCAGGTTTACACACGGGCAGAGAATATCCTTCAGAGTGGTCAAAAGCTGACTGAGAAAACTTGGGAAAGATTGGTTCGCGAGAGCCATGAATCCGCGCAAAAGAGGGCTGACCAGTTTTACGGCGAAAAGATGAAATCACAATTAGATAAAGGCCAAAGGGGAGCAGATACGGGTCCAGGCGGAGCATCGCCGGGGCAAGCACCTGTTAAACCCAAAACCTTTGCTGAAGCACAAGCTGCAATGATGGAGCATGTGAGGCAACAAAAGGGAATTGGCTAGGGAGAAATAAATGGGAAATAACTATCAAGGCATTACCTCCGGGTTAGCCGAATTAAAGAATTTTTATCAAGGTCCTATCGTCGATCAGTTTAACCAAGACATTCCTATCTGGAAGGGCTCTGAAAAGGGCAAGTTTCCATTTTCTGGAGCACAAGTTAACCGTCCGATTAAAGTCCGTCGCAATATGGGCGTCGGTGCTACTTCGGATGGTGGGACTTTGCCGGCTATTGGTCGTCAGACCACAGTGCAGGCAGTTATTTTGCCAGCCTTCAACTACCTCCGCTTCGGAATTTCGGCTGGGATGATTGAATCCAGTAAATCCGACGTCGGTTCATTTGTCCGCGGTGCGGCTTTTGAATTAGAGAGTGGTTATGATGACTTGAAAACTGAATGCAATCGCCAAATGTCTTGGGATGGTACCGGAACTTTGGCTCGTGCTAATGCAGCGGCAGCGGCTTCGACCACTGTAGTGTTCAAGGGTCGTGAAGATGCAGAGCCGGCGCTCAAATTCCTTGATGTAGGCGCTGTGCTGGATATCTACACTGGCTCTACGTTGACTCAAGCTGGAGTGACGATTGTTTCTATTACTACGGGCACTGCAATCTCTGCAACTGCCACTGTAGTTATGGATCAAGCAGTTAGCTGCTCGACCAATGATATTTTTGTCCGCGCAAACAGCAAGGGACAAGAAATCTCTGGTCTCCTCACTCAGCTTGACGGCGGTACCTCGACTGTATTTAGCATTGCCCGTGCAAGCTATGTGCAAACTCTAGGCAACGTTATTGATGTTACTAGCGACGGCACATCGACTGGCACTCAGCTCCCTATGTCGCTGACTTATTTGCAGCAAGCAGAGGATGAAGCAGAGCGACGTGGCGGACGCAACGTTAACGCTCTCTACTCTGACTTCGGTTCACGCCGGATGTATCAGAAATTACTGACTGCTGACAAAAGATATATTTCTACGTTGAAAGGGGACGGTGGGTTTTCCGACGTAAACAAGAATTATTTAGAGTTTAATGGAAAACCGTGGGTAGCCGATAAAGATTGTGCCCAGCGCGTGTTTTTCCTACCGGATAAGTACATTGAGAAATATGTTTTGGCAGAGATGACCTTCGCCGACGAAACCGGCTCTATGTATATCGCCGCATCGGAACAGGACTCACTTGAATGCCGAATTCGCTTCTTTGCGAATTTGTTCAATTCTAAGGCTGCCGGTTCTTCTGTGGTTCGCAACTACGTATCGCCGTAAGGAGTTTATGAGCGTTTATCTGTCCTCTTACACTAAAGCTTTGAAACGTTATGACACCGCCTTGTTCGCAGGGCGGACCAGGGACGGACTGCCTTGCGTTTTTAGAAAGTCAAAGCGTTATGAATATGTGTGCGAGTGGGATGGATTAAGGCTCTCTAACCTTAAGGATGATTACCAGTTTGTATTTGCTTTAACCGATACTTGGCAGGCTACCGGGAAGCCCAGAGATTGGGGCATTGATTTTGTTCTTGAAAGAATAAAGCAGTGCGATGCGGTAGCTAATGAAAAGCTTTTTGAAGAGATGGACGCTCATAATGAGAAGGTTGATCAATCCAAAAAGCGTGCTTTAAAAAATGAAATGGAAGCGTTTTGGTCTCATGAACGACGTAGATTCGCGAAAGCTACGGACGGGATTTTGACCCATTCACTTTCAAAAGATGAACCTCGAAAACGTCTACAAGACAGGAGTATTAAAAATGCCTAATATTAATCGTACAGATGATGTGTCCCAGCAGCAGGAGATTCTGACCATTGGTGGGATCAATCCCGGCAGTGGCGGTAGCGCCCTGATTGCTAGCGGATCGACGCTTTATTGCAGCGTAGTTGTTCCCCGTGCAATGCAGATTCAATCGGCTAACGTGACTTGCTTTGGTATCTCTGGAGCGCCCCAAGCACTCCTTGGTGCTATTCGCTTCGGCACAAGCCTTGGAACTTTCATTATCGGAACTACCACGCTAATCCCCTCTTATGGAATCTCTGGCTTCATGGGATACAGCATTGGTGCTGCTGGCTCTACCACGCTTAACCTTTCTAAAGGTGATATCTTGGTAATGCAGCAACTCGGTGGATCCGCTGCAGCTAGCGTGAATACCGTTATGAATATCGTTGTTAAGAATATTCAAGACATTAAGTCCTGGTACTAACCGGGCCTTGCCAGCCCTGGGGGTTTAACGACGACACCTCTGGGGCCTTTTTTTGAGGGGGAGAGATGGCAAGAGATTATTGGTTTGCGTTTGGTACCGGCAATCCTGCGACATACACAGGGCTAGCACCTACGTTCATTACATTTGTGAACAATGCCGGCACTACATTTGCCGCACCTGCAATTACAGAGCGGGCAGCGACGGGTATGTACCAAATATCTTACGGGGCAACGCAAACAATGGCGTTTGTTCTAGACGGGGCAACGACTAGTCTTGCTACAAGTGATAGATATATCTCTGGCGTCTTTGACCCTTATGATCAGTTTGGAGTTACTCTTAACGCTGCCTTTGCTTTAGGCACGACAAGTGTAGCGATTGGTACCACTCTCATTGGCTATGGGACTACCTCAGTTTTTGGGATATCTACGATAATTGGATATGGGTTTACGACAAACTTTGGGATTTCGACAATTCTAGGTTATGGCACTACGCTAACTTTTGGAATGTCGTCGCTTCTTTCAAGCAGCGTCTCATTGATGGCTCAAGGCGTGTCATTAACGGCTCAAGGGCTAACATCTTTTGGCCAAGGAACCTCACTCTTTGCACTTGGAACTACAGCCACGGCTTACGCTATTCAAACTGGACTAGCGATTGGTTCAACGGCATCTAGTTATGGCTCTACATCAATAGATCCTGTTGACCTGTATGGATTCTTAAAAAGAGCACGTGAGTTAGCTGAAGGTAATCAGATTTATACTAAGGCCACTGGCATTCTTGATTTATATGTCCGCGGTGGGGCTACGTTATTGATTGAGAAAACGATTTCAGATACTTCGACTTCAACATCCAAAACTTAATAGGAGATACGCTTGAATAGACCTAGTTTAGCTCTATGTATGATCGTAAAGAATGAAGCCCACAATATCGGGGGATTACTCCAATCCGTTAGAGGATGTTTTGACCAGATTCACATCACTGATACAGGCTCTACTGATAATACTTTAGAGTTTATTGATAAAATAAATCAGCACATCGAAGAGGGCCAAGAATCATGGTCGGGACTACCTGAAATTCAGGTCCATCACTTTGATTGGGTCAATGATTTTGCTGCTGCTAGAAATTATTCTTTTAGTCATGCAACTACTGATTACATACTGTGGTTAGACGGAGATGATTTGCTTTCAGACAATAAAGCATTCATTAAGTGGCGTGATTCGGTTATGCACGCTGGCCATTATTGGGTCGCTACTTACAATTATGAGACTGATGCTAAAGGCGTAGTTGTTTGTAAATTTATTCGTGAGCGGGTCATCAAGCGGGATCATGGCTTTGGCTGGGAATTCTTTGTTCATGAGGGGATTATCCAAAAAGAGGATAAGAAATTCTGGCCCCAAAGGGTATCTACATGGACTGTGAATCACAGACGCACTGAAGAGGATAAAAAACAGGACCATCATCGGAACATTAAGCTTTTTGAAAGTCAGCCTGAAGAATCACTTCATCCTAGAATGAAGTTTTATTATGGCAAAGAGCTGTTTGAGAATGGTTTTCCAGATAGGGCCGGGAAGCCGTTAATGGAAGCCATCATGTCAGGTAAACTTGATATGCATGATAATCTTCTAGCTATCCAGTATGCAGCACAAGCAGCGTATTCACAAAAAGCCTACGTCCAGGCGGCAGAGCTATTAATGAACGGACTTAGGATTGTAATCTCCCGGGCCGAGTTTTGGGTTTTGTTAGGGGATGTGTACCTAACGACGGGTGATATTCAAAAAGCGATGTTTAGCTATAAATCAGCACTAAATTGCACTCCTGATGATTTTGGAGGCATTTTAGTTATCTACGGCCATGCCTATGAAGAGTATCCAAAACTTCAGCTAGCAAAGATTAGCCTTCAAGTTGGGGATTTAGAAAAGGCTAAGGAATATATCGATTGGCTGACTTTAAAGGGTCATCCAGAGGCGATTAATTTATCAAACGATTATGCCCGCATCAAAGACATGTCCACTCTCCGCACAGACCTGCCAAAGTCTGATGACGTGATCATTACTTGTCCCCCTGGCGGAGTAACTCATGATTGGGATGAGAATACTCTAAAGACGGTAGGTCATGGGGGCTCAGAGACTGCGGCGATTGAGGTAGCGAAGTGGATAAAAAGAAAGTCACCAAAGCGGCGGGTGAAGTTGTTCCATCAAAGGGCCGAAAGGGCAGTGATGGAAAGCGGAGTAGAGTATTTGCCGATCCAGGACCTGGAAGGTTACTTAAAAAACGTAGAGCCATATGCC